>JGI12316J15310_10000042_pt104 | contig 25202 bp, 28 predicted proteins | sample MarCyaLeptolynsp_FD_15310 | JGI IMG/M metagenome (IMG submission 15310)
CGGCAGCAGCAGGTTTAGCTTCAACAGGCTTGTCTTCGGCCACTGCTTCGGCAGCCGGTGCCTCTTCCGCAGGAGCCGCATCCGCTGCAGCGTCAGCAGCATCGTCCTCGGGACCAGCTGCTTCCTGGAAGGCGCGCTCAAGCTCATCAAGCGAGACTTCACCCGGCTTGAGCTCGCGCTCGATCGGCTTCACATCAATGGGTGCGTCTTCTTCCACAACTTCAGTTTCCGCTTCCGCCGCGGGCGCGGCACCACCCTCTGCCGCAATGGAGAAGGCTTCCAGCTGTTCGATCAGATCAGAATCGACGCCTTCCGGTTCCGCTTCAGTCGCTTCAAGCTCACCGAGAATTTCTTTAATCCGGTCCAGAGTATGAAGAATGATCGTCACACCATCGCCGGTTACCTCCGCGCCATCACGGTACTTGCCCATCAGCGTTTCAGCGGCATGCGCCAGCGCCTCAAGACGCGGCAGACCTAGGAACCCACAAGTCCCCTTGATGGTGTGCACCAGTCGGAAGATGTTGGAGAGTATCGCTTCGTTGTTCGGGTCCTGCTCGAACTTCACAAGTTCGACGTCCACCACATCAAGACTCTCAAAAGTTTCCGTCAGAAACTCGCGAAGAAGATCGTCCATTTTATCCCACCCCGGAATTATCTGGGCAGGCGCCACAATCCGGCACACTGCCTCACACTGACGGAGTGTTGGCTGGAAACCTTAAAAACACGTGAAATGGGGAGAATTTTGGCGGGAGCACAACTTAAAGCTGCAAACCTAGCCAATCATCCCGTCATCAACGGCCGCATTCGGGCCATAGGTCAGCGCGAAGGTAACCGGCCCCTCTTCCATAGCCTGTTCGACTTTGAGAGAGGCATCCAGAGGCTTGCAGAGGAGCCCGATCAGATAAGGCTGAATTGCCCGGCTGTCAGGCAATCCCTCGAATTTGTCGCCTTGCGCCAGATTGGCATGCTCCGGAACACGGGCCCGCGGGCCCGTCGCAATGATGAACATGCCGTCATTGCCGTCTTCGACAACGATCTTGAGTTCTCCGCCCCGCGGAATGGCACCCGTTGCGAACTGCAGCATGTTCATCAGTAGTTTGAGGCGGGTTTTGTGAAGGGCTGCAGGTTTCGTATCCCAGTCAAGGGTAATACGCCCACCTTCCATGAGACCATCGGCAGCACGCTTGGCATCCGCGATCTCGATATGCGCACCGGCGGAACCCGATGCGCCGAAGGCGAGGCGCGCATACTGCAGTTTGGCTGAGGCCTGAAGAGCACTTTTTGCAATGAGGATCAGCGCATGTTCGCGCATCTCCTCATCTTCTTCTTCCTCAAGCACTTCCAGGCCGTTGACGATGGCACCGACCGGGCTGATCACGTCATGGCAGACCCGTGAACACAAGAGCGCGGCAAACTCCAGGTGATCCGGGGCTTCCGGTCCACCTGATCCTGGCGTTCCAGCGCCCGCTGAATTGTCATTTGTCGCAATTTCGCCGGTCATTACGCTGTTTCTCCTGCGCCGCCCCTGTCAGGGGCCGAATCACCAAGTCCAATTTTTGATACACTTCACAAACCGATCGTGCAAAGAAGAGTGCCCTTCCTGCCCGTCCAACTGCCGCCCCAGGTGTCACCCGAGGGCCCGCATTTCCAGAAATAGAGCCGACCATTGCCCGATACGTCACTTCTGTCTGAACTCTCGGACATCTCGATTGATGCCGGTGCCCGCATCATGACGCTGTATGAACGCCCGATTGCGGTCACAGAAAAGGACGACAAGTCACCCGTGACAGAGGCCGACCAGGCAGCAGAGGACATCATCCTTGCACGCCTGTCCAAGGCCTTTTCAGACATTCCCATTGTCTCCGAAGAAGCCGCGGCAGCCGGTCACATACCGGATTTCGGTGATCGGTTTTTCCTGGTGGACCCGCTGGACGGCACCCGTGAGTACATCAACCGGAATGGCGAATTCACGGTCAACATCGCCCTAATCGAGAATGGGATTGCCACAGCAGGCGTTGTATATGCTCCCGCCAAGGAACTTCTCTACGCGGGAGCCGAAGGCTTGGGTGCGCATGAGATCCAGGTGGATGCCCACAAACCGGCAGAGGCTCAACCGCCGCGCACGATATCAACACGCAAAATGCCGGCGGACGGCCTCGTGGCCATCGCGAGCCGCAGTCACCGTGATCACAAGACGGAAGAATTCCTCAACCACTACAATGTGCAGGACATTGTAACCGCAGGATCGTCACTGAAATTCTGTGTGGTTGCACGTGGCGACGCGGATATCTATCCGCGCCACGGCCGCACCATGGAATGGGACACCGCAGCAGGCCACGCAGTGTTGTCCGCAGCTGGCGGCACTATGACCCGGCTGGACGGCACACCATTTCTGTATGGCAAGAGTGCCGATGGACTTGCGAACCCGTACTTCATCGCAAAAGGTGATCCATCAGCCTACTAGCGACAGAAGCTGACTCGGCAATAAGACTAGGCGCCGTCACCCGCTGCAATCGCCTCAATCATCTCCAGATCGGAAATCTCGATCCGGTTCCCCTCCTTCAGGGTGATGACGCCACTTGTCTTGAGCTTCGTAATTGACCGGCTGACCGTTTCTACAGTCAGTCCCAGATAGTCTCCCATGTCGCCGCGGCTCATTGGCACCCGGACCGGGTTTGAGGGTTCACCACGGTCTTCAGCCCTGCGCGACAGCCAAAGCAGGAAGGAGGCAATGCGTTCCTGAGCGGTCTTGCGCCCGAGCAGCAACATCTGCTCCTGCGCAACGGCAAGTTCCATTGACGCCAGGTTCAGCAGGCGATTGGACAGTTTGGGATAAGCCTCAACCAGCGCCTGCATTTTCTCGGATGGAAGGGAGCAAGCCCTGACCGGTTCAAGCACTTCAGCCGTATAGCCATACTCCTCAACCGGCGTCATTCCCAGAAAGTCACCCTTGAAGAGAAATCCGGTTATCTGGCGACGCCCGTCAGGCAGCAGTTTGTAGAGCTTCAGCGCCCCACCCTGGACGATGAAACAGGCTCCAGCGGTATCACCCTCAAAGAACAGGGTGTCACCTACCTCATATGTATTGGTCTGTGTCAGGCTAGATAAGCCGTTCAGTTCCTCATCAGACAATACGGCGCATACGGCCTGTGTTCTGACATCGCAGCTCACGCAGGGGCTGGAAACATCTCGCGGCAGGGCCGGCGAATAGGCTGTTTCTTCTACCCGGCCACCAAGACTGCTATCGCCTGAGAACTGCTGCATAAGCACACCAAGTTTGAGGTTCTGAGGAAAAACAAGACCACAAGCTACCGCGCGGGCGACATATGGAGCAAGCCGCACCATAAACACTTACCAGACAGCTGCTTTGTAGATGTGCGGTTGTGGCGATGTCGGAGGAAAAGAGCTGAAAAATGCGCCGGCGGCGGCCTCCCAGAAAGCCCCCCGACAGTCCGGGGGCCGCGCCGGCCTGACCACCCTGCGCGTGATCCATAGGATCAACAGATGCGCAGAGGGACAGCAACACACGCCGGGTCAGATGGAATCGCCAGAGGAGCGATAAACACAACCGGCCTGCAAAACCGACCGTCGCCCCTTATGTCCCGAAGCTGCGGTCACAACCAGATCTGCAACGGCTGTGCCGAACAGGCCACGACAGCAACAAGGTCTGTAACAATGCCAGTCTTGGCTCATTTCCCACAGGAAACACGACGCACCTCAACTGCTGTTGGCTACGCCGGATGGGTAAATTCAGATATGGGGCACGCGGAATGTCTCAAAACGGAACATCACATGAGACCTAGGCAGACGCTACTTGCGCCGCCAACCCGACCCGTCATTCACGTACTGCCCCGCCGGAGCCTGTTGCACAAGCTTCTGCCCAGCAAGCTGCTCCACAACTGAAAGGGACGTACCCTGCCCGGCGGCGATTTCGCCATAGCGTGCCTTGCGGCCAAGGTTGACGCCATCGCCAAGCTGCCTGACTGCCGCGGAGGGCGCCGACGGATATCCGACATAGCCCGTCGACATTTCGCCGATCACACCCTGCGCCTTAGCCTGATCAAGCGTCAGGGCATAAGCGGGCGAGAAAGCTGCAAAGGCAACTGCCAACGCAATCAGGAGACTGGAAAGCACGAACATGCGGGTAAGTGGTGATGGGCGGGTTACAGACGCGCCTGCAGATACTGTGTTCATCATTTTCATTTCTCGCATTTCGGGCACCTAGAAAAGATCCGGATTGTTGGCAAACAGATCATCAAGTTCACGATCAACCTTGATGCGGATTTCCTGTTCGATCTTCACGTTGAGATTGATCTCAATAGGCTTGTCCGGCGCCTCGACCTTGATTGTCGGAGAGCAGGCAGCAATGCCCAGCGCAACAAATGCGGCGACCAGAGGCAATTGCCGGCTCATATTCGGCCTGAACACATCCCGGCGGAAACTCAGCGTTGCATCATTCATGAAACCCACCTGCACTCTTTCATTTCTTACATTAGGCCCCGCTGTCGCTGAACCACGCATGAACGCTGCCCTAACCAGACAGCGGTTCCCAGTTCACAGGAGAGCTTAAGGCTCCGGCCCGACACGCTCAACATCAAGCCCCTCAAGGTTTTCCTTTCCTGTCACCACATCAAGCGCACGCAGCCCGACCGTGCCACGCCGCAGCAGCTCCAGAAACGCCCCTTGGGTGCTGATGTTAAGGTGCACCGGATACCCTTCAAGCAGCTCCGGATTGGCCCCGCGCAAGACAATTTTGAGCGTGATGTCCCCGTCGACCGGGCCATCGATTTCCACACTGAGAACATCGAAGTGGAAGTTTTCGAGCGCCTGAAACGCAATATTGGCGCCTTCCGCAGTCTGGCCGGCTGCGTCCGTGCTCGCATTCGAATAGCGAATGATGCCGCCGGGTTCTGCTTCCAGCTTGGCCTCAACCACATAGACAGACCCGTCACGAATTTCGATCGGCACCGCCCCCCCAAGCACGCCTTCGCCGGAGAGCCCCTCCATCTCAACCAGAGTGAGCAACTCACTCAGATTTATGCTCAGCGCTGCAAGTTCCGCCCGTTGAACATCAGCACGGGTATTGAGCGCACCCGACGTGAGCACAAGCTGGCCACCTGCAAAAGGCCATTGCGCATTCTCGATGATGACGTCGCCGCCCCCCTCCACACGCACAAGAGCAACACCCCCGGCCAACGGCATGCCGGCATCCACAACTCCAATGGACACAGCCTGCGTCCCGCGTGTTCTAAAGGGCACAAGGCTCGAAAACTCAATCTCGCCGGATACGCCGCTGAAACGGGCCGCGGATGCCTGCAAGCCAAGATCGGTCAGAGCCACTTTTGCAGAGGATTCCTTGATGCCCGAGCGGTCCCAGGTAATACGCCCTTCAGCAGATACATCGCCCGACACCGCTGCCACAACACCCCGAAGAACCGGGGCCAGATCCTGAGGCTGCAATGCATTCTCCGAGAATGTCAGGCCATCTGAATTGAAGCTCAGCTGCCCCTTACCGGATCCAAGTTCATGGGTCACCGTACCCTGCAAGAGGCGCTCGCCTGTCAGTGTCTGGACACTGACAGGGCCTTTAACCCGACTGTTCAGAATGCCGTTCTCACCAAGCCCGTCCAGTGACAGGGAAAAGGAAGCCAGGACTGAAGCAAACCGTTTTGCGGTCTGGGTATCGGTAACCTGCAAGGTGTCTATTTCAATCTTGCCCAGCTGCCCAGCCGCTCCAGGTGCCAGCGAAACTGATGCGGCCACGTCCGAAAGCCGGAGCGCTTGTTGCGGCAACTGCATATCACCACCTGCAAGGCTGGATCGCACAACGATTTGCCCATCGGCCCCTCGCCGTATCGTGGCGTTCACGCGCGGTGTGGTCCCGACAAGCACATCACCCACACTCACCCGTGCCGGCAGCACTGCGAAGCTGGACTGAAGGGAAACCGCTCCCTCGCCCACATCTACCTGGATCAAAGGCACTCGATCATCTGGACACAGACGGATTTCGTCCGCCGACCAGAAAGCCTCATCCACTGCTCGCGCAACAACACTCGCACACTCAGTCATGGCGATGGTGCCTGCACCGCTGACCGGGTCAAACACGGCGGTCAGATCAACCGCTACCCGCGCATCCTTCACCGGAATAGCCCGATCAGAGGCCGCTACCAGCTCCATCTTCCCGGTAAACGTCGCGTCAATGTGACCTGTGCCGTCAATCTGCACATCCGCCTGAGCACCCTCAACCGCTACAAGTCCAGGCAGCAGCTCATGATCACTACGCAGTGCCAGATCAGAGATTTGAACCATCTGTTCTGCGCCGCCAAACTCTGCCGAGACGGCTGCCCGGCCCGTTGCCATATCGCCTTCAAGAACCACGTTGAAGGTGGTTGAAAGGGCTGCATCGTCCAATGCTGTGTCCACTATGCCCTCAAACGCCAGGACCAGCATGCCTTCAGGTGTCGAGGCAAGCAGTTGCGCACGTTCCAGCACTATCGTGTCAAAGGGGGCCGGGCTCGATGCTGTATCAGCCTGTGTCCCCGCATCCCCGCGAAGCCGAGCGATGACCGGATCAAGTGCGCCAAACTCAAGGCGACCGTCACCCAACTGCACCCGCAACACCACGTCGGACAAGGTGATCGTCCCCACGCGTCCTGCCAACAGGTCGGCAGGCGTATATGTGAGTGCAATGTCATTGATGGACAAATCGGGATCAGCGCCACCTGACTGGCCAACCGACACGCCCGAGAGCTTTGCTCGACGCCAGCCGATCTCGGTTACCTTCAGGTCCAGGTCACTGATCCCCAGATCAGCGGCAACTGACAACACCACTGGTCGCGCCAGAACCGGCAGGTAGTAGATCCCGGCAAAAACGCCGGACGTCACCAACATCACAAGTGCAACAGCCCACCACCGCACGCGCCGCCACACGGGCAGCTGGGCAGGCACACTCTTGTCAGGAGCGCTCTTTCCGGCCGGGTCTTGGTCTTGTTCTGACGCCATGAACGATCTGTGTATCTGCCTTAATGATGCCTGATCCAATCCCTAGACACTGAACATGACATTTACCTCATGTACAAATGCGGCATGTACAAGAAGCCGCTCGCGGGATATCGAGAACACAGAAAAAAGTGACCGTAGCGACGACGCCCGATCCGGCTCAGAATGATGGCAACCATGGTCAGATGCAGCCGGCAGGACACGGTTCTAATTGAGGAAGCAAAACCTATGAATACTCTGTCATTCCTGAACCACGCCCGGTGCGTTCTCGCAGGTCAGCGCCTGGCGCTCGCGGCAATAGCACTTGCTGCAACCTTTGCGGCGTTCCTGGTTATGCCGCAACCGGCAAATGCCCAATGGGTGTCCACAAAAGAGCTGGTCGACAATTTCTGTGACAATGAGGCAGCCGAGGAATCCGCCTTCTGTGCCGGCTACGTCGCCGGTGCGCTTCACGTTCTGATGGCCCCCCCGGAACTCATGCCACAGGGCCAGTTCTGCATTGAGGTCGACAAGCAACCAAAGCTGAGCGCAATCGCTGAACGTCTGAGCATCCTCCGCAAGGAGCAGCCTGAGCTCGAGGCAACGCCGGCTTTTACTGTGATTGCTGCAATCATTGAGCGCGGCTTCCCCTGCCCGGAAGACGTTCTGGACCCCAACGCACCATCGGTGCAGGCACCAGCTCCGGAACAACCCGGCACCCCGTCTGATCTCTTCGGGCTACCGTCCGAAGAGTAGGCATCCAACCGACAATGCCGCCAACTGGAGGATATCTCATGCGGTTCACGCAAACTGTTTCCAGAACGGCACCAAGCTGGCGCGCCGCGGTCGTGACAGCGATTGCTGCCTTCTTTCTGGCATCGACACCCGCACTGGCTGCAGATGACGGTACCTATTCCGAGGCCGAGATCGTCGAGGCGGTACGTGGCTTCTTTGGCGATGTATCTGAGGACATGGCTAAAGCCGTCAGCAAGGTGTTCGCAGATCAGGGAAGGCCGAACGCCTACATTGTCGGCGAAGAAGGAGCCGGTGCGATCGGTGTTGGTCTTCGCTATGGCAGCGGCAGCCTTCACATGAAGCCGGGCCGCGTCAAAAAAGTATACTGGCAGGGCCCCTCTATCGGGTGGGACATTGGCGGCAATGCGTCAAAGGTGTTTACGCTCGTCTACAACCTGCCAAATGTTGACGGCATCTATCGCCGGTTCCCCGGTGTAGAAGGATCGCTCTACGTGATCGGAGGCGTCGGCGTGAACTATCAGCAGGCTGGCGACATCATCCTCGCCCCCATGCGTGCTGGCGCGGGCCTCAGGGCGGGCGCCAATGTCGGATATCTCAGTTACACAAGAGAACGCCGCATCCTGCCCTTCTAGGTACGCAGCCATCTGGAACCTGAAACGCCGGCCTCCTGAAACCGGAGTGCCGGCGTTTTCATGACCGGATAGCGGAGAACGGACTGCTACCTACTCCTGCTCAGGAGCCTCACTGTCCGACGCGTCATCATCCAGATCATCGTCAGCGGCCTCTATGGATTCATCATAGGTCTCTGTTACGAAGCCTGAGTCGAATGCCCCTTCAATCATCACGTCTTCCTCTATGAAAACATCATTCGAAAAGAAGCTTCCGTCCTGAGCCACCGCAAGACCGCTGGAAAACATCAGCGGCACTACAACCGCTGCCCACAACAGGCGAGGGGCTGTCCATTTCTGATCCAAATTACCTACCCCCCACACATCAGACACCCGACATTTGATCCAAAAAAGGGGCGCCGATGCACTACCGTCGGCGCCCCTTCCAAATCATATTTTATCTGGCCCTAACGCCAGAGAGAACCCACTACTCCTCGTAGGTTTCTTCGTAGGTTTCCTCGATGACCTCTTCCTCATAGGTCTCTTCAACCATCTCTTCTTCGTAAGTCTCTTCGACGACCTCTTCCTCGTAGGTCTCCTCGATGATGACCTCTTCTTCGATGATGACTTCGTCAGCCAGTGCCGCGCCGGTCATGGATACTGTTCCGACCGCAAGGCCAAATGCAGCTGCAGCGGCAATGCCGAATGATGTTTTGGTAGTCATGAGAAATTCCCCTGTGTCACAAAATGTTTGCATACTGAGTTGAGCGCAGGAGATCGCACCAATCAAGCAATCAATTTTCTCCCAAAACCGCTAAAACGCGGCAAAATTCACGTGATGTTCAGGCTAGCGGGAGCGCCGTTTAAGCTCACTGAGCACAACGGCGACACCACGGACACAAAAATAGCCCACGGCACCGCTCACCAGCGCCACAAACGGCCAGTCCGCAAAATATCCTGTTACCTGCATCGCCGCATAGCTGAGCACGGCGACACCAGCCCAGGCACCAAGCGCCGTCTTGCGCCCCCCATCCTCATACCATTCGATACGTCCAGATGCATCGGCAGTGTCGTCAAGCTGACAAGCATCCCCAAGCGGTTCCACATCCGCCAGTGGCGGAGACACCACCGCAGCGGGTGACGCCGCGTCAGGTCGGTCAGCAGGCACGGCTGCCGGCGGGGTGCCGGGCGTATCGCGGGGGTCACTCATGGGCGTAGTTTAACGGTGTTTTGCCAATCAGGTGGCAACTTTCCGACGATTTTGGCAATCTGACCTCAACAGGGTGCGCTTGGGGAAGTGTTCACCCTTCATTTGGGGCGTAAACGCGGGCAACAATGGTTTTGGCCACCGCGCAGTGGGGTTGAGTACGTACGATGCTGGAAGCACTGATGCTTGTCCTGCTGGGCATGTTGATTATGGCACTGGCCGCCTTGGCCCTGGCACCGCTGCTATGGGCACGAGCAGCCCGGGTAACAACCCAGCGGGTGCAGCAGGATGTTCACTCGGCGGCCTTTAGCGAGGCCAGTCAGCACGTATCCCGGCAATACGAAGGTGAAATCGCCCAGCGAGAGGGAGCCCTGCGCTCTGAAATCGAGCAGCTTGAGGCCTCAAGAGAGAAGATCTCTTCTGAAGCTTCCTCCCGTGTAAGCGCGCTTGAAGAAGCCCGCACAACGCTGGAACGAGACGTTGCCAATCTTGAGCGCGAAGTTGCCACGCGGGATGCCCAGCTGGCGGAAAGCGACCGTCTGTTTCAGGCACTGGCAGAAAATGTCCGCAGCCTGGGTTCGCGGGCGGACTCTCTGGGCCGCGAAGCCGCCGACCTCGGCAGCCGCGCTGAGGCCCTGAGTGGCGAAATCTCCGGTCTGGGCGAAGCGCACAATGAGATCGCCCACTCCCTGCACCCCGAGACCGCACCCGCTACAGATCCCGTTGCAACAGCCCCTGTCGTCTATGAAGCGCCGTCGACCCAGGAAGAGCCTGTAGGGACCGCTGACCCTGCCCCGGAGCCCGTGGAACCGGAAACGCCACACACACCCGAAAAAGCAGCCGCGCCTGAACCGGACACATCACCTCAAGAAAGTCTTGAGAGTGGCGCACCTGCTGACGTGCAGGACGAAACACCGCCGAAAGCGCTGGCCGCCGAAACCAGCCTTTCAGACCGCATCCGCGCCCTGCGCGAGGGCGTCTCCGCTTGACCTGACCCGGCTTCCGCCCAGCCATTGCCCGGCCAGTTGGCCGCTTACGGCACCTCAGGCGTCAGCACCAATGACCGAACAACCTGACCCGAGCGCGTATTGACCACCATGATCCGCTCCGGTTGACCATCGCTTACAAGATGCATGACCAGCCGACGCTCATCACCTGTTACCAAGGCAATGTGGTAACCAGCTGGCACAGGCACTTCAAACTCGCCCGTCTGCGTCACGGCCACGATGGGCTCAGGTGCCATTTCGGCTTCATCGCCAGAAGATGATATGCGTGACGCAATGGTTGCCACCACGATGGCAAAACCGATAATCAGCAGGATACCCAGCACGATGACTGTAATGAGCAGTACCCTCTGGGTCCGCGCGGTCGCCTCGTCAATTTCTTCTGTTTCCCCCGCATCGCCTGCGGGTCTGTTATCCTGAGCGGCCATGACCGATCCTGTCTCCTCAAATCCCAACGACGACACGCCCTACCGCGTCGAGACCGTTGATGCCGACGATATGAATGCCAGCGACGGGGCCTTGGGCGCAAGCCTTATGCGCGTGTTTGTGGGTGAAAACACTAGCAACCTGCGCATCGACAAGCTGTTGGCCGAGGCCCTCCCCGACCTGTCTCGCGCCCGCATTCAGGCCCTGATTTCTCAGGGCGACGTGACCGCCCACAAGGCTCCGTATACGGATGATAGAATACAGACCATCAACGAAACCAGCAGCAGCCGGGTCACCAACGCCTCCGCCAAGGCCCAGCCCTGCACGGCTTATGATGTAACGCTCCCCCCGGCCAAGCCTGCTGAACCTGCCCCGCAGGACATCCCGCTGGACGTGCTCTACGAGGATGATCAGCTCATCGTCATCAACAAGCCTGCAGGCATGGTGGTGCATCCCGCTGCAGGCAATGAAGACGGCACCCTGGTCAATGCGCTGCTCCATCACTGCGCCGGCTCCCTGTCCGGTATCGGCGGCGTCGCCCGCCCAGGCATCGTCCACCGCCTCGACAAGGATACGTCCGGCGTCATGGTCGCCGCCAAGACGGATCAGGCGCATCAGTCTCTGGCCGACCAGTTCGCCTCCCACGGCGCTGACGGTGCCCTGGAACGCGCCTACCGGGCCCTGGTGTGGGGACATCCCCGCCGCCGAAAGTTCACCATAGATGCGCCGCTTGGCCGCCATCCGCAGGACCGCAAGAAGATGGCGGTCGTATCAGATGCTGCGGCTGAAAAAGGCATTGGTCGCCGTGCCGTCACCCATCTGGAGGTCAAAAAGCGCTTCGAGCCGCAGGGCAAACCGGTCGCCGCCCTGGTGGAATGCCGCCTTGAAACCGGCCGGACGCATCAGATCCGCGTTCATCTCACCAAGGAGGGCATTCCTGTCATCGGCGACCCGGTCTATGGTCGCAGCCACATGACCATGGCCAACGGCCTGCCGGAGCCGGCCAAATCCGTGGCAAGGGCCTTTGACCGCCAGGCCCTGCACGCCTATCTGCTCGGCTTTACCCACCCAAAAACCGCAGAAAAGATGGTGTTCAAGGCTGATCTGCCGCCTGACATGGCCGCTTTGCTCGCTTCTTTAGAAGCGTTGTAAAATACTTGTGAACAGCATCTTCAAAATTCAGTCCTAATCCCTAGATATAGTGGGCTTCAGGCGGACCCTGCGTAAGCGTATGTATGCTTGCGTCCCGACACTAACCTGCCAACAAAGGTCCACTGAACGCAGGCCCAAATAAAACCAACCGGGCCGGAGGGGAGAGTTCACCATGGCGACCAAGTCCATTCCCAGCCTGACACCCGACGGCAGCCTGACGCGCTACCTTCAGGAAATCCGCAAATTCCCGATGCTTGAGCCGGAGCAGGAATACATGCTCGCCAAGCGCTATGCGGAGCACGAAGATTCCGACGCCGCCCACAAGCTGGTGACCAGCCATTTGCGTCTCGTGGCCAAGATCGCCATGGGCTATCGCGGCTACGGCCTGCCGATTGCCGAAGTGATCTCCGAAGGCAATGTCGGCCTGATGCAGGCCGTAAAACGCTTTGACGCGGAAAAGGGCTTCCGCCTGTCCACCTACGCCATGTGGTGGGTGCGCGCCGCCATCCAGGAATACATCCTGCGCTCATGGTCGCTGGTGAAGATCGGCACGACTGCGGCCCAGAAGAAATTGTTCTTCAACCTGCGCAAGGCCAAGAGCAAGATCGATGCGCTGGAGGACGGCGACCTGCACCCTGAACAAGTGACCTCCATCGCCACCAAGCTCGGCGTGCCGGAGCAGGACGTGATCAACATGAACCGCCGCATGTCCAATGGCGGGGACCAGTCCCTCAACGCCCCCCTGCGCGCTGACGCCGACGGCGGCGAGTGGCAGGACTGGCTGGTGGATGAAAGCGAAAGCGCCGAGGAGACCATCTCCGAAAGCGAAGAGCTGACCCGTCGTCGCGAGATGCTGGCGGCTGCCATGGAAACGCTCAATGAGCGCGAAATGCACATCCTCACCGAGCGCCGCCTCAAGGATGAGCCCTCAACGCTCGAAGAGTTGAGCCAGGAATACGGCATCAGTCGCGAGCGTGTCCGCCAGATTGAAGTCCGCGCTTTTGAAAAGTTGCAGAAGGCCATGAAGGCAGCCCACAAGGACGAAATCCGCGCCACGCGTGAACGGGCGGAGGAATACGCAAGCTAGCTTCAAGCCGTACGCAACCAACAAAGGCCGGACCGCAATCAAGCGGTCCGGCTTTTTTGTTACATGCAGTGCAGACTGGTCAGTTACCTAGAAAGATGCCTCTGCCGTTTCCGTCGGCTTGCACTTGCGGCAGCGCAATTCGACGCTTGAGCCATCTTCACCAGCAAACCGCATCTGAACCCAGCGGCCATTGGAATCGTACCAGACCTCATTCTGGATCGCACCTTCATAGCGGTAGCGCGTCGCGTCAATCACGCCATGGGCAGTGTCCACTTTCTCTACACCAACCGGCACCAGCTTTACGTCCGCGATGCGCCCCGTGATGGTATTCAACACCTGCTGCGAGCCGACCACGCCGGCGTTCCAGTGGTTCGTAGGAAACACACCCAGTTCCGCCTGATAGGGCCCGTTGGGACCCTCCACCTTCAGCAGTTCACCTTCGGCCTGCGCCTCAACCTTCGCGATCGTGCCGTTCTGGTCGGTACGCGCCTGCAGTTCCACAAGCTTGCCGTCACGCCATACAGCGTCCGACTGATACTCAAGCCGGAACAGGGTGATGAACAGGGCGCTGACGGACAGATCAAACTCGGTCTGAACCCGCAGATTGCCGTCCTGCTCCTTGAACCGCACTTCATGCGTGCCCACGGGAGATCCGTTCCGGTAGATGCCGAACTCAATCCGGTCCCCATAGAGCGACCGAACTGTGTCAGCAGAGGCGGCCTGCCCGGCTGTGGCCGATAGACCAACAAAAACCGCAGCAATCAGCGAAAGACCGGCCGTCCGGGCCATCGAGGCCGCCGGACGCGGCAAAAGTCTGTGGGAGAATATTTTCTGCATCATGTCAGAAAATACGTCCCCTGCTGCCAACCGGATCAGTCGTCCGGACAATTTTCAGGCGTCACAGAGCCTATTCCGCGGCCACCCCGGTTCCGATCGGGCAGGTCACGCCCGTGCCGCCAAGACCACAATAGCCGTTGGGGTTTTTGGCCAGATACTGCTGATGATAGTCCTCGGCAAAATAGAACGTCGGCGCCGGGCGGATTTCCGTGGTCACCGCATCAAAGCCACGCGCGCCGAGCTCGCGCTCATACATGGCCTTTGACGCCCTGGCCGCCTCAAGCTGGTCGTCTGAATAGGTATAGATGGCCGAGCGATACTGGGTGCCCACATCGTTCCCCTGACGCATGCCCTGCGTCGGGTCATGGGATTCCCAGAACGTTTTCAGCAGCGCCTCAAAGGACACCTTGGCGGGATCAAAGACCACCAGCACCACTTCCGTATGGCCAGTGCCGCCGGAGCAGACTTCTTCATAGGTCGCATTCGGCGTGTACCCGCCCGCATAGCCAACAGCCGTCACGTGTACGCCGTCCAGCTCCCAGAACTTGCGCTCCGCACCCCAGAAGCACCCAAGGCCGAACTGCACCTGCTGAAGACCCTCGGGATACGGACCCTTGAGCGCCGCCCCATTCACGAAATGGGCGTCTGCGGTCGGAATATCGAAATCACGGCCCGGCAGCGCAGCGTCTTCAGCCACCATCTCAGCCTTTTTGCGCAGAAACATGAAAATGCCTCCTTCTGGCAGAATGTGTTGCTGACAATGTAGGGCGTCCGGCCCTTTTGGGTAAGTCCCTGCCCGGTCACACATTCATCACGTCACGGCGGCAGACGGCATGCACCGCAAACCATGGTAGAAACCGGCATGGCACAGATACTCAGATTTCGCCTCGTGGCAGCCCTCGCCCTTTACGTGACATCGCTGGTTCTGCCGGGACTTCACCTTGTCGACTATGACCCCGTGATGGGTATCCAGATACTACTGACAGGCTGGTATGGATTCCTGATTCTTGAACTCGCCTGGGCCGCAAATGTGTTTTTCCTCGCCGCGGTCATTGCGACGCTGCGTGAAAAATCATTGGGCGCCGCCTGGCTGGCAACCACCGCCTTCGCCGTCGGACTGCTGTCCCTGCGCGCCAAACAGTGGATCGCCCACCACGCCCACATAGATTATCTGGGGTCGGGCTTTTACGTCTGGATGACAGCCTTCGCCCTTCTGGCCATCGGCAGTTTTGCCGCCCGCAACGAGCGCGCGCCCACCGCTAGCGCCTGACCAGCATCGCCACGCCGGTTGCCCAGTCCATCTGCGTGAAGGCAAATCCCTCCCGCGCGCGAAGGTCTGCCAGATAGGCATCCACATTCGCCTGATGCCCGTCCGGCCAGTTCGGCTGCGGCAACAGATCATCCACGAGATAAATGCCGCCCGGCCTGAGCGCCGCCAGCGCCTCATCCAGATGCGAAAACTTGCCCGGCCACGCATCCGCAAAGATCAGATCAAACGACGAAGGCGCGGTCCGCTCCAGCACCGCGCCACCATCTTCCAGCACAAACGACACGCGTGCATCATCACCCAGCACATCGCGGGCAATGCTCTGCGGCCCATCATCCGTATCCACCGTGATTAGGCATGCATCCGCATCCATACCCGACAACAGCCACGCCGCCCCCAGCCCGCAACCCGTGCCGAGTTCCAACACCTGACCGCCCGGCTTCGACGCCGCCAGCGACGCCAGCAACTGACCAACCTGCCGGTCGGAGGTCATGTCAAAGCCAAGCGCGGCAGCATGCGTTTTGATCGCAGCCAGTGTCGGCGGTAAGCGAAACTCCTGCCCGACCATCAGTTCAATCCTCATTGCAAGCGTGGAAACAATCCTGTCTCGATTCCACTTTTCAGACGATCGAATCCAACTATGAGTCAGGTGTTGGTAAAAATAGTTGGAGCGAAGATATGGCGCACTATTATGTGAACAAGAATGCTCAGAGCAATGGTGATCATGAGGTTCACAAGACCGGATGCAGCTACATGCCCAACGTTGAGAACCGTATTTCATTGGGTGATTCTGGTTCGTGCGCGCCGGCCGTGACTGCTGCAAAGGAATACTACAGTCAGAGCAACGGATGCTATTACTGCTCGACCGCTTGTCATACTTCCTGAGTTCTATAGCCCCCAAAACAGAAGAAAGGGCCGATCCGGCGCTCTGCCGGACACGACCCTTTCCCGTGACTTCAGCGGGGTCGAAACCCCTAAAGCTAAAAGCACTGACCGGCTAGCAGATCACCTCGAAGGTTGCCCCAAATAGACCCGCTACCGACAAGGACCCAAAGCCCCGCTGCGTGACACTCGACATTGGATCACCTCCTTTCAATACGTTGAAACCACGTACGAGGCTGAGGTGATTTGCGGTTTTGCGCAAGCGGGAATTTTGTAACGCGTTTGCGACTCCGGTTTGCTACCCCTTCAGCGCCTCATTCGACACCTTCACCGCTTCCAGCTTCTCCGCATCCTGATAAATCTCACCGCCGGTGTTGCGGAACGTCTCAGCCATCTGTTCCATGCCTTCTGCCGCTTCCTTTTCCGCCGCATAGTCGCGCACGTCCTGGCTGATCTTCATCGAGCAGAATTTGGGGCCGCACATGGAGCAGAAATGCGCCACCTTGTGGGCCTCTTTCGGCAATGTCTGGTCGTGGAAATCACGCGCGCGCTCCGGGTCCAGCGCCAGATTGAACTGGTCAAGCCAGCGGAACTCAAAGCGGGCCCGTGACAGGGCATCATCGCGCAGCTGTGCGCCCGGGTGCCCTTTCGCAAGGTCAGCGGCATGGGCTGCGATCTTGTAGGTGATCACCCCTTCTTTCACGTCGTCGCGGTCCGGCAGGCCCAAATGCTCCTTCGGCGTCACATAGCAGAGCATCGCGCAGCCGAACCAGCCGATCATCGCCGCTCCGATGCCGGACGTGATGTGGTCATAGCCCGGCGCGATGTCCGTGGTGAGCGGCCCGAGCGTATAGAACGGTGCCTCGCCGCACTCCTTGAGCTGCTTGTCCATGTTGACCTTGATCTTGTGCATGGGCACGTGGCCCGGCCCTTCGATCATCACCTGGCAGCCCTTCTTCCAGGCCACCTGCGTCAGCTCGCCCAGCGTCTCCAGCTCCGCGAACTGCGCTTCGTCATTGGCGTCCGCGATGGCGCCTGGACGCAGCCCGTCCCCCAGCGAGAACGACACGTCATATTTCGCCATGATGTCGCAAATATCGTCGAAGTGTTCGTAGAGGAAACTCTCCTTGTGGTGATGCAGGCACCACTTGGCCATGATCGACCCGCCGCGCGACACGATGCCGGTCACCCGCTTGGCAGTGAGATGGATATAGGCGAGCCGCACGCCCGCATGGATGGTGAAGTAATCCACCCCCTGCTCTGCCTGCTCGATGAGCGTGTCGGCGAAGATCTCCCATGTCAGGTCCTCGGCCACGCCGTTGACTTTCTCCAGCGCCTGATAGATCGGCACCGTGCCGATGGGTACCGGCGAGTTGCGCACAATCCACTCGCGTGTGTTGTGAATGTTGCGACCCGTAGACAGGTCCATGACCGTGTCCGCGCCCCAGCGGATCGACCACACCATCTTGTCGACTTCTTCCGCGACGGACGACGTCACCGCCGAGTTGCCGATATTGGCGTTGATCTTCACCGCGAAGTTGCGGCCGATGATCATCGGCTCCAGTTCCGGGTGGTTGATGTTGGCGGGAATGATCGCCCGGCCTTTGGCAATTTCCTCCCGCACGAACTCGGCAGTAATGAATTCCGGGATATCTGCGCCAAAGCTCTCGCCCTGCGCCACGTCCTCGGCGGCATCCTCCAGCGCCTTCTTGCGCCCGATATTCTCGCGCAGCGCCACATATTCCATTTCCTTGGTGATGATGCCCGCCCGCGCGCATTCATACTGCGTCAACGGCCGCGACCGGTCGCCCGCCAGCGGCCGATTCACAATCGGGAAGGCCCGCGCAAGCGCCCCCTCGGACACATTGCCGTTGTCCTCCGGCTTCACCTCGCGGCCTTCATATTCCTGAACACCGCCAAGCGCCTTGGACCAGGCCGTCCGCGTGCGCGGCAGACCGGCTTCAATGTCGATGGTCACATCCGGGTCGGAATACACGCCCGACGTGTCATAGACCCGCACCGGCGGTTCCATGGCGGAGGGCTCAAGCTCGATTTCGCGCAGCGGTACGTGCACATCCGGGTGCCCGTCCGGTGACACATAGATTTTCTTCGACGCGGGCAGCGGCCCCGTCGTCACATCATCCGTTGTCGGAGCATTGGGAGTGGAGTGAATGTTCATGTCCGTATTCCTCTACGCGCTATGGGGATATTTGGCGGTCACACTGCCGACCAGCCCGATAAGCGATGACACAAAAGCCGCGCCGATCAGCGCGGTCAGAAAACCGATGTCTATGTTGGTGGTGGCCGCTGCCGCGTCGGTGTCGTCAAGCAGCTTGCCGAAGAACGAGCCATAGAGCATGCCCGCCGTCGCGGCCCAGGCCGCTGAAAAAGCACACCGCCGCGCCACCGTCTGCTGCGACAGCAACAGCGCTGTCACCACCAGCGGCACGCCGATGAAGAAATCATCCAGCACAAACAGCAGATGCCGGTCCTGCCCCCAGGAGCGGATCGTCTCGCCGATCATCAGCGACGACCCCAGCAGAATTGCCCAGATACGCCAGAACAGCATTGCGCAGCCTCCTCAAAACGAAGGGTCGATACGCAGCGCGACGCCCAATGAGGGCCGTCATGTCCTGGAAATACGCCACGTCCCAGTCCCTTCGCCGGCATGACCCGGATCAGGTTCAAAGGGTTCGGCTGGTCGCCATCTCAGCCCCTACAAATCGTAAGGACACCCCTTGGAACGGGGTTAATCTTGCGGGCTACCTTATGAAAAGACAATCCCAATTCTATACTTGCGCTATCAAAAGGTCTCAGTGATAGGAATGGGAAGAGCATATTGTTCAGGAAATCAACAGTGCTTGTTCTTGGAGCAGGCGCGAGCAAGCCATTTGGTTACCCAGTTTCCGACGAGCTTAGAGATTGGATCGTCGCTGCCACACGGCCGGAGAAACTAGGTCGGTTGAGAAGCCATATCGAGTCCAGAACTCCAGCACTACGACTTGATGGTGAAGCAGATTCTTTCATCTACTTTCTAATGTATCGCTGTGGGTATGAACCCAGGGTCTTTGCTGAACTGCACGATGCCATGATGCTGTCAAACAACAGCACAATTGACAGGTTTCTCAGAAACAACGAGCACTTCGCGGAAATCGGCAAAGCCATGATTTCGTATGGCATACAAAAAACACACGTTGTTCAGGACACAGAGAATAGAAACTTTATCGATCGAACTTACAACACCATCTCTCTGGCACCGAGGGAGAACTGGTACAAGCAACTGTTGGATATTATGCAGGCCGAATGCCACAGCGGCTCAGACATCTCTAGAAACAAGCTTGAGATTCTAACTTTCAACTATGATACCAGTCTCGAAGAGTATCTCCGAATGTCGGCTTCCAATGCGATGCGCTTTGGAACTGTCGACTACAATCAGATCGTTCGCATATCACATGTGTATGGCCAATTGGAAATGCCCCCAAGCAAGAGAATGCATGTCGAAAATTTCTTCCATCACTGCGTCGACACATCCAAGAAGATTGGAATTGTAGGTGAGGGTAAACATAAAGCTTCTGAGTACTTGAGATATCGAAACATTGATAAAATTGCGTTGCTCGGCTTTGGTTTCGACCCTGAAAACGCGAAGCTAGTGTTCGAGGACTCTGCTCTTAATGTGAGAGAGTTTCTGGCACATAACTTCGACGGAAGAATCGGCGTAGCGAATAGAATGAGGCAGAGCGGCCTCACTGAAAAATCGATAGTGTCCGGCACTAGAGATAGCAACATGCCGATCTCCGAATTTCTCGCAGATGGCTGGTTAGTCTGACCTGCCGCTCTCTCACTCACCTGTTATTTGACCCACCGCGGCATCCCGCCACATTCTTCGGCAACGCTTGGATCAATCACGGGAAATCCGCATGGAATCCGTCTACTGGGTCCTTAACTGGGCCTGCCACCGCAAATGCACGCACTGCTATGAGGACCGCTTCCGCCCCTATGTGCGCGATGCGCTGGAAAATGTCGTGCGTCAGTCGGAAGAGGCCTTCCCGAAAATCATTGCCAATCTGCCCGAGCGGATGACTTATCTGGACCTGGCGTCCCCCGACGACAGCCCGGCGGGATACGCGGAGAAACGCGGCCGCATCATCATGGCCGGCGGCGAAGTGCTGGTGGACCCGGTGCGTGAGCGGGTGCTCTACCCGGTGCTGGAGGCCTTGAACGCTAAGTACCGCAATGCCGGCGGCGTCGACATTTCCATCCAGACCACCGGCGACCTTGTCACCGAAAAGATCCTCGAAGAGCTGCGCGAACGCGGCATCCGCATGATTGCCATTTCCGGCATGGATGATTTCCACGTCGGCATGGAAGGTGACAAGCGCAAGCCGCTGATCGAGAAGCTGCACGAGATGTTTGCCAAGACGGGATACGCCGAACATTCCACCCGGCGCGGCTTCGGCGAATGGCAGAAGAACGACGGCCCCACCTACCTGTTCTTCGGCGCGACGGAAGATGAGTGGATCGGCAAGATCTGGCCGCGCGGCCGCGCCTGGGAGAACGGTCTTTCCCGCGCCACCATCAAGGACAATTTCTGCAATGCCTGGTCCGGCGGCCTCAATTTCCTGAACCACAAATATTCAGGCTCGGAAGTCTCCATCGACCCGACGGGCGACGTCTTCCCCTGCTGCCTCAAGACCAAGGCCCCCATCGGCAATGTGACGGAAGAAAAACTGACCGACATCCTCGACAGCCTCGTCGGCCACCCGGCCTTTGAAGCCATAAACATGGGCCACCCGGAACGCATGGGCCTGAGCCACGGCTGGGACATTGACACGTTCTATGAAAAGTCGAAGACCAAAGACCCCAAGGGCAACGACTACCGCAACCTCTGCATCGGTTGCGACAAGTTCCACGAGGAAGTGCTGGCCCCGGTGATCGAGGAGATCAGACAGGAACGGCTGCGGGCCATCGGCGTCACCTCAGGCCCGCTGGTAGCAGCGGAGTAGCCGCCTCAATCCGCAAACGGATCATGCACCAGAATGGTGTCTTCGCGCTCGGGAGACGTTGAGAGTAACGCCACCGGTGCCTCGATCAGTTCCTCCACCAGCCGCACATATTTCACAGCCTGCGCAGGAAGGTCCGCCCATGAGCGGGCGCCTTCGGTGCTGTCGTGCCAGCCTTCGAGAGTCACATATTCGCACTCGACGCGCGCCTGGCTGGGCGCATCCGCCGGCAGATGATCCAGTACCTTGCCGTCAAGCGTGTAGCCGGTGCAGACCTTGATCTCGTCAAAGCCGTCCAGCACATCGAGCTTGGTGAGCGCGATGCCTTCAATGCCGCCGGTCTTGATGGCCTGGCGCACCAGCACCGCATCAAACCAGCCACAGCGACGCTTGCGGCCTGTCACCGTGCCGAACTCATGGCCCCGCTCACCGAGCTTCTGGCCGACATCATTGTCCTGTTCCGTCGGGAACGGCCCTTCACCCACACGCGTCGTGTAGGCCTTGGTGATACCCAGCACATAGCCGATGGCACCGGGCCCAACCCCCGTGCCACCCGCCGCTTGACCGGCGATGGTGTTGGACGACGTCACAAACGGATAGGTGCCGTGGTCAATGTCCAGCAGCGTGCCCTGTGCGCCCTCAAACAGGATGCGCTTGCCTGCCTTCTTGGCTTCATCCAGCACCAGCCATACGGGCTTGGCGAAGGGCAGAATGCGCGGCGCAATCTCCTTCAGCGCCTCAACAATCGGCGCGGCCTTAAGCTCGTCCAGATTGTTACCCCGGCGCAGCGCATTGTGGTGCACCAGCAGATTGTCCACCTTGGCTTCCAGCGTCGAGAAGTCGGCCAGGTCGATCACCCGCAGACCCCGGCGCGCCACCTTGTCTTCATAGGCCGGGCCAATGCCCCGCTTGGTGGTGCCGATCTTGGTGCCTGAATTGGAGCTCTCGCGCATCACATCCAGTTCCTGATGCACGGAGAGAATAAGCGTCGCGTTTTCGGCAATCATCAGATTGTCCGGCGTCACGGCCACGCCCTGACCTGCAATCTGGTCCACTTCCTTGGCAAACGCCCACGGGTCCAGCACCACGCCGTTGCCCAGGATGGACAGCTTGTTGGGCCGCACGATGCCTGAGGGCAGCAGCGAAAGTTTAAAAACCTTGCCGTCGATCACCAGCGTATGGCCGGCATTGTGCCCGCCCTGAAAGCGCACGACCACGTCGGCGCGTTCTGACAGCCAGTCCACAATCTTGCCCTTGCCTTCGTCACCCCACTGGGAGCCGACGACCGCTACATTTGCCATCGCGAGAGATTCCTTATGTGTCCGGAAAAGCGGCGGGACTATACCCACATCGGGATCAAACTCCAATGCGCTGTGGTCACAGCTGACGCCCGCCAGAAAAAAGGGGCGGATGCTGCTGCATCCACCCCGTTTTCATGTCGTTTCAGGCCGTAAGACCCTAGAACTTGAGCGCCTTGGCCTGCTTCACATTCGGCAGCGCCATGACCTTTTCCAGCACGTCGGCACCCGCCGCCTGGTCCACATCGATCAGCGCGATAGCGTCACCGCCCTCGGCCACCCGGCCAAGGTTGAACGAGGCAATATTGATACCCGCATCGCCCAGAACCGTGCCCAGACCGCCAATGAAACCAGGCTTGTCGTCATTGGTGACGTACAGCATGTCATGCGTCAGCGCCGCTTCCATGCCGATGCCCTTCACCTGAATGATGCGTGGTGTGCCGTCCCCGAAGACCGTGCCGCCAACGCTGCGGGACTGGCGTTCGGTCTTCACAGTAAGCATGACATAGCCTTCATAGGCACCATGCTGGCTCTTTTTGGTTTCGTTCACCGCAATGCCACGTTCCTTCACGATGGCTGGCGCAGACACCATGTTGACGTCCGTCAGCATCGGCTTCAGCAGCCCCATCAGCATGGCGTTGACCAGCGGCTTGGTGTTGAGGTCCGCCGCGTCACCCACAAATTCGATGGTGACTTCTTCAATGCCCGTTTCGGTCAGCTGACCGGCGAACAGACCCAGCTGCTCGGAGAGCGTGATCCACGGCCCCAGCTTCTGCGCGTCTTCCGCAGAAACGGACGGCACGTTGATCGCGTTGGTAATGGCGCCATCCAGCAGATAGTCGGCCATCTGTTCGGCCACCTGCAGCGCCACATTTTCCTGCGCTTCAGAGGTGGAGGCCCCCAGATGCGGCGTCGCAATCAGGTTCTCGATGCCGAAGAGCGCGTTCTCCTTGGCAGGCTCTTCCTCGAACACGTCAAGCGCCGCACCGGCGACCTTCCCACTTTCAAGTGCTGCCTTGAGGTCCGCTTCAACAATCAGACCGCCACGCGCGCAGTTCACGATGCGCACGCCGTCTTTCATCTTGGCAAAGGCATCCGCGTTGATGATGCCGCGAGTTGAATCCGTCATCGGTGTATGCAGCGTGATCACGTCGGCCCGCTTCAGCAGCTCATCAAGCTCGACTTTCTCAATGCCCATGTCCTTGGCACGTTCCGGCGTCAGGAACGGATCAAAGCCGATGACTTTCATCTTCAGGCCCAGTGCACGATCGCAGACGATGGACCCGATATTGCCGCAGCCGATGACGCCAAGCGTCTTGGCCGTGAGTTCAACGCCCATGAACTTGGACTTTTCCCACTTGCCGGCATGGGTGGATTCATTCGCCTGTGGGATCTGCCGCGCCAGCGCCATCATCATCGAGATGGCGTGCTCGGCAGTGGTGATGGAGTTGCCGAACGGCGTGTTCATCACGATCACGCCCTTGGACGTGGCCTGCGGGATGTCCACATTGTCGACGCCGATGCCGGCGCGGCCCACAACCTTGAGGTTGTCGGCTTTTTCCAGCACGTCCGCCGTCACCTTGGTGGCGGAGCGGATGGCGAGGCCGTCATACTGGCCGATGATCTCAAGCAGTTCCTCCTTGGGGAGGCCCGGCTTGAAGTCTACATCGAGACCACGGTTCTTGAAAATCTCCACGGCAGCGGGAGACAGTTTGTCGGAAATCAGCACCTTGGGCATGGGTCGCTCCTGAAAGGTGAATTGTCGGGAATGGGGTGAAGGACGCGCGGTAGGCTCTCAAACCCGCCGCGCGAAAATTCAGCCGACCGCTAGGCCGCGTCCGCTTTGGTCGCTTCCGCATAGGCCCAGTCGAGCCATGGCAGCAGCGCCTGCATGTCGGAGAGTTCGATGGTGGCACCGGCCCAGATGCGCAGCCCTGCAGGGGCATCGCGATAGGCACCGATGTCATACGCCACGCCTTCTGCGTCCAGCAGACTTGCCAGCTTCTTGGACGCCGCCGCCTGCTGCTCTTCAGTGAGCGCCGGATCAACAATCGTCAGACACACGGAGGTGTTTGAGCGGTTCGCCACGTCCTTGCACAGAAAGTCGACCCAGGGAGTGTCGTCCACCCACTTGGTCAGCGCTTCCAGGTTCGAGTCAGCCCGCGCCGTCAGGCCCTTGAGGCCGCCGATGGACTGCGCCCACTCGAGCGCGTCGATATAGTCCTCAACGCAGAGCATGGACGGCGTGTTGATCGTCTCACCCTTGAAGATGCCTTCAATGAGCTTGCCGCCCTTGGTCAGGCGGAAGATCTTCGGCAGCGGCCAGGCCGGTGTGTAGCTCTCAAGCCGCTCAACAGCCCGCGGGCTGAGAATGAGCATGCCGTGAGCCGCTTCGCCGCCCAGCACCTTCTGCCAGGAGTAGGTGGTGACATCGAGCTTCGCCCAGTCCAGGTCCTGCGCGAAGGCAGCTGACGTGGCGTCACAGATCGTCAGGCCTTCCCGGTCAGCGGCAATCCAGTCCGCATTCGGCACCCGCACACCGGACGTCGTACCATTCCAGGTGAAGACAACATCATGGGCCGGGTTGACAGTGGAGAGGTCCGGCAGATCGCCATAGTCAGCTTCGATCTTGCGGGTATTGTCGAGCTTCAGCTGCTTGATGACATCAGTCACCCAGCCGGAGCCGAAGCTTTCCCAAGC
>JGI12316J15310_10000841_pt1 | contig 25141 bp, 19 predicted proteins | sample MarCyaLeptolynsp_FD_15310 | JGI IMG/M metagenome (IMG submission 15310)
AGAGTAACGGCTTCCCCCCCTCGATCCCCCACAGCCCGTAATAGGGGCAAAGCTTGGTTGTAGAATGCCAAGGCTTTCTGCTTTTCTCCCAATGAATCGTAGACACCGCCAATATTATTGAGAGTAATGGCTTCCCCACCTCGATCCCCCACAGCCCTTAATAGGGGCAAAGCTTGGTTGAAGAATTCCAAAGCTTTCTGCTTTTTTCCCAATGAGTTGTAGACTAATCCAATATTGTTGAGAGTATAGGCTTCTGATCCTTTGTCACCTTCTTGACGATAGAGGATGGCAGCTTGTTCAAATTTAGGAATTGCCTGTCGCAGAGATTCTGCTGTCCCTTGCCGATATAGTTGCCATCCCTCTTCAAAGACTTGTTCGGCAGCAGCACGATTTGGTTCAGTAGAAGCATCATCCGGCTGTTGTGCCATCTGCGCTGCTGTACTACCATTAGCTTCACTAGCTCTGACAATACCTACCCCTACATCTGCAAAGAACAAAAAACTCACCAATACAGCGAAACACTGATAAGCGAAACTAGGAAGCGTGTTCCACAATATCCATTGGTGTTTGAGGCGATGACTCATAATGCGCTGAATTGAAGTGAATTTTTAAGGGAGCTGCTCTACTTATCAGCAGTCTCCTGGCTTTTTACGCAGTAGAGAAATTATTCTACTTAGGAATTTAGAATTTAGAATTTAGAATTTAGAATTTAGAATTTTCGACTAAGAAACAAGGGAACAGGGAACAGGAGGAGCTAAGGGAATCTAATCTGAAAATAGACGCGGAGACGCGGGGACACGGAGACGCGGAGACACCAGACATTTTCATCTTACTCCTGCGGAGAACGCTGCGCGAACGTTGTGAACGTAAGTTCATGGAAGTCTGACTTGTTTCTTATCTTCTTTTTCGGCGTGTATTTTTACCCTGTTGCCTGTTGCCTGCGCCGTTAGGCGCTTATTACTTCAAAGCCCGAATCAATCGACTTATTCTCCCAAGCGGGTGAGCGAAATTATGCGTGGAATTTCTAGCTAAGTATCCAAACAAACTTCCCACACTCCCCACACTCCCCACACTCCCCACACTTCCCACACCTTTTTTCGCTCACCCCTCCCAATCCCTAACTAATAGATTCAAACTGTTGCCAGCAAAGATATAGCGCACGGGGTACGTGGAAGCAACCTTTCCATTTGCCGCCCTTGAGGTTCAAAAGTACTTCTCCACGACGGTTGAGGTAGCCAAACCACTCACCGTGCTCCGAATCAGTAAAATGGGACCAAGTGTAATCGTGCACCCGTTGATACCATTGCCAACATTCCTCACGCCTCGTCAAACCATAACCCATTGACAAGGCAACCAGGGACTCTAAGTGAACCCACCACAGTTTTTGGTCCCATTCTAGTTGTTGAGGAGGATAACCTTCAGCATCCAGAAAATAATAAATTCCTCCATACTGCTTATCCCAACCAAAATTGAGGATATTGAGCACCACATCAACGGCTTGATTAATCAGTTTGGTATTGTTGCGACGGCGAGCAATATCCATAATAAACCACATGGCTTCGATACCATGACCGGGGTTAATCAACCGTCCCTCAAAACAATCAACCTGTGAACCATCTGGGGCAACGTTTTCGTACATCAGCCCTCGTTCCTGGTTGAGAAAATCACTCATTACCTCTTGAACAGTTATATCAATGATCTGCTCCAAGCGATCGCACGGCATTAGCCAATCCATTTCCAGGGATAGGTTGGCTAAAATCATTGGAATTGCCAAGGTTTTCATCGGGCGTGTGCCGGGATAAGTCTTGTTATATTTGCCTTTAGGATTATCTTGACGGCGCAAAACGTTATTGTAAGCTTGCAGAGCCACTTCTTTTGCCCAGGTTTCGCCGGAAGCTAGAGCATATTGACTAAATGCCATAGCTGCAAAGCAGTCAGAAAAGATATTGTAGGGTTGTACCAGGGGTTGTCCTGCTCGATTTAGCGCAAAGTACCAGTTACCATCTGCATCTCGCCCATATTGACTGAGAAAATTAGCACCGTTTCTGGCAATTTTTAACCAATCTTCTCGCTTTTCGAGTTGGTTATAAAGCATGGCAAAAGTCCACACTTGCCGATTTTGTAACCAGATAAACTTATCTGTATCATAAACTTTCCCTTCTCGATCTAAGCAGGTGAAATAACCACCTTGTTGCCAGTCGATAGAGTGTTTTTCCCAAAAAGGAATTACGTCTTGGAGGAGGGCGTTTTGGTAGAGTTTGCTCAGGTATTGAAAATCACGGTTCATTACTCATTACTCTCGAGAAACAAGGCAATAGGCAAAAGTGAACAGGGAACAGGGAGCAGAACCCACCCCTAACCCCTCCCAGGAGGGGAACAGGAGGAGCTAACCCAGGAGGTGAACAGGAAGCCTTGCAATTATTATTTCCTTGTGGGATGGGCATCTCGCCCGTCCGAAACATGCAAGGCAAATGCGTCCTAAGCTTACCTAAGTGCGATCGCCTGACCGTATAATGACATATTTGTCGGCTTGGTCTTTGCGTAATTTCTGCTTAATCCACAGATAATTAGGATAGAGCGAAGAATTGGCTCAGCTGCTGGTGGAGGATTTTTGCTGTGGGATGTATCTCTATTTAATTACTGCTACCCTACTACTCCAAAATGTCAACTAACCCTAAACAAAAAGATAATTCGCCTTCATCAAATGATGCTGTCAAAGGAGGTGAAGCACCACTGCCAGTAAGTGGTGTAGTGTTGGGAGGAATCGAAGGAGTCAAGTGGCGCTTAGCTAATGCTAGTGCTGAACAACGGGTTGCTGCTCTCTCTGATGCCCTTAATGATGGGGAAGCAGGTTTAGAATTGGTGCTGGAAGCCTTGGAGAAAGAAGGGTTAGGTATCAGTGATAGGAAAGCAAGTTTAGAATTGGTGCTGGAGGTGTTACAGAAAGGGGGGTTAGGTATCAGTGATGAGGAATTAAAACGGGAGTATCTGAATTATCTGAAGTGGACAGAACCCCTAGCACTGATACTGGAGTTGGTGGAGAATGAAGCACAAGCGTTGCGAGTGGTAAGGTTAGCCTTAGAGGTGGATTTGGGGTTGGGGGCAAGGTTAGCAGGAGCGGTAAAACCTAAGTTTCAGGACCAAACGGTAGGTTTAGTGGTTGGGTTAGAAATTCCTCTAAGGCTCAAGATTCAGCTTTTGGGCAGAACAAGCTCTGAGAGTGCCCTTTCTCTTGCGCTCCACGCTTTGAGCCAGCAAGACGATTATCTACGTCGTGATGCAGCAGAAGCCTTGGGTGAAATTGGTTCAAAAGCTGCAATTCCCGCTCTCATTCAAGTTGTGCAAAGTAAAGATCATCATTTACGTGCCAGAGCAGCAGAAGCCTTGGGTAAAATTGGCACAGAAGCAGCAACTACTGCTTTGATTCAAATCGTGCAAGATAAAAACTGTTGTGGACGTTATCATGCAGTAGAAGCCTTGGGTAAAATTGGCACAGAACTAGCAACTACTGCTCTAATTCAAGTTCTGCAAGATGATGAAGATCATTCTGGTGTACGTATGAAAGCAGCAGGATACTTAGGTCAAATTGGCACAGAAGCAGCAACTACTGCTCTGATTCAAGTTCTGCAAGATGAAGATTGTTATGTACGTCAAAGTGCAGCAGCAGATTTAGGCGAAATTGGTTCAAAAGAAGCAATTCTTGCTCTGATTCAACTTCTGCAAGATGAAGATAATTATGTACGTACAAGTGCAGCAGACGCTTTAGGTTACATTGGTTCAGAAGAAGCAATTCCTGCTCTAATTGAAGCTCTGCAAGGTGAACATGATTATGTAAGTATGAGAGCAGCAGAAGCCTTAGGTGAAATTGGTTCAGAAGAAGCAATTCCTGCTCTGATTCAAACCCTGCAAAATCAAAACTATAATGTAGGTTTTTATGCAATAAGAGCCTTGGGTAAAATTGGCACAGATGCAGTAATTCCTGCTCTGATTCAAGTTCTACAAGACGAAGACAATTATGTACGTTTTCATGCAGCAGAAGCCTTAGGTGAAATTGGTTTAGAAGAAGCAATTCCTGTTCTAATTCAAGCTCTACAAGATGAAGATTATGATGTACGTTTTTCTGCAGCAGTAGCCTTAGGTAAACTTGGTTCACAAGAAGCAATTCCTGCTCTCATTCAAGCTCTGCAAAGTGAACATGATTATGTACGTAAAAGTGCAGCAGAAGCTTTAGGTGAAATTGGTTCAAAAAAAGCAATTATGGCTTTGATTCAAGTCTGGCAATATGAAGAGTATTCTGTACGTAAAAGTGCAGCAGAAGCCTTAGTTAAAATTGGCACAGAAGTAGCAACTACTGATCTGATCCAAGCTCTACAGGATAAAGACGATTTTGTACGTCAAACTACAGCAGGAGCTTTAGCTGAAATTAGTCTAAAAGAAGTAATGAAAGCTTTGATTCAAGTCTTGCAAGATGAAATCTTTCTTAGTGAAAATCAGCTCAATTTTGCGATAAATGCACTTGAAGAAATGCAAAAACGCTCCCAATTATACAACCCTACTCTGACTTCATCCTAGATAATTTAGGATAAAGCCAAGAATTTGCTCAACTACTGGTGGAGGATTTTTGCTGTGCGATCGCATACCAACTATCTCAGTTTGATTACTGCTACCCTACTACTGTTACAACCACCAGGAACAATTCTGGGAATCTCAAGTGTAATGGCAACTACTAAGCAACAGTTGCCTAGAGAACAGTTGGAATTTGCTGGTGTTACCAACTTACCAGAAGAGTTAGAGAAGCTGCAGCAAATTTTAGCAACTCAAAGAAAAAAGGGACATCGCTCTGGAGAAGCAGATACTCTTAACAAGATGGCGGGAATTTACACCGACTTTGAGCAGTATTCCCAAGCACTGGAACTACATCAACAAGCACTAAAGATTTACCAAGAACTTAATGAGTACCAGAGTGAGGCAGAAACCATTGGATATATGGGCAATACTTATTTTAAAGCAGGTGAGTATCGCCAGGTAGAGGAGTTATTTCGTCAGGAGTTAGAGAGTATCCGAAAAATTAGTGAGCCACCTGATGGTAATAGCCAGAAAGAACAGCTTATACTTGAAGTTATGCGTAGTTACCTCGAAAATGCATGGTATTTTCAAGCAGGTCTTGGTTACTCAGTACAGGATTCTCTACTTGAGAAAAAACTCAGTAAAGGAGATATTTCCTGGCAAGAACGGTTAGAGATAACAAAATTAAACTTGTTTATAGATCGAGAGTTTGCAGACCTTAGAGCTGAAGCACATAGCCTCCACGGGATGGGTTGGGTTTATCGCAATCTTGGCCAGTATTCCCGTGCCTTAGAATTTTATCAGCAAGCATTAACCCTCTCAAGAGAAATTGCCCCGCTTGACATACCTCTTATCCTCCAATTACCCTACGCTACAGAAATTAGGCAAAGACCAGGTGTAAAGGTAAAACAAGAAGATCTAGACAAGTTTCACGAAGCATTTTTACTGGTTGAGATTGGATTAGTATATAGCGACCTCAACCAGGATGAGAAAGCATTGCAATTTTTTCAGCTATCTTTACCAATTGCAGAGACGATAAGCAATAAATATATCAAAGAAAGGGTATTAAATTTTGCTCTTAATAAAATTGGTTTAGCTTACAGTAAGCTAGGGCAGTATCAACAATCCTTGCAATTCTTCGAGCAAGCTTTATCTAAACAAGAAGAATATTTATTCGAGAAATATGATATTCTCAACAATATCGGCTCTGCTTATTTAGAGATGGGCAACTATTCCAGAGCACGAGAGTATTATCAAGAAGCTCTAAAATTCTCCCAAAATCTTACAGGTGATCCTGGTGCTAATGGTTTTATCCTTAATAATATTGCTTCAGTTTATACCAAACTGGGTGACTATAGCCAAGCTTTGCAAACTTATCGCCAAGCACTGGCACTTTTTAGGGAACTCAAAGATTTTCCAGGAGAAAGAACTACTTTCAGCAATATTGGTGCTCTTCTAGAGAAACAAAACAAACCAGAACTAGCCATTGTTTTTTATAAAGAAGCTGTCAACATCACGGAAGCCATCAGACAAGACTTAAATACACTAACTATTGAAGAACAAAAGGCCTATACTGCAACAGTAGCAGATACCTATCGCCGTCTAGCAGACTTATTACTCTCCCAAGGACGTATCCTTGAAGCACAACAGGTATTAGAATTGCTGAAAGTTCAAGAATTACGCAACTTCACCAAAGATACTCGCGCCGGAAGCGAAGAAACTACTAGTATCACCACCAACCCCACCGAAGCACAAATCTTATCAACCCACGGTAGTCTTATTGCTCTGGGCAGGAAGATTGAGCAGTGTCAGCAATGTCAACAACGTAGTCAATTATTAGATCAACGGGAAGTGATTAGCAAAGAATTTGAGGAAAATGTGCGATCGCTACAACAAATTATTCGCACTCGCCTCGAAAAAGATCAAGCTTTCTTAGATCCTACCCACCTCGGAGGTAATGCGGAAGCCATTGTCTCAGCTCAACCTGGAACCGTGCTAATTTATCCTTTAGTCCTAGAAGACAAACTCTGGATTTTATGGGCAGCAGAAGGTGGTATTACTAAAAGTATCGAAGTTCCCCAGGTTGGACTCAAGGAATTAAGCCAAACCGTTGTCAACTTCCGCCAACTGCTACAAAATCCTAACTCTGACCTAGCCGAACTCCAAGCAACTGGTAAACTACTCTACGATTGGCTAATTCCCGAATCCCTACAACGGGAAATCACAGAAAATCAGATGCAAAACTTGGTCTTTTCCCTCGACCATGTTACCCGCTATATCCCCCTGGGAGCAGTGTTTGATGGAGAAAACTACCTGATTGAGAACTATAATATCTCCACCATCATCTCAGCCAATTTAACCAGAATTAGCGATCGCTTACCACCAGGAACCGATCACACCTCAGTGCTAGCCTTGGGACTCTCGGAAGCTAAATCTGGTTTCAATCCCTTACCTAATGTACCAGCTGAAATCGATGCGATCGTCCGTCAATCTGCCAATGATCCTCAAGGTATTTATCCTGGGTTAGAATTACTTAACCAAGCTTTTGACTACAAAGCCTTAAGGGATAACTTAGCAACTCATCTGATTCTCCACATCGCCACCCACGGAGAGTTTGTTGCCAATAATGCCTATGCGTCCTATTTGTTACTAGGGGATGGTAAACAGCTACCCATTCAAGATATCCAAAACTTGCGGGATTTGAGCAAAATTCATCTGGTGGTACTATCGGCTTGTGAGACAGCACTGGGAGATACAGGACAAGACGGAACAGAGATTGCTGGACTCAGCTACTATTTTCTCAATGGAGGAGCCAAGGCAGTTATGGCATCCCTGTGGCAAGTAGATGACGGTAGTACCAGTTTGTTAATGCAGCGTTTCTACAGCAATTTAGCTCAGGGAACTGTTACTACACCGATAACCAAAGCTCAAGCTCTTCGTCAAGCTCAGTTGAGTCTGCTAAAGGGTGAAGAGATAACTACACAAAATACTGAGCAAAGGGCAAACATTGGCATTGAACTTCGACCTGGTTCTTCAACTAATCCTACAGCAGCTAGTTTTGCTCATCCCTACTACTGGGCACCATTTATCCTTATTGGGAACGGGTTTTGAGAATAGGGGAAAGATTTAGGGTACAGTGCAGCCAGATAAGGGAGTAGGGGAGAAACGTTATGATAGTTCAACTCAGTAAGTAATTGGGTGCAGTTTCGACCAACCAGCAAGTGACAATAATATCTGTATGGACAATAGGGAACATCGTCCCGTAGGAATGGTTACAGTTTAGTAAAGGAGCATGTTAAGAGTGGATTCTTCTAGATAGTAACTGTTCTTCCAAGGCAGCAATACGATTGTAAGCTGCTGTTAGTTGTGCAGTTAGGCGTTGGACTTGAAGATCAGCAGATAGACTACTCTCGCTATTTTGTTGATAACTGGTGGAGTTAGTACTACCATCTATTAGCACATCTTTATGTTCCATTACAGACTCCAACAGCGTAGGACTCCGATGAACTGGAACTCTAAAGCTGGGATCTAGTCCTGAGTGGTGAGATTCCTCAACTGGTGTCCTTTTGATTTCAGACAAAGATTCTGAGATATTCTGACTAAGCTGATCGATCATTTGGTAAAGCGCATCAACTTTATGGCTAAGAGCTACGATTTGTTGTTGAACTGCATCCATAAGATTTTATTGGTGTGGTGTAAATTTATCTTCATATTTTATGCTAGTAGCTTTAAGGCAAAATTAGTGCAAAATTCTCACTCATTTAACTATGATTTAACTATTTAGGAAAATCAAAATAAGTAAGGAGTACTCCTTCCGAGAAGTCTTCATCAACAGGAGTTGAGGAGTTTAGAAGGAAAAAATCTCTGTTACATCCGTAATTGAATAACTCCTTTTTTAAGTAGAATATCCCTTTTATCTGGTTTTTTGTGGCGTAATCTGGTAATTTGACCCTCTTCTGCTCTAGAGCTTGATTTATCTTAGTGAATTAGCAATTAATTTCTCGCTGAGCAAGTAAATATACTCAATAAATTTCTAAGGCTGATTCCTTGTCAAATCAATTGAACCAGAAGCTAACAGCAGCAAATCATGTAAGCTTTAATCTTAAATTTATGGAAAATGTAAATATAACAACAGATTAATTTTTCCTTTGTTCAAATCAAGCTAATTCCCTCAAAAAAGCTCGATTGTCATTAAAATCTCTCTTTTTCTATTCTTAGTTCCAATTCCCGGTTCCTATGATCAAGCGACGCTCCTTTCTCTTAGGTGTTAGTTCCCTAACTCTAAGTCAGCTGATGATTGGCTGTAACTCTCAAAAGCAAGAATCCTTGAAACTACAACTATTACAAGGCTCAATTCCAGCTCAACTCAAGGGAAAATTTCGTCAACAATTGGAGCAAGCTGCTAAGCTGAATTTTGACCCAGAAGCAAAGTTACAAACTATACTCAAAGACTTAAAAAACTGGAGAGAACAAGCCAAAGCCGAAGAAAAGGATACCCAACAGGAATCACCCTGGGACTTTATGGGAGATTTACTCAATTTCCTCACTAGACGTAGAAAATCAGAATTTGCTGATTTGGTAACCTTAGGAGACTTCTGGTTGGCAGAAGCGATAAAAGAAGAGTTGATTCAACCACTGGAGGTAGAACAGCTTGCTGGGTGGCAGCAGTTACCACCGCGCTGGCAAGAGTTGGTAAGGCGCAATCAAGCAGGTGAACTAGATAAAGGAGGAAAAGTTTGGGGAGCCCCCTACCGTTGGGGTAGCACTGTTATTGCCTATCGTAAGGATCAATTTGATTCCTTGGGCTGGACACCCACAGATTGGCAGGATTTGTGGCGAGAGGAATTACGCGATCGCATTTCTTTGTTAGACCAGCCGCGAGAAGTAATTGGTCTGACGCTGAAAAAACTGCACAAATCATACAATACCAGCAATTTGAGTCAAGTACCAAATCTGGAAGAAGAGCTACTGGCACTCAATCAACAAGTCAAGTTCTATAGCTCCGAACACTATCTCCAGCCCCTAATTTTAGGAGATACCTGGCTAGCAGTCGGTTGGTCCAATGATGTTATGCCGATTGTACAGCGTGACCCCCAAATCAGGGCAGTAGTACCCCAATCAGGAACAGCTCTGTGGACGGATTTATGGGTAAAACCAACAAAGACGGAAAATTTAGGTACTCTAACGCAACAATGGATTGATTTTTGCTGGCAGTTCGAGACAGCTGAGACAATTTCTTTATTAACCAGTGCCGCTTCACCTATCCTCACAGCTGTTAGTTCCCAGAAACTACCCAAAACTCTTGCGGACAATCCCCTACGTCTACCAGATGCTGCAATCCTCAAAAACAGTGAGTTTATTGATCCCCTACCGAAGTCTACGGTCCAACAGTACCAAGACTTATGGCAAAAAATGCGACAGCCTGCCGTAAGAGCGGGAAAGGGAAAGCTTAAAAGGGGTGAGTGAAAAAAGGTGTGGGAAGTGTGGGAAGTGTGGGGAGTGTGGGAAGTTTGTTTGGATACTTAGCTAGCCCCCCATTCTTAAATTTGGCTTTTCGACCAAAAACTCTCAACAACAAACAACAAACAACAAACAACAAATAACCAACAACAAATGATCATTTTCTGGCATCGCCGCGATTTAAGAATTTCCGATAATGTAGGCTTAGCAGCTGCCCGAGAGCAAAGTCCCAAGGTGCTAGGTATTTTCTGCCTGGATCCTAATATCTTAGAGCGAGACGACATTGCCCCAGCCAGAGTTACTTATCTGATAGGCTGCCTGCAACAATTGCAGCAGCGTTATCTCCAAGTCGGCAGCCAGCTATTAATCCTCCACGACGAACCCACTAAAGCAATTCCTTCCCTAGCAGCTGCCCTCAACGCTAAGGCTGTTTTCTGGAATTGGGATGTCGAACCTTATTCCCAAATACGCGATCAAAAAGTCACAGCAGCCCTTAGAGAAAAGGGTATTGAGGTTCACAATAGTTGGGATCAACTCCTGCATGCCCCAGGAGAAATTGTCACTCAATCTAGCAAACCCTACACGGTTTACACCCCTTTTTGGAAAAACTGGCAGAAGCAACCAAAAGCTCAACCTGTCCAATCCTTAAAAAATGTTGAAGGACTAACGAAGGAAGAACTCGACATTGCTCAGTCAGCTGGTGCAGTTAATTTACCTACTGCCGAAGATTTAGGATACAGCTGGGAGAATGAACTTTTACTAGCCCCAGGGGAAAAAGCTGCCCAAGAAACGCTAGAAGAGTTTTGTGACTTTCCCATCATAGATTACCAACAACAGCGCAACTTCCCCAGCATTGATGGTACTTCTAAACTCAGTGCAGCTCTCAAATTTGGCACCATTGGCATCCGTATCGTTTGGCATGCCGCGCAGACTGCCTACAGTTTCAGCCGCAGTGATGAAACCTCTGATAGTATTCAAACCTGGCAAAAGGAACTAGCTTGGCGGGAGTTCTACCAACATGCCATGTATTTTTTTCCCGAATTGGCACAGAGTCCCTATCGCCAGCAGTTTAAAGACTTCTCCTGGGACAATGATCCAGAGCTTTTCCAAGCTTGGTGTGAGGGTAGAACTGGCTATCCCATCGTTGATGCCGCCATGCGCCAGTTAAATCAAACTGGCTGGATGCACAACCGCTGCCGGATGATTGTTGCCAGCTTCCTGACTAAAGACTTATTGATCAACTGGCAGTGGGGAGAAAAATATTTTATGCAGAAACTATACGACGGCGACCTATCTGCCAACAATGGTGGCTGGCAATGGAGTGCCTCCAGCGGTATGGATCCCAAGCCATTGCGGATTTTCAACCCTGCTAGTCAAGCACAGAAATTTGATCCAGAAGCTGAATACATCCGGCAATGGCTCCCAGAGCTGAGTTCTGTGGATACTGAATATCTAGTTACTGGTAAGATTGACCAACGCGATCGCGAAGTCTATGGTTATCCTGCTCCGATAGTTGATCACAAACAACGACAGCAGGAATTTAAACAGCGCTACCAGGAGCGGAAAAACCGTTAATACCATGTCTGCTTTAATACCCATAGTTAAGACTAACGCTCCAGACGCACCAGACGCGGGGACACGGAGAAGTTTTTATTATGGGCAATTATATGCCGACATGATATAAGCGCTGTATATTAAGCTATTCAGGCGAAAAGTTCAATCTTGTTTTGGAGTGTGAGGATAAAGTGAAGGTTTTGGTAATTGGTAATGGGGGAAGGGAACACGCCCTTGCCTGGAAATTACTGCAATCTCAGCGGATTCAGCAGGTGATTTGTATTCCTGGTAATGGTGGCACAGCTACTACAGAGCGCTGCCAGAATTTTCCCATAAGAGTGGATGATTTTGAGGGAATTGCCCGGTTTGTTCTAGTCAATGGAATCTCTCTAATTGTAGTTGGACCAGAATTACCCCTGGCTGCAGGCATTACAGATTACTTACAGCAGGAAAACCTCATGGTTTTTGGTCCAACCAAGGAAGGAGCACAAATTGAGTCGAGTAAGAACTGGGCTAAAAAACTCATGCAGTCTGCTGGTATTCCCACTGCTAGCTTTGCTACCTTTACAGAAGTTGAGCCAGCTAAAGCCTATGTGCAGGCACAGGGGGCACCAATTGTCGTCAAGGCTGATGGCTTGGCAGCAGGTAAAGGAGTTACGGTTGCTGCCACAATTGAAGAAGCACAATCAGCTGTAGAGTCTCTCTTCGAGAAAGGTTTTAGTACGGTAATCATAGAAGAATATCTCATCGGTCAAGAAGTTTCTATCTTGGCTCTGACAGATGGGGTGAGCATTAGAACGTTGCTACCAGCTCAGGATCATAAACGAATTGGGGAAGGGGATACTGGAGAAAATACTGGTGGTATGGGGGCTTATGCTCCAGCACCGATTGTTAACCAGGCATTGATGACACGCATTGAGCAAGAAATCCTTCAGCCTGTAGTTAAAGCCTTGCAGGAACGCGATATCGACTATCGGGGTGTCCTCTATGCAGGATTGATGATTACTCCTGCAGGGGAGCCAATGGTACTGGAATTTAATTGTCGCTTTGGTGATCCAGAAACCCAAGCTATCTTACCTTTACTGGAAACTCCTCTAGAAGACCTATTGCTTGCTTGTGCCAAGCAAAACCTCTCACAACTACCACCAATTATCTGGAAGCCAGGAGCAGCGGCTTGTGTGGTTGCTGTGGCAGAGGGTTATCCTGGTGCCTATCAAAAGGGTAAGGTTATTACTGGCATTGAGCAAGCGCAAGCTCTAGAAGCAGCTATTTTCTGTGCAGGTACTCGGCTAGTGCAGCAACAACTGGTAACCGATGGTGGTCGTGTCTTAGGTGTTACTGCTACTAGTAATACATTGGAAAATGCGATCGCCCAAGCTTATACAGCAATGGATTGCATTCAATTTGAAGGGATATACTACCGTAGGGATATCGGTCATCGCGCAATTGGAAATTGAAAATTGAAAATTGATACCAAATCCGGCAGACATAACCCATCACGGTTCGCGATCGCATGGGTGAGTTTTGCACCGGGAACTAGCCTGGACAAACTACTAGCGACAAGGGGAAAGATTGATTGAGCTAGAACCAGGATAGCCGAGGGAAATCCATCCAGCAGCAGGAGCCGTAATCTCAGTCCAGGAACGTCCTTCACTATCTCTGACTAGGGGTATAGGACTATTTTTGAGGGTTACCGTTTCTCCCGGCAATACTCCAGAAACTCGGCGGGAGTCTCGGTTGGGTTGGGAACGGATAACCAAACCCTCCACCTCATCATCCTTGTAAGTTACTAAACGACATAATCTGGAGCTAGATGTAGGATTAGGTTTAGGGGGATTACTAACAGGAGGGCGAGTAACAGGAGGGCGAGTAGCTTGCTGTTGGCAGGCTTTGAGTTCACTAGTCTGTACATATCCGACTGTAGGGGAATTAATGGCAATCCAGCCATCACCGCCACTATCTGCTAGGGTAACTTCCTCATTAGCAGCAATAGTTCTAATCGTTTGACTGTAAATTGAACGCTGGGTGTAAACAAAGATGCGTTTCTTTGCTGCACGACATTGCCCTAACAGTACTTGTGCTAGCTGTAATTTGCCTTGAGGCTCTAAAAAACCATGTTCTGATGTTGGCTTGATATTGGCTGTTGTGGTATTGGAGAAAGACGCAGCAGCAGTCTCGATATTACCTAATGTTGTTAACACTATAGCCAACAGAGCGATAGGCTCCCTCCAGGGACTGATATTTTTCATGGGGAAGTGTCGCATTCAGCCTTAACACTGAGTTATCATCTCATATATCTATCAACAATAAGCTATTTGGCCTACAGAAGTCCCAACTAAACAAGCTCGTTCCAGATTTACGCCATCTAACTTTGCACCATCCAACTCTGCACAGAGCAGATTTGCCCCAGCCAGATTTGCTCCAGCTAGATTTGCCCCTCGCAAATCTGCCTCCTCCAGATTAGCTTCATTCAAGTTGGCTCCTTGTAAATCTGCTTGGGAAAGATCTACCCCTTGCAAATTCGCACCGTTGAGATTAGCTCCCCGCAGATCCGCACCTCGAAAATCTACTCCCTGTAAATTCACCCCCATCAAATTTACTCCACTCAGAAAAGCACCTGCCAGAGATGCCTTAGTCAGCTTCGCTCCCATCAAATTTGCCCCTCGAAGGTTACTACCCCGTAAGTCAGCGCCACTTAAGTCAGCTTGCATCAAATTAGTTCCCAACAAGTTTGCCCGCAAGTCTGCTGACACCAATTGGGCACCAATTAAGTTGGCACCATCCAAACGAGCACCATTGAGATTAGAGCTGGCAAAATTCGTGCCTACTAAGTTGGCTCCAGCAAGATTAATCCGCTGCAATTGGCAACCAGAAAAGTCTTCGTCTTCTAAATCTGCTCCTGGTATTTGCTTAAGTTTCCCTGCCCGAATTGCCTCTATTTCCATTTCTATTTCCATTGTTATTTTCCATCTAACAATTTTCAATTTTCTTTTGTTAACAATTGCGTCTCTTCATCAATCATGTCAGAGTCAAGTAACCACATTCCTGAGGTAATTTTCGGTTGAGTTGTCTGGATGCTCATGCCCTGTTGCATGCCCATTACCATTAAACCTAAGGCTTCAACCAGTTTAGGGTCAAACGCTTTCCCTGAGAGTGCTTGAGACTCGGCTAAAGCTTTAGACAAAATCTCTTCATGAGTGAGGGTGGGATGATCTTGCCCAGCTTGGGAAAGCCGCAGCTGATTGACTCGCTGCTGAAACTCTGTAATCAACCCCAAAATTCTCGATTCTAAGGGAATAGCATCATAAGCTAACTCCGCAGGGATGCCTGTACCATCCCACCGCTCAGTTTGATGTGTGATAATTTGAGCAACTGCTCGTAGCTGGGGCATGGCTCGTAATGCTTGTACCCCTGAAACCAAGGTACAGCTAGGTCCGTCATCCTGAGCAGACATCCCTGTCCCTAGGGAGGGAACCAGTCCATGTAACAAACCAGCAAGACGCAGACGTTTTAACTGCCAAGCTGGTAAATCTAATAGCTGTCCCATTGCTTCTGAGAGAGCTGCTACTTCGGCTGCTACCATCGGATTGAGAGCGTTGGCCTGGTCAATCAACTGAGCCATCCTTAAAAAGGCTTGCATTTCGTTAGAAACCAAGTTTTCATTTAACGCCTGTTGATAAAACTCTGAGGCATCAGGATTAGTCTGCTCAAGTTGAGATAAGTTCTTTTGACTATCTTGGAGGTAATCCACTACTCGTTGCACTACTACCCCCAGATCATCTCGTTCCTCGGTAACCGAAGCACTAATTTGCTTGACTCGATTAGTTAAAGCTTGTTGTAAGTTTTGATCATAACTACCAATGTGAGCGATCGCCATCTCCACTACTTCCATGACCAAGTGTGGCTCAAAAGTCCAAAAGCCATAAAATTTTCTTTCTATATCGTGCTCTGGTATTCCTTGAGAACCATAATCGGACTCTGACAGCTCTTGACATAAGACCATTGCCGTGTATTTTTCAGACAAAATCATTAGGTGCCATTCCTGAGCCACAGGATCAGAGGGTTCTAGACTAATCAAGGCAACATTGGACAGCTGACTGGTGGGGTGTTCAACAAAGCCAGTATCAGCAGTTGCCATAATCACTACCTCAGAAGACTTCTGGGCTATGTCTCCATAACGCTCTGCTTCTTCTAGATACCACTTACCCCGTTGAAATGCAGTAATCATGACTGGGGCACTGTCAGATTCAAGAATGAAGTCTTCCAAGGCATGACACAAAGCAATCAGTGTGTTCTTGTAATATACCCCCAAATTCAGAGGTCTTTTTGCACTCCTATGGGCTGTATCTAGCTTTTGTAAAATCGAACCTTTGAGCATGGTTTGTTATTGGTTATTGGTTGCTTGTTGTTTGTTGTTTGGGTGATCTGACAATAGGTAGATACAAAAAACGAAATTAAATTTCACGGGTCTGTTGACCCAAGATGTTTTCTATATAACAGTTTATTGCCTTCAGAGCCTGTCCTGTACATGTGGACTCTTGCTGAAAAAAGGCAGAGGGCAGAAGGCAGAAGGCAAAAGGTTCTAAGGGAAGCTGACTTGTTTTTCATCTTCTTTTTCGACGTGTTCTTTTACCCTGTTGCCTGTTGCGTATTGCCTGCGTTGTCAGACGCTTATTATTGCTGACCTACTTAACCAACAACTAGTAACAAATAACTAATAACTATTATTAAGCCTTTTTGACACTCCCCTGCCTTTTGCAGATAACAGGGTTAATTACCTCAAATTTAGTATGACTTCTGCCTTCTGCCTTCTGCTTTCTGCCTCCTGCTGGGATTTAATAGGAGCAGTTAGTGCTTCTCCCAAATTGGCACAACCGAGTCTCTCTTCCAGAATGTTCATCACCTCACGACCAAAGTCATTAGGATTTTGTTGCCAAGCTTGGAGGCAAACTTCTCCAAAAAAGGAACCTAGGGGTTCTGGATTCCACAGGAGTTTCTTCGCTGTCCAAGGCATCAAACTCATCGGGTTGTAGCCTCGTTGGATGATGTTGTTATCAAAGGCGTACTGTTCTAAGTGAGTGTGAGGTTGTAGACCAATGAAGAAGATAGCTGGTTCAACTTTACCAGCTCCAAAAATGCGCTCCAACTCCCGATGATAGGCAATAGTCTGACGAATGGTTGCCGGTCGCTCATCTATGACATTAAAAGAATAGTTGACGGAAACCAAATCATTGAAACCTGCTGCTTTCAAATCGCGGCAGTTTTTCAAGACTGTGCGTAGATTGTAACCCATCCGCATCTTCCGCACGAGTTCTTGAGAACCGCTGGTGATGCCAATTTCAAAATAATTCATTCCAGTCTTCACCATCAACTCACATAGTTCTTGGTTGAGGTTATCTGCCCGAATATATGCAGCCCAATGAATATCAGTCATGCCAGAGTCGAGGATTTTCTGTAACAGCTCAACAGCATCGTTAATAAACTTACGAGCGGGGATAAATTGAGCATCGGTGAACCAGAAGTTACGGATTCCTCGGTTATACAGTTGACGCATCTCTGCCACCACCTCATCTGCTGGATTAATGCGCACCTGTTTACCTTCGACTACTGTATAGATACAGTAACAGCAATTGTGGGGACAGCCACGCTTGGTTTGGACTCCAATGTAGAAGTCTTGCTCTTGCAGATAATACTCAAATTCTGGCCAGATAGTTTCGATATAGTTGTAGTTACAGGCAGTTTTTTCAATAGGAGTTGGCCATTCGTGAATGAGGCGATCGCGTGGCTTCGTCTCTCCCACCACATAACAGCGCTCATCCCGAAAATCTTGCTTAGACAGAATTTTTTCTAGTAAAGTCTCCCCTTCCCCAACGGAAATGATCGTACCTGCTGGTAGCTGGTTGCCCAACTGCTCATAGAAAACACTCACAGCACCACCACCGACAACTAGGCGAGCTTCTGGGTTAGTTCTTTTAGCTAGCTTCCAACCCCGCCTAATCAACCCCAAATTTTGCCAAAGTTCCTGGTAATATGATGCGGCTAAGCGAAAGCCACCAAAAGCACCCCGTAACTTTACTAAGGGATTGCGAGCATAGTACACCTCAAAGGCATTTTGCAGAGGGTTGCCACCTCTACCACCTACTGGCGCATAAATTTGAATGTCGCGCCAGGAAAAGACCAACATTGTTGGTTGAAATTCATTTACACAGGTGTCAAGAGCTCGGACAAAGTCTAAAGGAGGCACAGTTCCCAGATCAAATATACGCTGCTTAACTTCTGGAAAGAGTTTATGAACGTGATCAGCTAAGTAGACAACCCCAATCGGAAAGATTGGATTGCAAGGGAGACGAACATAAAGAATTTTTTGTTGCATTTTATGGTAGTTTTTGTCTTTGTTATTTTCTTTTTATTAATTCTTCCCTTAGAGTCTCCTGCCTTGGAGCCTTGTTTCTTAACTTAACTTAACTTTAACAATATTACCGATTTACCTCAACGGTATCGTTTTGTTGACAAAAAAAAGCCACATAAGCAAAGAGCAGTAAAAAACTGAGCCACAAAAGAGCTGAACTCTACAGAGTTCTCAAGAGCCAGCATTAGGCTGAGTGTTGCTCAAATATAGCCTAAAATAACGAATAATCTCCCAAAATAGGATTATAATCCCAATCAGCTCCAGGCTAAATGAGGTGAGGGCTCATGATTGGTAGTCATGTTTACAGTCAACGGGGATCGCAAATGTTAACTTAGTTGGAGTAATAAAAACTTAGTCTTTAACAAATCGGCTGTTATGGCTCAAATTCTCGATCCCCTGCCTTCTGATAACAAAGATAAAATCATCTGTTGCTACGTGAATGCTACTAATCAGATTCAGGTAGCACGAATTACAAATATTCCCAACTGGTATTTTGAGCGGGTAATTTTTCCTGGTCAGCGGCTGGTGTTTGAAGCCATGCCAGTAGCTCTGCTGGAGATTCATACCGGTATGATGGCTAGTGCAATTCTCTCAGACACCATACCATGTACTCGCTTGTGTGTTGAAGACAATGGAGCTTCCTCCAGTAAAGTGACCCCCGAACCTTTAGCAAAACCTAGTAATGCTAAATCAAGCCTAGAATCATTTAGTAGAAAAACTCAATTAAATACAGAACCTTTAACTATGGTTTCTGTTTGATACTAAATCCGCCTATTCTACCCCCGTTATCATCCGGTGGGTTTTTCTCCCCCAGCTTGATCAAAACGGGGGTATTTAACCCGGATTCGGTATGAACTAGGAATTTTTACTTCTGCTCAGCTGCACTAGTTGCTTATATCTTTGGGGTTGCACAAGTTGGCAACCCCATAGTCGTATCATTAAGGTTGGAAGCTAGCACACCTGTTTTTTGCGATCGCATTATGGATCTACCTTCCTTTCTCTGGCTATGGAGGATAGCTGCTTGGTCAATGGGCTTGTCGCTATTAGCCTATTTAATCTTGGGCATCACTGGCAGTATGCTATTTTTTAAGCGCAATTCTGGGCATGAGCGACCTCATTGGTTACACCCTTTGCACTATATCACTGGCTGGGTGATGGTAAGTCTAGTCTTACTCCTGCTAGTGATCGGTATTGTGGGTACCCTAGGTCATTATGGTAGTTTGGGGCATTCAGGACATTTGGTTGCTGGATTCTCTACTGTAGCGTTAGTATTGCTTTCAGCAAGCAGTTCTACGCAAATTAGCCACAAGCAACTTTGGGTACGTTCTGTTCATGTAGGAACAAACATTGCACTTTTGGTAGGATTTATTTGGGTTTCTATCTCTGGTTGGGAGGTTGTGCAAAAATATTTGCCTTAATCAATGATTTTTTCGGATTCACCAATGCAATATTCTTTATCCTAAATTAGGTATGGCAAAAAGAAGCTCAAACAAATTAATTCTCGCATTGCTGCTTATGGCAATTGGCATTGCCTCTCTTGTAGGGGTAGCATTTGCTTGGCGTTTCCCTTTCCGGGGTAGGAACCAGACAGCAAGTCAAAGCCAAGAAGCATCAGGAACCCCCGCCCCCCAAACAGCAATTCCATCTAACATTTCTGACGGTAGTGCAGCTCCATCTGACACTTCTGACATTACTCTAGATCCAGAGGGTTCAGCTAACAATCCACCCCCTCCACCTACACCTTCCGAGACAATAGCTCAAGCGGATAATCCCCCCCCTCCACCAAAAACTTCCAATTCGGAGGAGGTTCCTCTAGATCCAGAGGGTTCAGGGAATCAAAACTCACCAGTACCAGCGCTATGGTAAAAAATTGTGCCTCTTGAATTGTAGTTTTTTCTTGTTTAGAGACAGTAATTTTATAAGAACTTGGTGGACGTGTTGTAGCGCGTCCTAAATTTTTGTCCAATGAACGCAACAAGTGACATTCTTATTATCGGCGGTGGCGTGATCGGTTTAGCGATCGCCATGGAACTCAACTTGCGCGGTGCAAAAGTCACTGTTTTAAACCGGGACTTCCAACAGGGTTCAAGTCTAGCAGCAGCAGGGATGTTGGCTCCTCAAGCAGAAGCTATTCCCGTTGGTCCGATGTTAGATTTATGCCTTTGGTCGCGCTCATTATATCCTGAATGGATCCGCAAGCTCGAACAGCTCACTGGAGTTGCTACCGGCTACTGGCCCTGTGGCTTTTTAGCCCCTGTATATAGCATGCCACAGTTGGACAATAGCAAGAATGGGCATCTAGAGGGTACATATGGGAGTACTGCTCCTACTGCACTCTGGTTAGACAGAGATGCTATTGACTTATATCAACCTGGTTTGGGGACAGATGTAGTCGGTGGCTGGTGGTATCCAGAAGATGCTCAGGTAGATAACCGAGCACTGGCTCAATCATTAAGGCTTGTTGTCCAGGAATTGGGTATAGATTACCGGGAAGGGGTAGAAGTTGAGGCAATGGAACCGCAAGGTGGTTTTGTCCGTGGCATCAGAACTTCTGTAGGTAAGTTCCACGCAGATCATTATGTCCTAGCAACTGGTGCTTGGTCTAGGGACTTATTACCCTTGGCAGTACATCCCCTCAAAGGTCAGATCTTATCTCTCAAAGTCCCCATAGACAACCATCAGCCTTCCCTCCAGCGTGTAATTTATGGTTCAGAAATTTACCTAGTACCCCGGCGAGATGGTCGTCTGTTGGTCGGTTCTACGAGTGAAGATGTCGGCTGGATACCCCATAATACCCCAGCTGGGATTCACACTCTCTTAGGACGAGCCATGCGCTTATATCCCCAATTAAAGGACTGGCAAATTCAAGAGTGCTGGTGGGGATTTCGACCAACAACACCAGATAAATTGCCAATTCTCGGCTCTAGTCCCCTAGAAAATCTCTCCCTAGCTACAGGTCATCACCGCAATGGTATTCTTCTAGCACCAGTGACGGCATTATTACTAACTGACTTAATTGTGCAGCAGAAGTTTGACCCCCTACTAACTAATTTTCACTATGATCGGTTTTTCCATAAATCTTCCCCAGCCCCAGCAAGTCCAATGATTAGTGTTTCCAGCAACTCCCACCCCAAAGCGGTAGTGCAATCAAGTGACTCAGTTATCACAGAAGCATCTACTACCAACCAGTTAACCATTGCCGGACGTAGTTTTTCTTCCCGCTTAATGACTGGCACAGGTAAATATCCCAACTTAGAACTGATGCAGCAGAGTATTGCTGCTAGTGGCAGTAAAATTGTTACTGTTGCTGTGCGCCGAGTACAAACTAAAGCTCCTGGTCATGAAGGTCTTTCAGAGGCACTTGATTGGACAAAACTGTGGATGTTACCCAATACTGCTGGTTGTAAAACGGCTGAGGAAGCAGTGCGAGTAGCGCGGCTGGGCCGAGAAATGGCCAAGTTGTTGGGCCAAGAGGACAATAATTTTGTCAAATTAGAAGTAATCCCTGACTCGAAGTATTTGCTCCCTGACCCGATTGGCACCTTAGAAGCAGCAGAAAAATTAGTGAAAGAAGGTTTTGCTGTATTGCCCTACATTAATGCTGACCCCTTATTAGCCAAGCGCCTGGAAGAAGTAGGATGTGTCACTGTAATGCCTTTGGGTTCGCCGATTGGTTCAGGACAGGGAATCAAGAATGCAGCGAATATTAAAATCATCATCGAAGAGGCAGGAGTACCAGTGGTAGTAGATGCGGGTATTGGCACTCCTAGTGAGGCAGCTTATGCGATGGAGTTGGGGGCAGATGCTTTACTAATTAATAGTGCGATCGCATTAGCTCACAATCCAGTAGCCATGGGTAAAGCTATGGGCATGGCAACAGAAGCGGGGCGTTTAGCTTATCTTGCTGGTCGTATGCCGGTAAAAAGCTATGCTAGTGCCAGTTCACCCCTAACAGGTACGATTCATTAGGGTTTCTTGAAAAATACGAAATAGTCAGTCCCTAAGTCTCGCCCCTTATCCATTGAACAATTGCTGCGGTTAAACCTTCCAAAGTGTATTCTTGAGCTTCAACATCCACTCGCCCTAGTAGTTGATAGCAGGTTTTGGTAGTTTGAGGACCAATAGAGGCAATGCAAACACCATCGAGGAGGGAATGGGGATTTTCTTGGCATACAGATTGCAGCTGGACAGATTGAGAAAAACTACCTTCCCTTGACAATTTAGTTGGGGATGGGGAAGTTGGTTCCAAATTACAAGATAGAGCTTCTGTTAAGAGTCGGTAAAAATTGGTGACAGTTTTTGAACTAGCAAAAGTAAGCACATCAATATTTCGCTGTTGTAGTGCTTCTAGGACACCAGGTAAAATTTGGGTAGGACACCCTGACTCATAAGCCGCAACTTCGAGAATTTCTGCTCTTTGAGCAGTTAATTCTTCAATTAAAACCTGCCGTCCACCAGTTTCCACACGGGGAAAGAGGATTTTCTTGCCAGCTAGTGGTTCTGGAAAATATTCAACTAGGGAATCAGCAACAAAGTTGGGGGGAATAAAGTCTGGTTGTAAACTATACTGTTTGAGACTGGCTGCAGTTTTTTTCCCTACTACAGCAATTTTGATACCAGCTAAGGCACGAGTGTCTTTACCTTGGTTAAACAATCGTTCAAAAAAGTAATTGACGCCATTGCTAGAAGTTAGAATTAACCAATCAAAGTTAGATAGGTTAGCGATCGCTTGGTCCAAGGCTTCCCAACTAGAAGGAGGAGTAATAACCAAAGTAGGCATTTCTATCACTTCTGCACCTGCTGCTTGCAACAGTTCGCTGAATTGACTTGACTGTGCAGCTGAGCGAGTAACCAGGATACTTTTGCCAGTAAGGGGGTGTATCTCCTTGTCTTCACTGATAGTTGTTAGGTTTGTATCTTCAATTGCAGCCTGGATGGTAAATTCTGCCCAACCGACTGATGCCTTGGGAGATTGTAAATAGTTCCTGAGTTCCACCACCTCACCGACAACAATTACTGCTGGGGAGAGGGGAATGCCAGCAGTTTGCTCAAGGATATTAGCTAAAGTACCAGTCCAAATTTGCTGTTGAGGGCGTCCACCAGAGCGAATTACGGCAATAGGTGTTTGGGGAGAGCGCCCATATTGCTGTAAGTAGTCAACGATTTCGCTAAGATGACGCCCCCCCATTAAAATTGCTAAAGTATCAATCCGGGCTAGGGCATCCCAGTCTAGTTCTACGGGATCGTGACCTGTTAAGACAGCAAAACAACTGCTCCAGATACTGTCTGTTAGAGGAATCCCAGCAAATAAGGGAATGGCAAAAGCAGAGGAAATCCCTGGTACAACCTCAAAAGAACAATCAGCAGCAATCAGCGCCTGAATTTCTGAGCTAGAGCGACCAAAAATAAACGGGTCACCATTTTTGAGTCGCACTACCTGCTTGCCTTGAGAGCATTGTTCTACCAAAATCTGGTTAATTTCATCTTGGGGCGTTGAAGGAAGTCCACCCCGTTTACCAACATTGATTTTTACACAAGCGGGCGGTACTAGTTGTAATAACTGAGAGTCTACTAAGTTGTCATATACCAATACTTCTGCTTGATTTAGTAACTGTTTACCTCTGAGGGTGAGATAGGCAGCATTTCCTGGCCCACCCCCTACTAGATAGACTTTGCCGATGGACTCAGTCATAGATGGAATTCTTGCTGTAGAATCGTATGCTATTTCCACAAGATACTCCAACAGCGTGATTGCCTCAAGTAACTTCAGTTCGATCTAATACTATTACTTTAGTTTGCTGTAGTAGTTGCTCATGGAGAATTAGGCGATCGCTTGCTTGTGTTTGCAGCCATTTTTCTTCGGAGTGCTTGTGCTGTGTAAACTGGTTGCAAATTATATTCTGCAAGCTTAATTTAGCCTCTCTGAGGTTTTCTATATCTGGTATTTCTTGGTGACAATGGCTACAAAACCAGTAAATTCCTTGGTGGGAAATATGCCTAAGTAAACGTTGCGAACAGTAAAGACAAAGGTGTTGATTCTCCATAATTATCCTGATTTTATTAAAAAGATTAAATTCAATGCTTGAAATTTATTTGTTTGGTAATTGTTATCTCTTTTTATTTTTACTTAATTATTTAGGTAAAAACATATAGTTATTCAAACTAATATTAAAAACAGTTAAAATTAAATCATTCTTTAGATAGAGGCAAAAATGAGAAAAAGTATTATTCATTAGGGACTTAAGTTTTAGGTTACTGCAGTTGAGTAGATAGGCGAAGCCTTTTGCAAAGAAAGTATTGCTATTAATTATCAATAAGGCAAAATCGCACTCAGGGGTGTTCCCTGAATTACTGCCAGGAAAAAAATGATTAAAAGCCATGCTATACAAGATTTTCAGACTATTTCAGCAAACTCTACTTTTCAACACCCCGTGAACTGAGAGAGTTCGGCGCTGTTGGCAGGATTATCCTAAGGGTGAGGCATTGATTATTCAGGACTTAGGCACCTACACTGCATATAGAGTCAAAGGTGCGTTACGCTACGCTCTAAGCGAAGCATCCCGAAGGGTATACACACCCTACAAATAGAGGCTTTGCGTAAGTCCTGCGTTTTATTGAAAACCTTGTTAACAGCTAGCATGGCAACTCTCTACATTGTTGCTTCTTTAGCCCAGTGTTTTCTGTACGAGCAAGGATTCATCGCTTGGTTCATTTTTATGGTCATGATTATGGTCATGACTATGACCATGACTATGGCTGTGACTATGGCTGTGACTATGACCATGACTATGGCTGTGACTATGACCATGACTATGGCTATGACCACCAGGTCCATGACTATGATTCATCATTGGATCTTCCAACTCTTGAGACCTTGGTCCAAATGCTGTGTAAATTGAAATCAGCGTGATTGCAAGGGTTATACTAAATCCGGTTACGAAAACCCACTTATAATATAACAAAGCTAGTTGAGATAAATCAGATGCCTAAAAAAGCTAAATTGTTGCCACATCTGAGTTCATCAGAACTCAAGCAGAAGTACAAGAAAACTTCAGATCACGTAGAATCCAGAAGATGGCATTTACTGTGGAAAGTGTCGATGGGGTGGACTCTCAAGAATAGTGCGATTGCCGTGGGTATAAACTACGATTA
>JGI12316J15310_10000060_pt46 | contig 25058 bp, 26 predicted proteins | sample MarCyaLeptolynsp_FD_15310 | JGI IMG/M metagenome (IMG submission 15310)
TTCAGCTCCCGCCCCAGAAAAAGGTTGGCCGGTGCATTCAGGTGATCGGCGAGCGCAAGCGTCTGATAGATCGTCTCGATTCCGAGATCGCGCGCATCATGAGGGCTCTGGATCTCGGCGCGTTCGCCATTGACCTTTATTGAGCCTTCGTTCGCGATCATCGCCCCGGACAGGATGCGCATGAGGCACGACTTGCCCGCCCCGTTATGCCCGAGAACGCCGACGACTTCTCCCGGGTAAAGGTCCAGCGAAACACCATTGACCGCGCGAATACCGCCAAAATGCTTTTCAATGTTGCTCATCTCAACAAGGGGCTGGGAAGCTTTGTCGAGGCTCATGGCGAAAGGCCCTTCATCAAAAAAGCGCCGGGAACACAAGGAAGGAGTGTGCCCCCGGCAAGTTGGGATTTGTCAGTAAAGGACGTTCTGGACTTCGGGCTGGTCGATGTTTTCTTTCGTGGCCAGCACGACGCCCGTATCGATGAAGTCGGACACGCTTTCTCCGTTCAACAGCTTCATGATGGTCTGAACACCGAGTTCACCCATCTGGAAGGATCCCTGGACGGCAGTGCCGGCAAGAGTTCCGTCACGCACGAAGTCCTGAAGATCGGAATTGCCGTCAAAACCGAGCGCTGTGATGCTGCCAGCCTTGCCGGCCTGAACAATCGCGCGGCCCATGCCGATTGCCGTGGGCTCGTTCGCGCCGAAGATGCCGACAAGGTCGTCATTGGCGGCCAGAACGTCGGTGGTCTGATTGAGCGCGGTCGCCATCTGCGACTGCGAATAGAACGGGCCGACGATTTCAATGTCGGACTTCTCGTTGATGTGCTCGACAAAGCATCCGACCCGGCCGATCTCGGACCCGACACCGGCAACATAGGACATCACCGCAACCTTGCCCTTGGTGCCGACTTCCGACAGCATCTTGTCGGCAACCAGCTTGCCGGCAGCGCAATTGTCGGTGGAAAGGAAGGCCTGGTAGTACTCCTTGGCGTTTTCAGCCAGACCGGAATCGATAATGACGACCGGGATCTGCGCCTCGAAGGCCTTCTTGACGACAGGTGTCAGCGCCTCCGGATCGGACGGGGCAAGGACGATACCTGAAACGCCGCGGTTGATCGCGTTTTCAACAAGGCTCACCTGATCAGCAATTGCGGATTCCGAAGCCGGACCGTTGAAGGTCATGGTGTGCGCTTCCTGCCCCTTGATCGCAGCGCTGGCGCCCTTGTTCACATTTTGCCAGAAATTCGAGTTGGTCGTCTTGACGATGACCGCGATTTCACCGGCCTGTGCCGCGGCGCCCGTCAGCACCAGCGCACTTGCCATCATCATGGTCGAGATCAGCTTTTTCATGGTTTATTCCCTCCGGTTGAAGACATGTTTGTTGGTTGTCCGGCTTGTCAGCGCCGGTTTCGGATCTGATCGATGTAGACCGCCAGAATGACGATCACGCCGATCACGATTTGCTGGATGAAGGCGGAAACGCCCGCCATGTTGAGGCCGTTGCGCAGGACGCCGATAATGAATGCGCCGATCATGGTGCCGGAGATGTTGCCCACCCCGCCCATGAGCGACGCGCCGCCGATCACCGCCGCGGCGATGGCGTCAAGCTCGTACATCACGCCTTCATTCGGCTGAACGGTCACGAGGCGGGACATCAGGACATTGCCCGCAAGCCCGGCCAACGCGCCCGACATCGTGTAAGCGAAGATTTTCGTCCAGTCGACGAGGACACCGGCAAGCCGTGCCGCTTCCTCGTTGGAGCCGGTCGCATAGATATGCCGGCCGGCCTGCCGCTTGTTCAGAAGATAGGCGGCAGCGATTGCCACGACCGCAAGCAGGATCGCGGGATAGGGAATACCCGGAAACACGACTTTCGGAAAAATGCCGCCGGTCTTCTCAACGATCCTGAAAAGAGACCCGTTCCCGAGGATGCCGAAGGCTTCGCCGAGCCTGGAAATCGGAGCCGCACCTGTCAGCTGCAGGGCAACGCCGCGCGCAATCAGCATCATGCCGAGTGTGGCGACAAAGGGCGTGATCCGCATCTTGGTGATGACGAAACCGTTCAGAAAGCCGCAAAACGCACCGGCAACAATCCCGAGCGCCATAGCTGGAGCGGTCGGGACGCCTGCCTTGATGGAAAGGCCCGTCACGACACCCGACAGGGCGAGCACGGAACCGACACTCAGATCGATGCCTCCGGTGATGATCACCATTGTCATTCCGATGCCAAGCAGGCCGATAACCGATGTCTGCAGAAGAACAGTGAGGCCGTTGTTGACAGTGAGGAACGCGTCGTTGCCGAACGAAAACGCGATCACCAGTGCAACAAGGGTCAAAACCGCCGATAGCTTGTGAAACGATCCGGCCGAAAGTCTGAATGCCGCCGGCATCGGATACGCTCCCCTATCAAGATTCGCCATGTTTCCTCCCGGGCGAAAATTGAATTTAATTATTAAAAACAAAATCGCATTCAACGTCTCGCGCGTCAATTGTTTTTTATTTAAATGTACGAAATTTCGGGAATTGTTCTTCCCCAAGGATGTGCTAGTTTCGCGCCATGGCCCGTACAGACGACCGTTTTCGAAGCGCTTACAACAAGTTGCTGGATATCTGCTCCACAATGGATGTTGGCAGCCAGTTGCCTGCTGAGGTGGTTCTGGCCGAGCAGATGGAGGTAAGTCGGACGATTGTTCGAACCGCCCTTCAAAAACTTGACGAAGAGGACCTGATCGACTGGGAAGGCAGGCAGAAGACACTGATAAGGCGACCGGAACAAAAACACCGCCTGTCGCAATCGGAAAGCGCGCCTTCGGGTGAAGAGCTGGAGCAGCTGTTCTTCGAGTGGATTCTCCGCTTTGATGTACCCGCTGGAACGTCGCTGAACATTGCCCAGCTGTCGCGGCAGTTCGGTGTGCCTGCGCACAGTCTCCAGGAGTTCCTGTCCGGATTGAGCCGATTCGGCCTTGTCGAACGGCGCGCCAAAGGCGGCTGGATCCTCTCAGGCTTCACGGCGGAGTTTGCGGTCGAACTCTCCGATTTCCGGCTCGTTCTGGAGATGAATGCCGTCAGACAGCTCCTGTCCCTGCCGGAAGATCATGAAATCTGGATGAAGCTTAAGGACCTTGAACGCGAGCACGAGGACCTGAAGAAAGATCTTAAGACCCGCTATCACGACTTCTCGACCCTGGATGAAAAGTTTCACTCCACGATCAACAGCGTGGTGAAAAACCGTTTCGTTCTGGAAGCGCAGAAACTTATCTCGCTGATTTTCCACTATCACTACATGTGGGACAAGCACGACGAACGGGAGCGCAATGCAGCGGCGATTGAAGAACACCTTGAATGGATCAGGGCGATGCTCGCACACGATCGCCTGCATTCCGAGGAAGCGGCCCTCAAGCACCTGCGCCGCTCCAAGGAAACACTCCTGGCCTCCCTGGTTGATCATCGGCGCGCCTGACCCGGGTGACATTATCTGTTGCAAGGTCGGGAAAGCAGAGAGGTCTCACCTTCCTCGTCCTTGCATTTGCTTCTCTCCGTCATCCTCGGGAAGCACGAGAGCAATGTTTCGAAGGATCAACTGCAAAGCCTTAATATTTGGCCTACCCAGCGAGGCTTCCCTTTGCTGCGCACCTCAGGATGGGGAGGAATTTCGCTGCGTTCCCGCGCAATATCATTCTGGCCAGATCAGTGATTTGGTAACGTTCGGGCCGAACCGACAGCAGTTTCTCTCATCGTTGCTTTCGCTTGCTGGAGGCACGGTTTAGAGAAGATGCACCTCGGCTGGTGCCGCCGAAATCGCGTCCAGGCGCGGGGCAGAAAAGGCGTCATCTGCCTGTCTCGCCCAGGCAAGGAATGCCCCGATCCTGCGCTCGACCTTCTCTGAATGGTTCTGCGCAATGTCGGCAAGCTTGTGATCGAGGAAGGGGTTTCTGAACCTGTCGAGCGTTGTCGCTACATAGTCTTCAGCAGCCTCTTTCCGGCCATGTGCTGCAAACCCCGGCACCACTTCGCGGGCATAGAGATCCTCAAGATCGGCAGATGTCGACGGGTCGCCAAGCATGTCACGCACGTATTTGTGCCGTGCGGTGTCCCGTTCCGTCAGCCAGCGGGACACGAGATAGGTGTGCCCCAGGTTCAGGATGAAGAGCTTGAGAGTTTCATAGGGTTCAAGGCTCGCAACAACCTGCACGTTCGGATGTGTACAGGGAGTGACGAGGCCCGGCTGATCCTCAATCGCCCAGAGGCTGTAAGGCTCGGCCACCGCGCCCGCCGGTTCAAGCGGTTCGGACACGATGCGGTCGACGAGAGAATTGACCCAGACAACGTCTGTCGCCAGCCAGGTGCGGAACGCCGCTGGGTAAAGGTCGCTGATGCCGAAGACGAGATCGCGCAACACCTCACCGTTACGCGGCACCAGTTCCGTCGGCATGACCTGAATGGCTGCGCCATTTGCCTGAAAGCGTTGAAACAGAAGCCAGGTAAGCTTTGCCGGATAGGACATGGCCTGACTAAAGCTTGTCTGGCCGTCGGCTTCACACGGACGAAACCCCGCATCTGCCGTGTTCGAGAGGATGATGCGCGCCTCGTTCACCGCAATGTCGCGGACCTGCTTAAGGTCGGCCGGCAAAGACAGTGCGCGCACGATGCTGGTAACGCGTGTGCTGGCTTCGATCAACTGCCCGCCTTCCACGCCCCTCACCTGCACGTCGAAGCCGTCCTTGGCCGAGAGCGCGGCAAGCCGGGCCGCGCGGCTGGGATCGCCGCTCGTCTGGACAAGTGTAATCGGTCCGGGTGCCGCGCCTTTTTGCAATGCCTCGGAGACGAAAAGGTCGACATGCGCCTGAAGGAACCGGCTGGTTCCGAATTGCAATAACGGGGTTTCGGACATCATGCCTCCCAGCTTGTAAAATTGTTTATTATTAATTAGAACAATTTTGGTCAATTCCCTTACACATATTTTTCGGAAAATCGAGTTTTCGCCGGCCTCTTGCGACGCAATACACGCCAAAAGCATTGCCAGGCCAAGAGAATTGGCGAAAAATTGTTGACCGATTCATGTTCAATTTGACTTGACCTGCGTGCGCATCATCCTAGTTAAAACTGGAATTCTGGTCAGAAAATCGATATTATTTACCCATGGCTATACAAATACAGATGGACGCATCGCAAGAACCTTCCTCTACGCAACGGGCGTATCTCGCAATCCGCAGAATGATTCTTGTCGGCGAGCTGGCGCCGGGCGAGAAACTGAAGATCGAAAAGCTGCGGCAGATACTCGACATGGGTGGTTCTCCGATCCGCGAGGCGCTGACATTGCTTGTGTCGGATCTCCTTGTTGAACGCCTGGATCAACGCGGCTTCCGGACTTCGGATGTTAGCCCGTCGAACTTCGCGGAGATCCTGAATCTGCGCTGCCATCTGGAGGAAATGGCCCTGCGTGAAAGCCTTGCGAATGCGGACCACGCCTGGGAAGACAGGCTTGTCATCAGCCATCATCGCATGATGCGCGAGCCGCGTGCCAACGTGGAGCGCTTCGAAGAGCTGCACAAGGCCTTTCACATGAACCTTCTGAACGGCTGCCATTCGCCGGTGCTGCTGAAATTCTGCAACCAGCTCTACGACCTCAATATCCGCTACCGCTACCTCGCCGGTCAGGCCCTGAACTACTCGGCGCGTGACATCGGCAAGGAACACAGCGACATCATGAATGCCGCCGTCGACAGGAACACCGACCTCGCCTGCAGACTGTTGCTCGACCACTACCGCAACACCGGGGCATTCCTGGAAAAGCACTTCTCCGTGGAAGCCGCCGAGTAAATCTGGCCGGTGAATTCTGAACGCGCATGACCGCAACGCTGCCCGCGTTCGGCATCAGGCACGCAAACGGAACTGTTCGAAGCGCACGGCTCTCCCCAATTCTGCGTCGATCAAAAGATCTGTCTCAGACAGCCTCCTCTTCCCGAGGAAGACCGAAGGATTCGTTTCAGTCGATCTCCTCATCATGAAGAGGACCGAAGGTTTGTCTCGAAGACAGGGCCAGATCCACCGCGTCTCGCCGCCAATCCTTCGAGGCTTCTTCCGGCAATGCCCCCCCTCATCCTGTGGTCAACGGACCAATACGCCGGTGCCTGTTCCGTTCTTCCAGACAAGTGCGGCCGGTGCCAAGCACCGATCCGGAAGCAATACCGTGACGAAACGGGACCCAAGATCCAGGAAAAGCGGAAAGGAAACGGCATGGATGCCATGGTTGAGCCCACTGCTGTCCGGTTTAAAAAAGTGCTGTCGAACTTATACAGTTGAGAAAGCAGCATAATTCATTGCGGAGCCAAGTCGGGATACTGAATTTTTTCACCGGTTTGTCGTCCCGGTTTGCCGCTCGCGCGGCAAACCGGGAGCCAGTACGCCGTATAGCTAAAGTTGGAAGAAGGCGGAGAAACAAGCGATTACTGATTCCCTGCCTTCCGCTGCGCTTCAGCAGGGATGACAAGTCTGCGATGCGGCGCGCCCTTTGGGACCCATTTGGCGATAATCCGGACAGCAGCGGGTCGGGCCATGGCATGACGCGAGGTGGGGAAGCTATTTCGACGCCACCACCTCTCCCTCCGCCGGTCATTGCAGGGCTCGACCCTGCAATCCATGCCGATTGCGATCCAGCCGGGAAGGCTCGCCATGATCCAGAGATCTGCAACGGCACACCTTCCCGCAATGACCCCTCATCCCGAAAATGTCCAAAATCCCGTTTCGAAGGATGGGCAGCAAGTTCAAGGAACGAGCCACCCATCCTCCGCACCTCGGGAAGAGGAGCTTGTCAAACGGGAAAACGCGGGCGCCGCTCAGGCCCCGTCGCGCACAAGGACCAGATCGAAATCGGCGAGCAGCCAGGACCCATCCACCTTGCCTGACAGCAGATAGCCATCGGACGGGAACGAGCCGGCCGGTTGTTCGACATAGGTCATGACGAGATCTTCACGGACGCCGAAGACAGTGTCTTCATCAAGATACGGATCGTCGTCGGGGAAGATTTCGGTGACAAGAGTCCGGAAACCGGACGCCTTCACGATGTAATGCAGATGCGAGGGGCGCCAGGGGTGGCGGCCGCTGCCCCGCAGAATGTCGCCGACCGGACCATCGCTCGGCACAGTGTAGCTCACCGGCTTGACCGTTGTGAAACCGTAGCGGCCGTCGGGGCCCGTCGTCTGGATGCCGTGAAACGAATAGGTATCCTGATCCGGATCCTGGCTTGAATACATGCCGTTCGGAGCCGTCTGCCAGATATCAAGTTCCGCACCCTCGATCGGGTTGCCGTCCTCGTCCCGGATTGTGCCTTTGGCAAGGAGCACCTCACCGCCATAGGCGCGGCGCATGTCCCCGCCGATTGCCAGCGGCGGTGCACCCGTGATGTGGAACGGCCCGAGCACGCTCGACGAGGTTCCCTTTGGACTGGAATGCAACATGTCGACCAGCGAGGACAGACCGAGCACATCCGACAGCAGAACGAATTCGTGGCGCTCGGCATCGGAAATGTTGCCGGCGGCTTCAAGAAACTCTATGCCCTTGCGCCACTCCTCGTGCGTCAGGTTGGTTTCACGGGCAAAGTCATGCAGATGCGTGACCAGACTTCTCAGGATTTCCTTCAGGCGCGGATCGGTATCCGGGCCGAAATATCCCATGAAAACATCGGTTATGTTGTCTTTCGTGACGTGACGCATGGGACACCTTCTAGTTCAGGATTGCCAGGCTTAGAGACGGCCAGCGGATCAGCGCGACCAGCACGATCAGCATGACCAGCGCAAACGGGAAGGCCCCGACAAAAACGTCCTTCAGCGAAATGCGCGGATCGTTCAGCGTAGCCTTGATGACAAAACAGGAAATGCCGAGCGGCGGCGTCAGCAGGCCGATTTCCGCACCGACAACGGTAATGATGCCGAACCACACGAGGGACAGCCCCATCGGTTCGACCAGCGGCAGGAACAGCGGCACCACGATCAAGATGATGGAAGCCGTGTCGAGGATGGTTCCGAGAAAGATCATCATCGCAACGTAAATGACCATGATCCAGAAGAAGGTCAGCTGCGTGTCGGTCAGAAGATCGCCGAGCTCGTTCGGCAGGCCGGCAAGCCCGAGCATGCGGCTGTAGATGGAGGCCGCCGTGATCAGGAACAGGATCGAGGCTGTGATGTGCCCGGTTTCCAGAAGTGCCTGCCAGAGTGATTTCAGGGTCAGCTTCTTGCGGAACGCGGCTATCACCAGCCCAAGCAGTGACCCTGTCGCCCCTGCTTCGACCGGCGTCAGCCAGCCGGTATAGATGCCGCCGAGAACGGCAACGATCAGGATCAGCGTCGGCAGCGTCTTGTCCGCGATTTCCAGCGGCGACATCCACTCTGTTTCCTCCGCCGGCCGGCCGCCGACATACTTCGGGGTGATGCGCCCCATGAGAAAGATCGCGATCACGTAGGCCGCAGCCAGCAACAGGCCTGGCACCACTCCGGCGAGGAACATGTCGCCGACGCTCTGTTCTGCAACGAAAGAGTAAATGATCAGCATTGCGGAGGGTGGGATGATCATGCCGAGAACGGACGATCCGGCGACGACACCGACCGCGAAGCGTGGATTGTAGTCGAAAGCCAGCATCTGCGGCACGGAGACCTTCGAGAACACCGAGGCAGAGGCAATGGACGACCCGGTGACGGCGGCAAAGACGGCATTGGCCCCGACAGTTGCCATGCCGATCCCACCCTTGACCTTGCGAAACCCGGAATTCATCACCGTGTAGATGTCCGCACCCAGGCCCGCCTTGGAGACAATCAGCCCCATGAAGGTGAAGAGCGGCACGGTTGCGAACGTGTATTCCATCACGCTGTCGCCGATCGCGATCTTCAGAAGATTGATCGCAAGGTCGAAATTATCCCGCATCAGGATGATCGAGACGAACGAGACCAGGCCCAGCGCGATCGGGATATAGACGCCGACATAGACGAGGACGACAATCGCGATGACGGACAGGATGCCGATTTCAAAAGGTGTCACGCGTTTTCCTCGGCATGTTCGTTAAGGCGGACAGGCTCGACGGCCGGGTCCGGCATCAGGACCTTGATGAAGAACAGGATCGTGCACAGGCCAGCGCTCAGAAAGATCGCAAGCTTGATCGGCCACCAGGGCGCGGTAAAGATCCCTGGAACACCGAAAAAGTCCTTGGTTTCATACATTTCGACGAATTCCGGCCAGATCGCATAGGCGACGAGCAACATGAACACGCCCGAGACGAAATTGATCGTGCGCCGGATCGTCCCCGCAGACCGGGGCCGCGTTGTCGACAGGATTGTCAGGAACCCGTCGGAACGCGTCAGCCGGTTCATCCGTACCACATCGGGAAGCTGAAGAAACACGATCAGCACCATCGAGAACTGGACCACTTCATACGCCCCCCGGAAGGGGGCGTTGAAGAGACCGCGCGCGACCACGTCGTAGTTCACGATCAGGACGAGGCCGAGCACGATGAGGGTACCAACTGCGTTGGCACCCATGGCGACCCAGCTGGCAAGGTTTGAAAGGGCGCGAACGCCAGTACGGATTGGTCGCAGCATTCCGGCGCTCCCGCTTGGTGTCGCTGCCTTACTGCGAAAGTTCTGCAGACCAGTCGCGGGTCGGTGTGAAGCCCGAATCCTGCAGTTTTGTCATGTAGGCCTTCAGCATGTCACTGCCCGGCTCTCCCTTGGAATCAAGGTCTGCAGCCCATTCGACGGCAAGGTTCGGGATCGCGGCCGCCCAGGCTTCGCGTTCAGCCGGGTCCATTTCGACTATAGTGCCGCCCGCTTCTACATACTTGTCGCGGCTGGCCTGAGCCCGGTCCATGGCGATGCCGGCCACATGATCGCGATACTCGACGGCTACGTCCTGCAGAACCTTCTTGACCTCATCGGGAAGACCGTCCCAGTAGTCCTTGTTCACGGTGATCGTCTTGGAATTCACCGCGCCAAGATCAGCTTTCAGCATGTAGGGCGCCACTTCGGCGATCTTGAAGGTACTGGCAGCTTCCGGCCACAGCATCGCCTTGTCGACAAGGCCGGTCTGCAGCATGTTGTAGAAGTCTGTCAGACCGCCGCGAACGCCGGCTGCACCGTCAATGCCCTCGAGATACCTGAGGTTCATGCCGGCACCGGCAACCTTGCTGCCCTCAAGCGCCTTGATGCTGTCGATCGGCTCCTTGGAGAACACCTGGTAGGTATCGAGCACCACACCGGTTGCCAGGTAGACCTGGTTTTGCTTTTCGAACTCGTTCTGCATGGTCGGGTATTCTTTGGCGATCTCGTCAACCGCCTTTGCGACCGCGCGCGAATCCGGAGCCACGAAAGGTGTCACCGCGGAAATCGCCTGGCTCGGAAGTTTTGACGAATGAAAGATCGTCGTCACGATGCCGATGTCACCGAGGCCAAGCTTGATGCCCTCAAGGACACCTTTCGGCTTCACGATGGAACCGCCGTAGCTTTCCTGCCAGTCCATCTTGTAGTTGCCGGTTTCAGCCAGCCGCTTGTCGACTTCAGGAATGAAGAAGTTGGTGAATTCCTTCACCCAGAGAGCACGCGCCGGATAGCCGTCGATCACGACCGCCTTGATTGTCTCGGTCGCGGAAGCAGGCAGCGAGGTGGCACTCAAAAGCGCAAGAGCAAGTGCGCCCCGTCTCGTCATTTTTCCAAACATGGCATTCTCCTCCCAAAAAATCAGAGCGGTCAGGCTTTCTGCCAGACCGTCTCAAGTGCGGTCCCCGACTGTTCGAACAATTTCGACAAGGGACAGTATTTTGCGACTTCCGTTGCGACACGCGCGAGATCGTCGTCGCTCGCCGACCCGTCGCTTGTCACCACCTGGTTCAGCGCGACAAAGGGAACGTCAATTTCCTCCTCGAGTGTGACGCCCCGGCGATCGAACTCGCAGGTAATTTCAATTGTGAGATGTCCGACATCGACGCCGAGCTTGTCGGCGCATTTGTTGCCGATGACATTGGTACATCCGGCGAGTGCGGCCAGCGCCGCTTCCGTCGGGGCTGGTCCAAGGTTCGTGCCGCCCCGCGCTTCCGGTTCGTCGATCGAAAAGCTCAGGTCACGGATGGCAACATCTGCCCTGGAATGGCTTATCCCCTTGGCCGAGGACCGGAGCTTGACGACAGTTTTTGCCTTGAGCGCCATTCGTCCGCCTCACAGGAACTTGCAGGCTTTGTCGAACGGAAGACGCGGCAGTTTCTGGAACAGCGCGGTCTCGTCGGCATAGCCGAAGTTGCACAGGAAATTCGATCTGAGTGTGGTTCCGGCAAAGAACTCCTCGTCGACAATCTTGTTGGAAAAGCCGGACATCGCCCCGACATCAAGGCCGAGTGCCCGCGCTGCGATCATGAAATAGGCACCCTGCAGCGTCCCGTTTCGAAAGGCTGTTGTTTCCGAGTGTTCCGGCTTTCCCTCAAAGTGCGGCCGGCGGTCTTCATGCGGGAAGAGGAATGGGAGTTCCTTCCAGAATTCCAGATCGTGCGCGATGATAACAGTGCCCGGCGCGGACATCATCTTGTCGATGTTCTTGTCTTTCAGCGCCTTGGCAAGCCGGGTTTTCGCCTCGTTGCTCTCGACGAAATAGAACCGCGCCGGGCAAGTGTTCATGCTCGTCGGGCCCGCTGCCGTGATGTCATAGATCGTTTCAAGAACCGCACGCGGCACGGGTCTGTCCTGCCAGGCGTAGTGCGACCTGGCGGTTCTCAGGATCAGATCGATGCTGTCATTGTCCAGAGTGCCGATCCGCTCACGCAGATCACGCACATGAGCATGTGCTTCCGCGCGCAGCTTTTCCAGCGCTTCGCCGGTCGGTGCTTGAGAGACAGCTGCCGTCATTCCGCGGCCTCCGTCGCAACCAGATCTTCCTCGGCGACAACCGGGTTTGCGCAGATACCGATTCCCTCGATCTCCACTTCAACGACCTCGCCCGGGCGAAGCCACCGCTGAGGGGTCTTGGCGTGCCCGACCCCGGGAGGTGTTCCCATTGCAAGGAAGTCGCCGGATTCAAGGGTTGTGAATTCCGAAACTGTCGCGATTGTCCGGGCAACGCTCCAGAGCATGTCAGAAGTCTTTGCGCTTTGAAGGATTTCTGTCCCGACCCGCGACTCGATCTTGAGGCCCTCGGCACCTGCGGGAAGTTCGTCAGGTGTCACGATGACAGGGCCAATCGGGCCGGTTCCGTCAAAATTCTTGCCGGGTGTCCACTGGTGGGTCTTGCGCTGATATTCGCGAACAGAGCCGTCATTGAAGATGGTATAGCCGAACACATGGTCCAGCGCGTCCTGTTCGCTGATGTGTTTGCCGCCTTTGCCGATGATCACCATCAGCTCGGCTTCATAATCCAGTTGCTCCGAGCAACTCGGACGAACCATCGGTGCGCCTGCCGGGATCATGGATGTAGTGCAGCGCATGAACAGTGCCGGGTAGGACGGCACCTCGTAGCCGCCTTCCTTGATGTGATCGACATAGTTCAGGCCGAGACAGATGATCTTGCCCGGTCGCTCAATCGGCAGACCCGGTGTCAGCGAAGAGACCGGCTCGGCGTCCGCCTGTTCCTTGAGTGCCTCCAAGCTCTCAAGGCCAATGCGGCCGGCGGCCAGCGCAGTCAAATCCGTTCCGATACTTCCGTTTGCCGCCGTAAGGTTCCAGGCCCATTCCCCTTCCACGAGAAAGACACCCTGCCCCGACGAACCTGTCCCTACAATGAATCGCATTTTTGCCTCGGCGTTTCCAAATTTTTTCTAACTTTGACGACTATTTTTAAGATTGTCAAATAATATCGATTTTTTTAATGTGAGAAAAATTGGAGGTACTGCATGCCGAAATGGAACGACTACAAACGCATGGCCAAGGAACGCGGATCCCTGGCTTTGGAACTCTATGTTGTGAACACGACCCCCTCCGGCCCGGACGCCGATTTGCCCGGCACCCTGCCCGACCATCTCGCCTATCAGGCCCGGATGGAGCAGGAAGGAAAACTGGTTTTCGCTGGCCCTGTTTCAGATGCGTCGGGCGACAATCTCGAGGGCGAAGGCATGATTGTCTACCGCGCCTCTTCGCTCGAGGAGGCAAGGAGTTACGCAGACGGAGACCCGATGCACGCGAAAGGCGTGCGAACCTTCACGATCCGCCGCTGGCTCGTGAACGAGGGAAGCCTTACGGTGTCTATCGGCTTGTCTACGAAACATGTCGACCTCGCCTGACGGATTTGACGGCAGCCCGGTCGGCTCACCAAAAGGACAATTGGGCAAGGCCTGACGCTCGGCCTATGATCCGAACGCAAAGCGTCCTTGGCGTCCCGGTTGCTGCCTCTGTTCAGGTCGCCGCTGCGGTGCCGTGACGCTTCCAGCCCCAGGAGAACGCAATGACCATCCTCGGAGATTTGCTGTCGACCATTTTCGAGCGCAGATACCTGGCCGCCGCGCTCGACAAGCCCGATTCCCGCTCAATGGAAGAACTTATCACGGCACTTGTCGGCGCAACCGGCGAGATCACCGGGCTGTCGGCGGCAAGTCACATCCTGAAGCGCTACCAGGCGATGGATGACGTCGAAAAACTTGCATTTTTCCGGCATCTGGCAAGCGACATGAATATTGACCCCGACAAGGTCCGCAGCACGCTGGAAGCCTACGAGACCAACCCGAGCAAGCAAAGCTACCGGGCTTTCATGACCGCTGTCGAACCGGACCGTCAGGAATTGATCAGACGCCTGAACCAGATCCCCGGGGCAACGGAAATCCTCGTGAAGATGCGGGCCGATCTCTTGACCCTCGGCAAGGATGATCCAAAGCTTCAGGCACTCGATCAGGATTTCAGGCACCTCTTTGTCTCCTGGTTCAACCGGGGTTTTCTCGTTCTGCGGCCGATCAGTTGGGAAAGCCCGGCACACATCCTGGAAAAAATCATCGCTTACGAATCCGTGCATGAAATTGCCAGCTGGGAAGACCTGCGCCACAGGCTGGTTCCGGATGATCGCCGCTGTTTTGCGTTCTTCCACCCCACAATGCCGGATGAGCCCCTGATCTTTGTCGAAGTCGCCCTGACAGCCGACATCCCCGGCTCTATTCAGGATCTTCTCACCGACGAGCGCGAAATCATCGCGGCAGATGCGGCCAGGACAGCCGTCTTCTATTCCATATCCAACTGCCAGGCAGGTCTCGCCGGGATCTCTTTCGGCAACTCGCTGATCAAACAGGTCGCCTCCGACCTGTCCGCAGAACTGCCCGGACTGAAATCCTTCGTGACGCTGTCGCCGATCCCCGGTCTGACAAAGTGGCTGGCTTCTCAGGACATTGCCTTTGAAGACGCAGAAACGAAGCAACTGAGGATGCTTGCCGCCTACTACCTGATGTCGGCAAAGCGGCCGGATGGCCAGCCTGTCGACCCGGTCGCCCGCTTCCACCTCGGAAACGGCGCCATGATCCACGCCGTCCACGCGGTCGCCGACACGTCTCCAAAGGGGCGTGCGCAATCAGCCGGGGTCATGGTGAATTACCTTTATGACCTTGCCAAAGTGGCCCAGAACCACGAGAGATTTGCCACAACGCAGGAAATTGCCGCATCAGGCGAGATCCGCAATCTCAATGCAGCGGCAAAAAAACAGGATCTACACCCGTTGGAACCTGAACAGGCAAACGCCTGATCCAGCCTCCCGCATCAATGAAAAATCCGTATCGTTTGGCTCACAGTCAGGTCAAACGGCAACCATCGTCATTATTTTGACGCAAGAGACAATCAGGAGGGGCCGACTTTACGACAGTGCGCGCATCTGACCGGCAGCAAACCGACTTGTCCGGCATTGGCCTCGCGCAAGACAAGACGAAAAACATGACCATCGACTTTACGCAGATCTTCCAACAGGATTCGGTGCTGGTGATCTTCACGATCATCGCGATCGGATACCTGATCGGCAATATCCGCATCGCACGGTTTGAAATCGGCGTCACCGGTGGCGTGCTGCTTTGCGCTCTCCTGTTCGGGCACTACGGCTACAAGATTGACCCCATCGTTCAGGCGATCGGCTTCACGCTTTTCATCTATTCTGTCGGCTGGCAGGCAGGCCCTCAAATCCTCAACGTGATGCGTCAGGACGGACCCAAGTATCTGGTCCTGACAGTCTTCATGGCGGGCGGGTCGTTCCTCCTGGTGCTCGGTCTTGCCTGGATGACAGGTCTTTCCAACTCCTTTTCCGCCGGGCTGATGGCCGGCAGCCTGACAAGCACGCCAACGCTGGTCGGGGCGCAGAATGCGGTTTCGTCCGGGCTTGTGGCACCTGTTGCCGGACAAACGCAAAACAGCCTTATCGAAAGCATCAGTGTCGCCTACGCGATTACCTATATCTTCGGCACTGTAGGCCTTCTCCTGATCGTGAAACTGTTGCCGAACCTCTTGCGTGTCGACCTGGCGGCGGCGGCTGAAACCTTTGCAAACGAACGCGGCTTCAAGCAGGAAAATGTCGAAGATACGATCGACCGGCCGATCCTGCGTGCTTATCTCATCGACGATCCTGAACTTGATGGCCTTACGATTGCGCAGGCACTGACGGCCCGTTCAGCGAAGGAAATCAGTGTCAGGTCCCTCTATAGACTCAAGCGCGGCGCCGAGCTGATCGACCCTGAACCCAGCACGATCATCGAAGTCGGAGATAAGGTTGCCGTCTTCGCAACGCCGGAAGAACACGCAAAGGCAAGAGACCTCTACAACCTTGGCGCTGAGGTTCTCGACCGGGATCTGATCGATGCCGTCGTCGATGTAGCGGAAGTCGTGGTCACCAACCCGTACGCGGTTGGCAAATCACTTGAACAACTTGGCATTTACGAACGCCACGGCTGTTACCTGACCCGGATAACGAGGTCCCAGATCCAGCTGCCCCTTGCCACCGGAACGGTTGTCCAGCGTGGCGACGTGATGATCCTGACCGGAGAGCGACGCGCGCTCGACAGGGCCATATCGGAACTCGGCGCGGAAGATCGAAAGGCTGTCGAGACGGACCTGTTGACCTTTGCGGCCGGCATCGTGTTCGGCCTGTTGCTCGGCCAGATCACGGTCAGGATTGGCGAGATCGATGTCGGCATCGGCACGGCCGGCGGCTTGCTTGTCGCCGGTATCTGCGTCGGTTTCCTGCGCGCCAATCGCCCGACATTCGGCCGCATGCCGGCTGCTGCACGGTTCATCATGATGGAGCTCGGCCTGCTGCTGTTCATGGTCGGCGTGGGACTGAATGCCGGTGGCGGGATCGCGAGTGCAATCGGGTCCGTCGGCCCGGTCCTGTTCCTGTCTGGCGTGATTGTCACCTGCCTGCCGCTGCTGTGCGGCTACGTTTTCGGGCGGCTGGCCCTCGGCATGAACCCGGCGCTGTTGCTGGGCGCACTCACCGGAGCCATGACCAGCACGCCGGCTCTTGGCATCGTGCAGCAGGCGGCCAAGAGCACTGTCCCGGCGCTTGGATACGCAGGCACCTATGCCCTTGCCAACGTGTTGCTCACGCTTGCGGGCACACTGATCATGTTGCTTTGAACCCCGTTCCGCCCTGTCGCGCCCTCCCAGGCGCGGCCCGGGCTCTATCCTGCATGCGCAGAAAAGAACCGCTGTGTCAGGGTTTCGGCCGCCCGGAGAGCGCGGCGGTCAGGCGCGCGTCTTCCAGATAGGGGTCGTGACCAAAGCGGATCAATCCCTGTCGCTGGACCCAGACGGACTGGTGTGAACCCACGGCCATCAGCCCGCCACGGGCGGGAAAGGTGACCGTGTCCTGCCTGGAAATCCGGTCTTCGATCCCATCGGCTGGCAAGACACGTGGCTCGATGATCTGGTCCAGGATATCCAGTCCGTTGATGATCCCGAAAGCCGTTTTCGGCAGATAGGGATTGCAGAAAAGGTCGTCCTCAGGCGTTGCCGAAAGATCGAAAAGCTGCAGCCTCTGCTCCTGCCGCAGTCGATAGGCATATTGGCCCAACGGATTCTCGCTGGAAGCAGGCAGATAGAGCGCATACTGCTCCCGGTTGCTAGCTCGCTCGATATCGCGCAGGCTCGCTTCCCGCCAGGGAAGTGCATCCAGCGGCACGTCCGCACCGCTGCGTTTCAGATAGTAACCGGCCGCTTCGACCTGTTCGGGATCCTGCTTGAGGCGCGGCAGCAATTCCTTGCCAAAAAATTCCCATGGAACCTGCCACGTCGGATGAAACGTGACCGCTTCGATTGTGGTTGCCAGCGTCGTATGGTTCCTGTCCGGACAATTCGGATAGGCCTGCCCTTCGCGCACAACCCGGCCGTCCTCAAGGAAAACATACGTGTTTTCACCCTTGTTCACGTAGAGCTGCAGCCGGGAATACTCGTTGGGAAGCCAGCGAATGCGCTCCATGGCATTCGTCAGCTGTTCGATCCGGCGGTCCACGGGTATGTTGAGTGCGCGCACCAGTTCGGGCGTGACTTGCCCGGAAATCTCAAGCCCATAACGCAGATGCGCCTGCCCTACCGCGAAGGCCAGGCGCTTGTCATAGTCCGTATCGCCGGATGCTTCGGCCAGGAGACCGTCTTCCAGGAGCCGGCGGCGCAGATCGGGTACGGACACGGAGCCCGGGTCCAGGAAAGTGAAACCGCCCCCGTCCTGAACGTCATAAAGATCCTGCAAGTGACCTTTGAGGCGTCTGTAGGTGTCATCCTGAGGTTGCCAGATATCAATGAACGCCGACATGTCCTCAGATGACGACAGCCTCGACAAGGCATCGATCGTATCGATGGAGTTGGACGGCATATATGCGTCGGGATAAAGCACACGGGGCGAGACGCGCCCTGCCCTCAAATCTTGGGCATAGTCCAGAAAATGGCCGGTATAGAGCAGCTCGACCCAGGCAATATCCGCCGGAGAAGAAAGACTGTTGAGCGAGAGAACCGCATCTTCAAGCACGTCAGCCGGGTAGTCTTCCGTACGCAGACCCTGGAGATAGGCCAGCTGCATCTCGCTGGTGAGCTCGTGGCTGCGCGGCTGATCGAGCCAGAGCAGTTGTGCCTCGTCGGAATTGTAATAGGCCGCAATTTCAGTGCGCCGTTTTTCAACAATCAGCGGCAGTCTCTCGGGCGATGACAATAACCAGCGGACGTTGTCGAGAGGTTCATTCGCCCAGGCTGTTACAGGCAGCGCAATCACGAATAAGGCGGCAACAACTGCAAGTCTGGCGATAACACGCTTCATCCGGTCAACCCTCGGGATGTCGTTGGACTTCATCATCACATCTTTCAATGCGACCTGCATCCGATTTTTGTTCAAGAGAATACGCATGCTCGGGATCGCTGGATGTGCGCGTTGTTTGCGCACATTGATCGGCCTGAACCGTGCTGGCGCACGCCAAAGCGATTGAAATGGCCGCGGACCCGCGTTCTTTCCCTTGAAACCGGTCCTGCGCCTCCATTCTCTCCGTTAAGCACAATCTCAGTTTCTTCGTGGATCAGTTTCCGCAAGGAGAGTCTGACGTTGCATTTTATGTCGCAACGCGTAATATTCGTTAAGAGTTTAGTAATAAATCTTACGGGACGCGTAACATGGAATCACCTGCGGGTGAAAACAGCTTCGACGTTACAACCTGGGCGAACAACGCCATCGAAGCCAGCGGAATGAAGAATACGGAGGTCGCGGATCTGCTGCGCCTGACACCGGCATCCGTGTCCCGAATCCGCAAGGGAAAGCAGGCTCTCAGTGCAGAACACATGTTGTTGCTGTCGCGCGAGCTGAAAGCGCCGCTGCCCGGAGAAGTTCCCCTGGAAACAAGCCGGGATCGCCAGAGCCTCGACAAGGAGCTATACCTCAAGGCACTGGAAAGCGTTGTTGAGCAAAACAACCGGAAACCGGAACATCAGCGCATGAACCAGTTCGAAATTCTGGAAAGCGTGTTCTTTGTCTACGAGGCTCTCGTCAAACTGAAAAAGTAACGGTAGAAAACATGAGTGTGCAGGAATTTACGAAGGAACAGCTCGAGTTCCTTGAACTCTTTGAAATCGCAGCAAGATACGACTGCCTGTATCTGCTGGACTTTCACTGTTTCAACATGTTCAATCACGATCAGACCAGTCTATTGACGGATACGGAACGTGCGGAACTCGCCGTTGAGGCCCGAGGCGACATTTTCGCCGAAGCAATCCAGCGCGGATTCCAGCCGAACCCGGGACCCTTTGGACAGATAGATGAGCAAGAATACCTTTGTTGAGCCGCTGCCGCTCTCAAATGTAGAGAACGGTCTGGCCGGAGAGCGGGCGCAGTTCCTGCTCAACACCTGGAAAGAAAACCGTGGCGTCATGATCCGGGACAGCCGCATGACGAAGCTGAGCCCGTGGCTGCTTCTGACGCTTCCCGCCGCCGATCCGGGCGACGTGCCGACAATCACGTTTGCAGGCAAGGAAACAACCTTCAGACGGTTCTTCCCGCATGCGCTGGATCCGGAGGCGCAAAAGCCGGCAACCAGCTTCCTGCCGCAGGTTTACCGCAAGGGTGTCGCGGACGGTTATCAGACAGTCTTCAGGGGCGACCCTTGGCTTGACATTCAGCGGACGGGCAACCGCCTTGGCGCCGGTGTCCCCGACATGACGCTTCAGCGCCTGCTGGTCAGGTTTGAGACCCGCTCGGGGATTGTGAGAATATTCTGTCTGATGGAATTGCTGGAAATCCACGAGCGACGCGATCTATCAGATCGCACACATCATCAACGCTATTGCCAGCAAAAATCAGATTGGCATCCAGCGTACCAGGCAACGGCTCGGCCCAGCGCAATGCATGATGGGAACATCTGGTAAATCCGCATTCGCGCCAGAAACCGTCCAGAAACGTGTGGCCCTGGATCCAGCCATAATAGAAACCGGCTCCCCAGTCGTGCAAAGCCTCGATCTGGGCGAGCTGGTTCAAAAGCCCTCCGAGTTTGTGGCGTCGCCATTCGCGGGCCACATAGGTGCCTCCAAGATAGACGACATCGCCCGTGATCCGCCGTCCGACGCGCGGCTGGTCTTCTTCCAGAACAACCTGCCCGCCAACGGCATTCGGATAGCAGCGGTGAAAATACTTCCGCCAGAAATCCGTAAGCGTCATCGGATATTCCATCCTGTCGAAGCGCGCGCAGACCCGGCCGGCCAGCTTGCCGTCCTTGTCGGTCAAGGCAAGCCAGAACGCCTGTGACGGAGTATAGGTATTCAATGTCGGCGTGAAATGGCCTTCAAGCGGTGGAAATCCGCTCTCCGCGGCCATGGCTTCAATAAGATCGAAATCGGACCCACGACGCAAGACAAGGCCGAGCGACTGGAACTCCCGGTCGATCACGCCCCAGGCGCGCTTGACCTGAGCCTTGTCCAACTCAAAATCCAGTCTCTGCATGGATCTTTCAGCCCGATTGACGTCCGGTTACACGATCTGCAACTCGGTATTGCGCGTCGGTCAACAACCGGCTCCACCGCGCTGGTTGCGACAACAGGGCCGGATGTTATCAGAGTCGGTTCGGGAATTGACGCCAGCTCAACACCTTAAACAGGATTTTTTTTACGCTGAGGCATGTTCAATGCATACGTTGCGATGATCCTGAGGGACATCCCCAACGTTCAGGATCGCACGAGGCGAAAACCGCATTACGCCAAAATTAATTTTGAAACGGCTCTCAATCCAGAACGCTCTTGGGAAAATAAAAGGAGACGGTCCAGTTGGGCATGTCGACGATTTCCGAGATGCGAAGATCGCCACAGACCGAGCACAGCATATAGGCATCCAGCGCGCTCATGCCGGTCGTTGTAGAGACCCAGTCGACCATACCCGACACCGCATCGCGCGCAGCTTGCATCAGATCTTCTCCGATACCGGTTGTCGCCTTGTAGCCCTTGGCATCGAAATGCCGCGTCACCGGTCCATTCGTTTCAAAACGGGGAAAGGCATAGTTTGCCTGCTTGATCAGGTCCACCTTGATCGCGACATCCATTGGGCTTTCAATCGCCGTCCCGCAGATTTCGCCGTCTCCTTGGGCCGCATGTGTATCACCAAGCGAAAGCATCCCGCCGGCAACCTCGACCGGCAAGTAAAGCGTTGTTCCAACGGCATTGTCCCGGATGTCCAGGTTTCCGCCGACGCGGCGCGGCGGAACCACCGAGTGAAGTCCGGGTTCTGCAAGCGCGAGCCCGATCGTACCGACAAACGGTTTCAGGGGAACGGCCCCACCCGGCCCGTAGAGCGCGGGTTTCATCGAGACGGTATCATAGTTCCAGATGTGCAGCGCAGGGTCCGGAAACTGGTCCGTCAGAAGCCCGAAGCCAGGAATGTTGGCAGTCCAGCCCCAGCCGGACGGCTTGAAATCCAGAAAGGTGATCGCAACGGCATCACCCGGCTCGGCCCCCTCGATGAAGATCGGCCCAGTGACCGGGTTGACCTTGTCGAAGCTGAGATTGCCGAGATCGGCAACCGTCGAATTCGCATTGAACTGGCCGCCCGAGCTGTCAATCGTCTCCACTTCTATGGTTTCGCCGGGCACCACGCTCAGGATCGGGTCGATCGAGTTGTCCCAGCCGAAGTGATGCGCGTGCTTGTGGATCGTGTGATTGCAGGCCACGTCTTCCTCCTAGAAAGTCTTTCGAACGAACAATGTCTCGATTTCCCGGTTCCCCATGATACCCGTCGGTCTGAGCGCCATTGTCAAGACAATGACGGCACCAAGTGCGATCCCGGACAGCCCGAGTGCTTCGGGCAATTCGATGCCCAGCAGCACCGGGCCCGTTTCCAGGTATCTGACACCTTCCAGACCGAACGAAATCAGAAACGTTCCGAGAACCGCCCCGGTCACAGTCCGCATACCCCCGAGGATCAGCATCGCAAGGGTCAGGAACACATGGTTGAAATAAAACGGCCGCGCGGAAATCGTACCGAGGAAATAGGCATAGCAGATGCCGGCAACTGCCAGGATCACCGCACCCAGCACCCAGGCAATCAGACGCAGCTTGTAAATCTCGACACCCATCGCGGCCGCACCGACCTCGTCGTCGGCGCTGGCTCTGAGCTGGATACCCCATCGGCTCTCCCGGAACAGCCGACACGCGATCACCGTCAGGATGGCGATGCCCACCACCCAGGCGAGGTCGAACACCTGCGGAATACCGAAAAACGCTTGATTTCCCTTGAAGATATCGGTCCGGTAGAGAAACACCGCATGCACGATAACCAGAACGGCGAGCGTCACGATGGTTGCGCCAATGCTGGTCAACCGGACAATGAACAGGCCGAGCAGAAAGGCCAGAACCGCAGTTATGGCAATGGCAATAGCAGCGGAAAGAACCGGGTCGAGCGAAAAGTCGGCAAGGCCCCACGGAGCGGCGGGCAATGAAATCTTCTTGATGTTTTCCGGCGTGACGCAAAGGGCAGCTGCATAGGCCCCTATCCCCATGAAAGCACTATGCGAAAGATTGGTGATCCGCGCATTTCCCATGAACACCTGCAGGCCGAGAACGACAATCAGATTGACATAGGCCGAGTACACGAGCCGGATCTGGTAGCGCGATCCGAAATAAAGCGTCGCCACGCCGATCACCACCAGCACGGCCGCCAGCAACGCCGCCCCGACCAGTCCCGATCGCTGGCTTTGGCTCAGCCGGATCACAACTTGTCTCCCTTCTCGATAGCGGGAGACAGGATGCCGTCAGGCCGCCAGATCAGGATCAGCGCCACGATCATGAAGACGAAAGCGTCGGTCATTCCCCCGAGGCTCTGCGGCAGCATCACCAGCATGGCCACCTCGACGGCCCCGAGCAGGAAACCGCCGAGCACGGCCCCCGGAAGACTTCCGAAGCCCCCGACAACGCAAGCGACAAACGCTTTCAATACGGGATCAAAACCCAGATGCGGATCGACACTGCCACGCCGCGCCATAATGAAGATGCAGGCAAGCCCGGCCAGAAGGCCCGAGATCAGGAACGCCATCGCGAACACGCGGTTGGCCTTGATGCCGGTGAGCCTCACCATCTCAAAATCGAGGGATGCCGCCCGCACGGCCAGTCCAAGAACGGTTCGGCGCAGAAACAGCATAAGGGCAACAATGACGACAATCGTCGTGAGTGTCTCGAAGACCTGAAGCGAGGCGAGCCTTATTCCGGCAATCTCGATCGGCCAGTCGAGGAAATAGAGCGACGTCACCGCGATCGGACGCGGGGATACGAACATCAGGAATACGTTCTGCAGAACGATGGAGACACCGAATGCGGTTAGGAGCCCGGTCGTCGGATCGGCCTTGCGCACGGGCCGGAACGCGACCCGCTCCAGCGTGAGCGAGGCAAGCATCGCGGCGATGACGGCACCGCCCATAACAATCACCGGATTCCCGATGGCAAGCGCGGCAAAAGCGACCATGGTGTAGCCGCCGACCGCGATGATCTCACCATGAGCGAAATTGACCAGCCCCATGATCGAAAAGACAATGGCAAGACCAAGCGCCAGCAGCGCGTATTCGGCACCGAAACTGAGTGCGTTCAGCGCCTGCTGAATGACATATTCCATATCAGGCGACCCCCGTCAGCTCTGCCATAAGCTTGTCGCTCTTCCCAAGTTCGTCTGCGGTTCCGTGCGCCACGATCCGGCCTGAACTCATCAGATAGGCATGATCCGCGAGCCTGAGCGCCTGGGTCGCATTCTGTTCAACCAGCAGGATCGTCATGCCCTGGTCTTTCAGTGTGCCGATCAGATCAAAGATCTGCCGGACGATTTTGGGCGCGAGACCGAGGCTCGGCTCGTCCAGAAGCAGGATCTTCGGTCTGGCCATAAGCGCACGGGCAATCGCGAGCATCTGTTGTTCCCCGCCGGACAGCGTGCCGGCTGGCTGGTCCCGGCGCTCGGCCAGAATGGGAAACAGCGAGAACCAGTGCTCGATGTCCCTGCCCTTTTCCTTCTGGTCTTTTTGCAGGGCCGCGCCCAGCGTAAGGTTTTCCAGGATCGTCAGGTTGGAGAATATCCGCCGTCCCTCCGGGGAAACCGCGATGCCCGAGGCAATCCGCGCCTCGACACTGTCGCCTGAAATCTCGCGGCCCTCGAACCGGATCGAACCGGTTGCGCGCGCAATGCCTGTGATGGCGGAAATCGTTGATGTTTTTCCGGCGCCATTCGGCCCCAGGAGTGAAATGCACTTGCCCCTTTCCACATCGAGGGAAATGCCATGAACCGCTTCGATCGGTCCGTGAAAGACATGGAGATCCTGGATGGTGAGCATTCGTTCCGCCTGGCTGGCGCGGCCTTCGTCGACAGAAGGCCGCGCCGGTGTCGTCAGTTCCAGTCGGTCGGAACGTTGGCCGGGATATCGTTCGTGATCAGAACGCGCTTGCCGTCCTTGTAACCGATGACCGGGATCGTCCGCTGAGCGTAGGTCTTGGTGTCTTTGAACGAAATTGAATCTACGGTCAGAACCGGGACGCTGTCGGCGGACCGGATGGCTTCCGAGACTGCTGCCGGATCGAGGCTGCCTGCGGTTTCAACGCCGAATTTCACCGCCATGATCGTGTCCGCCCCCGTAGCCGGGAACAGGCCTCCGACCTCAAAGCCCATGTCTTCGCATTCTTTCATGAATTTCACGACCGCGCTGTCTTCATGGCTCGGTGCAAGCGTTGCAAAGAAGACCTTGTCGAGAAGGCTGGGATCGTCCGACCCGATCGCGTCAAGCGAAGGATCGTCGAAACCATCGGAACCAATCACCCAGGCATCGATACCGGCACTGCGCAACTGGCGCACAAGAACGCCGACATCCGGCATGATCGACGAGATGTAGACCGCGTCGGGTGGTGTATCCAGCGCCTTGATCTCCGCAATCTGCGGTGACCAGTCGGACGTTCCGAAGCTGAAGTTGAGCTTGGCCTGCACCTTGCCTCCATTTGCCTCGATCACGTCGCCGAACCAGAGCGGCGTGCGCGCCGACCAGGACCCGCCTTCATCCGATGTGAACAGGACAACGTTTTTCACGCCCTGCTTGAGGGCATGGTTTGCTGCCGCGGTTGCGGTGAACGGGTCAGGTGAAACGCCGGTAAA
>JGI12316J15310_10000085_pt47 | contig 25052 bp, 22 predicted proteins | sample MarCyaLeptolynsp_FD_15310 | JGI IMG/M metagenome (IMG submission 15310)
CGCGCACAGAACAATGCATGCATCATTTTCTGGACAACCGACATTAGCGTAACGGTTGCTGCCCAAACATGGCTGAACGTGGGCAACTTCGATTTTCAAGGCCCTCAACCTTCACTCTGTCAGGGAGTGTTGCCGAATTGGCACAATTCCGTGATTGCCCCCTGCCCCTTCGTTCCCAGATAAACACAAGTGGGTTGATGATCGGTTTCCACTGCCCCAGATCGTGCGTGTCTGTTGAAAACGGGGGGTTTGCGGCAAAAAGCTTTGCCGTTCTGCATTTGTACTTCAAACTTGTCCCTGATTCGGTGTAGGAGACGACACAGACCCGACACCACCCGGATGCAGACCCTTCAGGCGAGATGGAATGAGCGCAAAAGACGATTTGTTTGCCGGCAATGCGGCGCGAGCGACGACCATGGGTGAAAGCACGCCCCAGACCGCACCCGCGAAAAAGCGCCCGATCGCTGCCGTTCCAAATACTGAAGACTACTCGGCGGCCGATATTGAAGTCCTTGAAGGCCTGGAGCCAGTGCGCCGTCGTCCGGGAATGTATATCGGCGGAACAGACGAGAAAGCGCTGCACCACCTTTTCGCCGAGGTGATCGACAACTCCATGGACGAGGCCGTCGCCGGGCATGCAACATGGATCGATGTGTCGCTTGGGGCAGACGGTTATCTGACAATCGTCGACAACGGGCGCGGTATCCCTGTCGATCCCCATCCCAAATTCAAGGACAAGTCCGCGCTGGAAGTCATCATGACGACGCTCCACGCGGGCGGGAAATTCGACAGCAAGGTTTACGAAACGTCGGGCGGACTGCACGGCGTCGGTGTCTCCGTGGTGAACGCACTTTCCGAAGAACTCGTCGTGGAAGTGGCCCGCAGCCGAAAACTCTATCGCCAGACATTTCGCAGAGGACACCCCCAGGGCGCGCTTGAAATGGTCGGTGACACGCAGAACCGGCGCGGCACGCTCGTTCGTTTCAAACCGGATGAGGAGATATTCGGCCGGAACGCGCGGTTCAAGCCTGCCCGTCTTCTCAAAATGGCCCGCTCGAAAGCCTATCTGTTTGGCGGTGTCGAAATCAGGTGGCACTGTGATCCTGATCTGATCGACGGAAAGGACGTAACACCCGCAGAAGCCGTCTTTCACTTCCCCGGTGGTCTCAAAGACTTTCTGGCGGAACGTCTTACTAGCGAACGCCGCGTCGTTGACGAGATCTTCGCCGGCCGGACGGACAAGACGGGAAAGCACGGGTCGGTCGAATGGGCCGTGAACTGGTTTGCGGGTGACGGCTTCGTCAATTCCTACTGCAACACTGTTCCAACCCCGGAAGGCGGCACACACGAAGCCGGATTTCGCTACGCATTGCTGCGCGGCCTGAAGGCCTATGGCGAGCTCACGAACAACAAGAAAGCCAGTATTATCACCGGCGACGATGTAATGACCTCTGCCGGCGGCATGCTGTCCGTTTTTATCCGCGAACCGGAATTCGTCGGACAGACCAAGGACAAACTCGCCACCAATGAAGCCACGCGCGTGACCGAAGCCGCTGTGCGCGATGCGTTCGATCACTGGCTTACGGCGTCACCAAACCAGGCAAACAAGCTGCTGGAATGGGTGATCGACCGTGCAGACGAACGTTTGCGGCGTCGTCAGGAAAAGGACGTCGCGCGCAAAACGGCGGTCAGGAAACTCCGGTTGCCCGGAAAACTTGCCGATTGTTCTGCCAATCAGGCGGACGGAACCGAACTCTTCATCGTGGAGGGTGACTCGGCCGGAGGGTCCGCCAAACAGGCGCGCAATCGCTCGAACCAGGCTGTTCTGCCGTTGCGCGGCAAGATCCTGAACGTCGCCAATGCCGGGCGTGACAAGCTTGTCGCCAACCAGCAACTGGCGGACCTCATTCAGGCGCTCGGCTGCGGAACAAGATCACAATACCGGGACGCAGATCTTCGTTACGAGAAGATCGTGATCATGACGGACGCCGACGTCGATGGGGCCCATATCGCGTCCCTCCTGATTACTTTCTTCTACCGCGAAATGCCGGAGCTGATCCGCAGCGGACATCTTTTCCTCGCCGTCCCGCCCCTCTATCGCCTCAGTCAGGGCGGCAAGACGCTTTATGCGCGGGACGACGCGCACAAGGATGAGCTTCTGGAGACCGCCTTCAAAGGAAAGTCGAAGGTCGAAATTGGCCGCTTCAAGGGTCTGGGCGAAATGCTGCCGGCGCAGCTCAAGGAAACAACGATGGATCCGGCCAAACGCTCGATGCTGAAGGTCGCGGTCGAAGAGATGGATATCGGCACGACCAACGATACGGTTGAAAGACTTATGGGGAACAAGCCCGAGGCGCGATTCCGGTTCATTCAGGAGAATGCCGAATTTGCGGATGACCTTGATATTTAAGAGAAACCCGCTTCTTGCGTCTTAAATCTGCTCGATGATCCTCCTCCTGCAGAAGCATTCTTACAGATAATCAAACGCACAACGTTCAGGCAGAATGGAATTTTTGTTGCAAAAACAGATGCTCATTTTGCAAATTATTGCCGCAGATGAAGGCACCGTGAAGCAGAAAAACAAGTGCAAAGCTCCGCACTATTAACTGAGTTAGAAATTATTGCTCGGAAATACTCGATTTTGTTGGAATTTTACCTCTAAGGCGCATTGACACCCGGGCGCATGAATGTAGTGTGTGCTCACGACAGCGCCGGAGGTTTCCGTCGTTCTGTCGCTTAACAATCACAACATTCGGGCGAAACGCTCCATGTCATTTGATACTCTCGGTCTTAGCGAGAAGGTGCTCTCTGCAGTTGACGCAGCGGGTTATAAGGAACCCACAGCCATTCAGGCCGGCGCGATCCCGCAGGTGCTGGAACGGCGGGACATTCTCGGCATTGCCCAGACCGGGACCGGCAAGACTGCAAGCTTCACCCTGCCCATGCTGACGCTTCTTGAAAAGGGACGCGCCAGGGCAAGGATGCCACGTACACTCATTCTGGAACCGACGCGCGAACTCGCAGCGCAGGTCGAAGAGAATTTCGAGAAATACGGAACCAACCACAAACTCAACGTGGCCCTGCTGATCGGTGGCGTTTCCTTTGCGGAACAGGACCGGAAGCTCGATCGTGGCACCGACGTGCTGATCGCAACGCCTGGACGGCTTCTGGATCATTTCGAACGCGGAAAGCTGCTGCTTCAGGGTGTTGAAATCCTCGTCATCGACGAAGCGGACCGCATGCTCGACATGGGTTTCATCCCGGATATCGAGCGTATCTGTAAACTGATCCCGTTCACGCGCCAGACGCTGTTCTTCTCGGCAACCATGCCGCCCGAGATTCAGCGCCTTACGGACACCTTCCTGCAGAACCCGGCACGTATCGAGGTCGCGCCGACGTCTTCCACGGCAGACAATGTCAGCCAGCAGCTGAAAGCGTCTCCGTCCAAGGACTACGAAAAGCGTGCCGCGCTGCGCGAGCTCCTGGACGGCGCGGAAGAACTGAAGAACGCGATCGTGTTCTGCAACCGCAAGCGGGATGTCTCGACCCTGTTTCGCTCGCTTGAACGGCATGAATACAATGTCGGCACGCTTCACGGCGATATGGACCAGCGCACGCGCATGATGATGCTGGACAATTTCCGAAAAGGGAGCATCAAACTTCTCGTAGCCAGCGACGTTGCGGCTCGTGGGCTCGACATTCCCGAAGTCAGCCACGTGTTCAACTACGACGTACCGATCAACGCAGAAGACTACGTTCACCGCATCGGCCGTACCGGACGCGCGGGCCGCTCCGGAACCGCCTACACGCTCGTGACCGGTGAAGACAAGAAGTATCTCGACGCGATTGAAACGCTCATCAACAAGACAATCGACTGGCTCGGCGATCCGATTGACTTCGAAACCGCTGCCAAGGAGCGCAAGGCGCGCCGCAAATCCGGCAAAACCTCAAAGAGCGAATCCAGCAATGACAACGACGCTCCCCAGACCAAGTCGTCTGGCAGGCGCCGTTCACAATCAAAACAACGCGACACCGACACGGACGGCAGACAGGAGCAGAAAGACGCAATGAGCCCGGTATCAGTTTCCGAACTTCCGCAGAAACCCGCGAGCAAAAAGTCCAGAAACGATAAACTCGAGCCTGCTTTCAGCCCGGGTGTACACATACCTGCTTTCCTGCTGCGCGAACCGCGTCCGAAAAAAGCTTCGTAACGTCACTTTTTACAGGGTTTTCCCTTAAGCTTAACCGCTCCTTAAAACTTCCAGCCGAGTTTGGACTTATAACTTGTGGCCGTGTGGGGCGGATTCGCAGGGTGAAGGTGAGAGAAGTTCTATGTCTGAAGAAGACGACCATAGCCGGACCATCAAGTATGGTGAGTCCGCTGTCGGATACATAAGAAAAAACACGCTGCCCGCGTACCCGCGCTCATATGAGCTTTGGTACACGTATGCTGCCGGTTACAACCAGGGGTTAAACAGGGCCGTCAACGAGACAATCAAGGAAAAAGGCAGGGTCAGCACCGACGAGATGCTGAACCTCTACGGCCGTTTTCTGTCCCCTACCCGTCTGGGCGACCGGCTTGACGAAGTTGGCACCAAGGTTTCCAGAGAAGTTGAAGAACTGATTGAGTCGCTCAAGCTGAGCGCGGACGCGACGTCCGATTATGGCAGTTCGCTTGAGCAGGCAGGTGAAAAGATAAAGCGCCTGGACGATCCGCAGAAGCTTCAGCTCTATGTCACGCATCTGGTGAAATCGACCCAGAACGCGGTAGCTTCGAATCGGAAGCTTGAGAGCCAGCTGCTGGAGTCGAAAAAACACATCGAAAATCTGCAGTCGTCCCTGGAAGCGATTCGTTACGAGTCGCTGACCGACGAACTCACGACGCTGAACAACCGGAAACACTTTGAAGTTTCCTTGGAAAAGATTGTCGACCAGTCCAAGGAGAGCAAGCGCAGCTTCGCTCTGCTGATGACGGATATCGATCACTTCAAGAAGTTCAATGACACCTACGGCCACCAGACGGGTGACCAGGTGCTGCGCCTCGTTGCACTGGCTGTCAAACAGAACATCAAGACGCAGGACATTGCGTGCCGCTACGGCGGTGAAGAGTTTTCCATCATCTTGCCTCAGTCCAACCTTGAAGAGGCGGGGGAAATCGGCGAACGGATTCGCACGGCAGTGATGTCCAAGGAATTGGTGAAACGGTCTACCGGCGAAAATCTGGGCCGTGTGACAATTTCAGTTGGCATTGCGATCTTCGACCAGATCGACACGGCACATTCAATCGTCTCACGTGCCGATGAGGCTCTTTATGCAGCCAAGAATGCAGGTCGGAACCTTGTTAAGACTGAACTGGACCTGCCGTCTGCCAAGGCCGCTGAAAACGTCGCCTGACAGGCCTTGCACACGATGACCTTGCTCGCGACCACGCGAACAAACCCTTCAAGATCTGCCTGACCGATTACTTCTTCGCGTCGAGCCCCATTTGCCAAAAATCGCTTTCCAACCGGCACGCTTTTTCAAAAAGCGACAGGACGCGCGGATATCTGTGGTCGGTCAGAACCAGATCCGAGGTTGATTCGAACCAGGCTTCAAATCCCCTTGCCAGATCCTGATAGGCTTCGCCGGCATATTCCTGGATCCAGCGCTGATATGGATTTTCGGAGTTGTCGCAGCCGTCTTGCTGCAACTGTTTGCCGATTTCCGCATAGCCCAGAATGCAGGGAGCCAGCGCGGCTTGCAGGTCCAGAAGATCTCCGGACATGCCCGCGTCCAGAACAAAGCGCGTGTAGGCCATGGTTGGCGTGTCTTCAGGCGCATTCTCTATTTCCTGGCGCTCCATGCCCCAGCGTCCGCAAATCTCGATATGCAGTTCGAGCTCAACATCCAGGATCGCTTTCACGCCTTCAAGCGAATGACGCATGTCGGCTAGCGTCGGGCTCTTATAGACACCGAGTGCATAGGCCCGCGCAAACTGGATGAGAAACAGATAGTCCTGGACGAGGTAGTGTTTGAAACACTCGATCGGCAGGTCGCCCTTGCCAAGCTGGTCGACGAAAGGATGTCGCGTGTAGTCGGCCCATTGCGACGCTGCGTGCGTCTTGAGCCGTTCAAACAATGTCATGAGTACTCTCGTCGCAGATTGATCCGGGAGTTGGATCAGTTGAGGGGCAACGCACCAGCGTCGGCAGCCTGCAGCGATACGGATTCGCCGCAGCCACACGCGGAAACTTCATTCGGATTCTTGAAAACGAAACCGGAGCGGAATTTCGTGACTTCAAAGTCCATCTCGGTCCCGAGCAGGAACAGAACGGCAGATGGATCGATGAAGAGCTTTGCGCCCTTGTCCTCAATCACATCATCACCCGGCTTGGCATCTTCCACCAGGTCCATGGTGTATTCCATGCCGGCGCATCCGCCCTTCTTGATCCCGACGCGCAGTCCGATGGCATCCTTGTCGGCGTTTTCGACAAGTTCCCTGACGCGTTCGGCGGCGCTGTCGGTCATGCTCATGACCTGAAATTTTCCGGCGGAAGCCATTCGGTCCTCTGTCTGCTTCTAAGGTTCGAAACCTGATATAGGTATTCAGATTATCGGAAAAAAGGTTTCGAACTCAATACCAGTTGAGCGCCACTTTCGCCTCATCGGACATGCGGTCCGGCGTCCACGGCGGATCGAACACCATATCGACATTGACCGGGCCAACGCCGGCAACGGCCGAGACAGCATTCTCAACCCAACCAGGCATCTCGCCAGCCACGGGACATCCCGGTGCGGTCAGCGTCATGTCGATGTTGATCGAGCGATCGTCTTCAATATCGACCTTGTAGATAAGACCGAGTTCATAGATATCGCACGGGATTTCCGGATCGTAGACCGACTTCAGGGCACCGACGATATCCGTCGTCAACCTGTCCAGTTCTTCCGATGGGATCGTGGTCTTTGCCGAGACTTCAGCCTGCAGATCAGCGCCATCGGCAGCCGTGTCTATCGTGGTTGCATTTTCCATTCTGGGTCCGTCCTTACCCGAAAAAGCTTTGTGCTTTCAACAGGGCCTCGTAGAGCGCGTCCACTTCCTGACGCGTATTGTAGAGGCCGAAGCTTGCACGACATGTAGAGGTCACACCATATCTTGCCAAGAGCGGCTGTGCACAGTGCGTACCCGCCCTCACCGCAACGCCGGCGCGGTCAATGATGGTCGCGACGTCATGCGCATGCGCACCCTCAACCTCGAAAGACACGATGGCGCCCTTGCCGGGTGCGTTTCCGAAGATCCTGAGCGAATTGATCTCACGCAGCTTTTCGTGTGCGTAGTCCTTAAGATCCGCCTCGTGGCGCGCAATATTCTCACGCCCGATCATTTCCATATAATCAAGCGCCGCGCCGAGGCCGATCGCCTGCACGATGGGAGGTGTTCCTGCCTCAAACCGATGCGGTGGCTCGTTATAGGTGACGACGTCTTCGGTGACATCTAGGATCATTTCGCCGCCGCCATTGAACGGACGCAAGGCGTTCAGCCGCTCCGGCTTGCCCCACAAAACGCCGATGCCCGATGGGCCATAAACCTTGTGGCCGGTGAAGACATAGTAGTCGCAGCCGAGGTCCTGGACATCCACGGGCATGTGGACCGCAGCCTGACTGCCGTCCACCAGAACCTGAATGCCCCGCGCATGTGCGATCTCGCAGATTTCCTTGATCGGCACCACGGTGCCGAGAACATTGGACATATGCGTGATGGCAACAAGTTTCGTGCGATCGGACAAGGTATCCACGAACGCATCGAGATCGAAGCTGCCGTCCTCGCGCACATACACCCATTTCAGAACCGAGCCGTGCCGTTCGCGGTGGAAATGCCACGGCACGATGTTGGAATGGTGCTCCATGATCGAGAGCACGATCTCGTCGCCCTCACCGAAGAAATCTGGGCCCAATCCATAGGAAACCAGGTTGATCGCTTCCGTTGTCGATTTGGTGAAGACGACCTCGTCAACGGATTTGGCGTTCAGGAACCGGCGCACTTTTTCGCGCGCAGCTTCGTAGTTGTCCGTCGCCGTGTTCGACAGGTAATGCAGCCCGCGATGCACATTGGCATATTGTTCCGAATAGGCCTTGGAAACTGCATCGATCACGGCGGTTGGCTTTTGCGCAGACGCGCCGTTATCCAGATAGACCAGAGGCTTTCCATAGACTTCGCGCGACAGGATCGGGAAATCCCGGCGGATGGCTTCCACGTCATATCCCATTGTGACGGGCTCTTTTTCTGCAGTGGCGACGGTCATTCGGCGCTGATCCTTATCTCCAGACCTAGTGACCGGCAAGCCACGCGCGCACGCGCGCTTCAAGGCCTTCGGTCACGTCGTCTTCGCCATATTCCTCGATTGCTTCCGACAGGAAGGCGAGGACGAGGAGTGTTTTTGCTTCGTCTTCCGGTATGCCGCGGGCACGTAGGTAAAACAGCAGGTCTTCATCGATCTGGCCGCTCGTAGCGCCATGGGCGCAGAGAACGTCATCGGCGAAGATTTCGAGTTCCGGCTTGTTCGCCATCTCGGCGTCTTCCGACAACAGAAGGGCTTGCGTCATCATCTCGCCGTCGGTCTTCTGCGCATGCTGTGCAACGTTGATCCGGCCCTGGTAAACGCCCTTGGCATTGCCGTCGAGCACGGTCTTGAAGAACTCACGGCTGTTGCAATGCGGCACGGCGTGATCGACGATCAGCGTCTGATCGGCAAGGTCATCGCCACCAGCCATGGTAACGCCGTAGATCTTGGCTTCCGAGTTTTCACCGATGAAGTTGATGAATTGCTGATTGCGCGCAAAGCGCGGTCCTGCCATGAAGCCAAGCGACTTGAATTCCGCTTCCGCCCCGATGGTCGCAATCGAGGTCAGGAGCCGCGCGGCATCATTCGACCCGACGATCAAACGTGTTGCGGCAAGGAATGCCTTGTCCGCCACGTCATAGTCAAACACCGCATTGAGTTCGCCCTCGCCGGTCTCGCCAATGAAGGTTTCCAGGAGCCTCAGGCTTCCGTTTGCACCGACGCGAACCTTGTTCCGCGTAACCTGGGCACCTGATGACGTCGCAACATGAACCAGTTCGACAGGCTTCGAAACTTCGGCACCGTTTGCAACCTCCACAACGACGCCGCCCTGCACGAAGGCAGTATTGAGAGCGACAACGCCGTCACTTGGTCCCGTTTTCGGAGATGCAAGCAGCTGCGAGCCGTGTTCACCGGCAAGGGCATCATTCAGATCCGTCACCGTGACACCCTCGGCAGCAAGCGCTTCGATGTCCGACAGTTCGGCGGCAAAAGAGCCGTTTGCGACAACGAGCCTGTGACGCTCCAGATCGCCGAACAGGTTTTCGGCTGCCAACAGCTCCTTTGCGTTGGCGACCTCGGCTTTCGAAACGAGCTGCGCCGCGGATTTCATGAACGCGCGCAGATCGGAATACTTGTATTCCTCAACGCGGCGATGCGGCAATCCGCGGTCCCGGATCTGGTCAACCGCGGCCTCACGCAATGCGGAAACGGCAACGGAACCGGCAAGGGCCGGTTTCGCGGCCTCGAAACGGTCGAACAGATCGCTTTCGGCCTGTGTGTGTCTGATAGGCATGCTGGCGTTCATATCGCTCTCTTCCTTCAAGCGGCTGCGTCGACGTAATCTGCGTAACCGTTCTTCTCCAGCTCGAGCGCCAGATCCTTGTTACCGGTCTTGACGATCCGGCCCTTGGACAGAACGTGGACAACGTCCGGAACGATATGATCGAGCAGACGCTGGTAGTGCGTGATCACGACCATGGCCCGGTCCGGCCCGCGAAGCTTGTTGACGCCTTCGGATACGATCCGCAGGGCGTCGATATCAAGACCGGAATCGGTCTCATCGAGCACGCAAAGTTTCGGCTCCAGCAAAGACATCTGGAGAATTTCAGCGCGCTTCTTTTCGCCGCCCGAGAAGCCGACATTGAGCGGACGCTTCAGCATATCCATCGAAACGTTGAGATGGCTTGCGGCCGCCTTGACCCTCTTCATGAAGTCCGGGATGGACAAAGTGTCCTCGCCGCGCGCCTTGCGCTGCGCGTTCATCGCCGTTTTCAGGAATTCCATCGTGGCAACGCCCGGAATTTCGATCGGGTACTGGAACGCCAGGAACATGCCGGCTGCCGCCCGCTCGTCCGGTTCCATTTCCAGCATGTTCTCGCCATTGAAGAGCACTTCGCCCTCGGTGATTTCATAGTCTTCCTTGCCTGCCAACACATAGGACAGGGTCGACTTGCCAGAGCCGTTGGGACCCATGATTGCATGGACCTCGCCTGCCTTGACGGTCAGATCGACACCACGCAGGATTTCTGTTTCGTCTTCCGCGATGCGGGCATGAAGGTTTTTGATCTCAAGCATGAGATGTTTCCTCGTTATTCAGCGGGCACAACAGCCCAAACAATCACATTCGGGTTGATGGGAAATCAGCCCACCGATCCTTCCAGGCTGATCGAAATCAGCTTCTGTGCCTCCACGGCGAATTCCATCGGCAACTGTTGGATCACGTCCTTGACGAAGCCATTGACAATCAGCGCCACCGCCTCTTCTTCCGACAGGCCGCGTTGCAGGCAATAGAACATCTGGTCGTCCGAGATCTTCGACGTCGTCGCCTCGTGCTCGAACTGGGCCGATGCGTTCTTGCTTTCGATGTAGGGCACAGTGTGCGCACCACAGTCCTGACCAATCAGAAGCGAGTCGCACTGTGTGAAGTTGCGCGCATTCGACGCCTTCCTGTGCGCAGAGACAAGACCGCGATATGTATTCTGGGACCGTCCGGCGGAAATGCCCTTGGAGATGATCCGGCTGGACGAATTCTTGCCCAGGTGGATCATCTTGGTGCCGCTGTCGACCTGCTGGTAGCCGTTGGACACCGCGATGGAATAGAACTCGCCGCGCGAATTCTCGCCGCGCAGGATGCAGGACGGATATTTCCACGTGATCGCGGAGCCGGTCTCGACCTGGGTCCAGGAGATCTTGGAATTCTTGCCGCGGCAATCGCCACGCTTGGTGACGAAGTTGTAGATCCCGCCCTTGCCGTCCTTGTCGCCCGGAAACCAGTTCTGGACGGTCGAATACTTGATCTCGGCATCGTCCAGCGCAACCAGCTCAACAACGGCCGCATGAAGCTGGTTTTCATCGCGCTGCGGCGCAGTGCAGCCTTCCAGGTAGGAGACGTAGGAGCCCTTTTCGGCGATGATCAGCGTGCGTTCGAACTGTCCCGTATTCTGCTCATTGATGCGGAAGTAGGTCGACAGCTCCATCGGGCAGCGGACACCTTCCGGGATGTAGACGAAGGATCCGTCGGAGAACACGGCCGAGTTCAGTGTTGCATAGTAGTTGTCGGTCACGGGAACAACGGAGCCGAGATACTTCCTGACCAGGTCCGGATATTCGCGTAATGCCTCGGAAATGGAACAGAAGATGACGCCGGCCTTCTTCAGCTCTTCCTTGAAGGTCGTGACGACGGAGACGGAGTCGAAGACGGCGTCGACCGCAACCCGGTTCTTCGGCTCAACGCCAGCCAGGATTTCCTGCTCGGCAAGCGGAATGCCAAGTTTCTCGTAGGTCGCCAGAAGTTCCGGATCAACCTCATCGAGGCTCTTGGGACCTTCCACCGATTTCGGAGCAGCCCAGTAATAAAGGTCGTCGAGATCGATCTTCGGATACGAAACACGCGCCCAGTTCGGCTCGTCCATCTGCCGGAAACGGCGCAGCGCATCAAGCCGCCATTCCGTCATCCATTCCGGCTCGTTCTTCTTTGCGGACAGAAACCGGATTGTCTCTTCGGACAGACCCTTTGCGCCTTTTTCAGACTCAATATCGGTCACAAAGCCGTATTTATACTGGTCAACATCGATAGCTTTCACCTGATCGATGGTTTCCTGTACAGCTGGCATCCCTTGCCTCCATCTGGCGGACCTTGTCCGCGTCTTGAACACTCACCGGATCGATTGCTTCGCACCGGCGATAAATGTGGCGGTTACCCGCCGAATTACCGTGTCACGCAGCTCTGCTGCGCGCCTCCGGGTTGAGCCTGTCGACAACTGCCGGCCAGAGCTCCAGAAATGCGTCGATCTCATCAGGCCGGGTGTCCCAACCCATGCTCACGCGAATGGCGCAGCGAGCGAGATCCTCATCCAGGCCCATTGCCGTCAACACATGCGACACAGACACTTTTCCCGACGAACAGGCAGACCCGGATGAAACAGATACGCGCTCCAAGTCCAAAGCGATCAGGGCTGTCTCGGCGGGAATGTCCCGAACCGCAAAACACGTTGTGTTTGCAAGCCGATCAACAGACTCGCCAAAGATAACTGTGTCGGGACAGACCGATTTCAATCCGGTTTCGAGCTTTGATTGCATATCCTGCAAGCGATTTACGGAATCAACGTCTAAAAGCGCATCTTCCGCGGCATTGCCGAACGCCACGATCGCTGCAACATTTTCCGTTCCACCCCGTCGCCAGTTTTCCTGCCCACCGCCGATCATCAGCGGCGCAGGGGATCTTGAGGTCGACCGCGTCACAACGGCGCCAATGCCTTGCGGCCCGCCAAACTTGTGCGCCGAAAGCGTGATCGCGTCCGCCTGCCACGCGTCCATGTCGATTTTGATCCGGCCGGCGGCCTGCACAGCATCGACGTGGAAAAAATGTCCGTGTTCGCGCGCAAGCGCGCCTATCTCTATGAGCGGCTGGATGACACCCGTCTCATTGTTGGCGGCCATTACGGAAACAAGACTGGGCTCGGCACTGGCAAGTTCCTGCATCAACGCGTCGAGTTGAACGACGCCGTTGGCGTCGACCGGCAAAACGATCTGGTCAGCGACCGCGAACCGGCCGCCTGTCATCACCGAGGGGTGCTCAACGGCGCTGATGAAAAGCTTGTCCAGGTAGACGGGATTGCCGCTGTTCTGCCAGACGCGGGAAAGCGCTGTCATGTTCGCTTCAGTGCCACCGGAGACAAAGGTCACCGACCTTGCACCCGTGCCGCACAGACGGGCGACACTGTCCCTCGCCGCCTCGACCCGGCCACGGGCCTTGCGACCGTTTGAATGCACCGAAGAGGCGTTGCCGGTGTCGCTCAAAACCTCGATCATGGCTTCTCGCGCACCGGAGCGCAGCGGCGCACCAGCGTTGTAATCGAGATAGATCGGGGCCGATAGACGCGGCATGAGACCTCAAAAGACAAGATCGACAAGTTTCACGATGTCGAAATTCCGCTTTATTGCCAAACACATGTTCGAAAAACTTGAAATTTTTCTCTGTGATGACGATAACACCCCCCAACCGGTCGAACCGAGTGTTGCCTGCCTTGGGCGGATGATGCGAACTTTCGAATAATTCTAAACAAGGTTCTAAAAACTCGGAGACTAAGAGTCAAGTTTAGACTTACGGGAAATCACGTATACAGAATTCAAATTTCAGCGCCTCCCGCCACGGCGCGACAATATGACAAGGACATAGCGCTTCATGCCTGAGGTGATCTTCAACGGTCCCGCCGGCCGGCTCGAGGGCCGGTTCCACCCCGCCAAAAAACGCAACGCCCCCATTGCACTGGTTCTTCATCTTCACCCGCAATTCGGCGGCACGATGAACAACCAGATTGTCTATCAGATGTACTACATGTTCGCTCGGCGCGGTTTTGCGGTCCTGCGCTTCAATTTCCGGGGTGTCGGCCGGTCACAGGGCACCTTCGATCATGGCCAGGGCGAATTGTCAGACGCGGCAGCGGCTCTTGACTGGGTCCAGACAGTGCATCCGGACGCGCGGGCGTGCTGGATCGGCGGCTTTTCATTCGGTGCCTGGATCGGCATGCAGCTTCTGATGCGCCGCCCGGAAGTCGAAGGCTTCATTTCGGTTGCGCCGCCGGCGAACCTGCATGACTTTTCGTTCCTTGCCCCCTGCCCGTCATCCGGTCTGATCGTTCATGGCGACAACGACAAGGTCGTGCCCCAGAAAGATGTCCAGACGCTTGTCGACAAGCTGAAAACGCAAAAGGGGATCGTGATAGATCACGAGACAATCCCGGGAGCCAACCACTTCTTCGAAAACGACATGGACGAGCTGCTTGAGCGCTGCGGCACCTATGTCGATGGCCGGCTCGGTCTTACCCCTGAAGACTACGTCGATATCGACTGACCTCATTGAGGAGGAGCCCGCCAGTCCGGCGGGCTTTTTTATGACTGAAGATCTTCTGATCCGCCCTGCAATACCAAGCGACCTTGCGGCCCTCCTGTCGCTATACCACGACCTTAATCCCGAAGATCTCAAGGCCGACCGCTTCCGGCAGGAACAGATCTACGCACAGATGCTCAATCAGCAAGGACTGACGATTCTGCTTGCGTTTCTTGATGGAAACCCGGTTGCGACACTGACACTGGTAATCGTGCCAAACCTGACGCGCGGCTGTGCGCCTTATGCGATTGTGGAAAACGTGGTCACACTGACTTCGTGCCGCGGAAAAGGCATCGGAAAGCGGTTGATGAAGGACGCGATCACGCAATGCTGGAAAGCTGGCTGCTTCAAGATCATGCTGATGTCCGGGTCAGCCAATCTGCCCGCACACAGGTTTTACGAACACATGGGCTTCACACGCAGCAAGGTGGGCTTTGAACTGAGGCAACCTGGCTACGCGCCGCGAAATCTTGATTGAACTTGCGGAACGCGGCGCTCATGAACCGAACTTTAGTTTCAGCACAAATTTCGCATTTTATGCTCGTCCGTTGCTATGAACCGGGCTAGGCGACGAAATGCTCTTGATTAGCGGCAACCTGATTTGAACAGCCCAACGAGCGAAACCACATTTCAAGATTGAGAGCATCCCAAGCCACTTCGCGCTCTCGTTTACTCAAACTTTCAGGCTTTTTCGCTCTCTGCAGAAAGTCGCGCCGAATAATCTGCTGGTCCTCGAGATAGCCTCCGTCGAGTATCTCTTTATGGGAACTGATCAGAGATTTATACCAGACATGTACAGGCGGTTCGAAGCCACGTTTGGGTCTATCAATGATCTCCTCACCCAGCAAATCGCGCACGCTCTCTTTCAGGTAGTGCTTAGGTGGCAGCCGGTCGTCACGCGTTAATTTTCTAAGACCGATAATCGTCTCAACTAACTTATAATCGACAAAAGGCAAACGCATTTCGATAGAATTTGCCATCGAAATGCGATCGCCTTGCGCAATTCCATTTTCCAAAAGATAGTAATCTGTAATGAGCCTAGTGACGTCTAGATCACTTCGTTTCGATGCCTCACCGTATTCGTCAATTGGATTAGAAGTAGGCCAGCCCGACTTTTCAACAAATTCTGAGCTAAAGATCTTCGAATAATTCTGGTCAATGAATTGTGTTGGCGCTGTGTGTTCAAACATATGGATGCGCTTGTCACGTGAAAGGTTCCTTTTGAGCAAACCCGTCAGCTCAGACATAATCCGCTTTCTCGCCTCCCGAAATCCAGTCCGATTGCCTTTCTTGTACCACTTACCCTCGTTGACCCGGACCGCATCCTTTGTCCATCCATACCCCCAGCACAATTCGTCGAGCCCATGCCCCTGAAACATCACCTTAACACCCAGTTCGTGAGCTTTCCGCATTATAGCCAAATAGCTGAAACCGGAGATGTCTGATATCGGATCGTTGCGACTGTGCACGAGGTCTTCGAAAGTGTCGACGACATAGTCGTCGGTAATTTCTATCTCGTGGAATGGTTGTGACAGCCGATCCGCCAGTTGCTTCGCTTGTGCCCGTTCGTCAACCTCCGGTGCACCCGGGTATCCGACTGAAAAAATCTGCAAGGGCCTTGGACTGTACTCACTCAACATGCACGCTAGGATCGAGGAATCGACTCCTCCACTCAAACTTAGTCCCATCGGAACATCTGAGACAACGCAGCTTTGTATAGTATCTTCGAGCGAATGTCTTATGACCTCTACCGGGTTCCCAGCAACGGGTTTTGCCTGCCAAGCGCTCCAGTATTCCGTGATTTCGTATGTCCAGGAGTTGACGTCTAGTTCAAGGAACGAGCCAGCTGGAAGTTTTTGAATTCGCTCAAACGGTGTGAAGGGTTCTGGCACGTACTTGTATCTAAAGTATCGGGCTATCTGCTTGTGACTTACTGTAGTATCGACCAGGCGAGAAGACGCGATTGAGCGAAGTTCGGAAGAAAACACGAAATTTTCTTGTGATTGATAGAAGTATAACGGTTTTTCACCCATCCTGTCGCGCGCCAATATCAGTTTCTGGCGTTTTGCATCCCAAATAGCAAACGCGAACATCCCACGCAGTTGATCCAGGCATTTGATGCCATGTTCGAGATACAAGGGGACTATGACTTCGCAATCAGAATTTCGCGCAGTAAAACTGTAACCATTTTTTTCATAGTGCGCGCGGATATCGCTGTAATTGTAGATTTCTCCGTTAGCAATCAAACAGAGAGATTTGTCCTGATCAAAAAACGGCTGACTGGCGGTATCAATGTCGATAATGCTGAGGCGATTGTGTGACAGACCTACCGAAGCACTATGGAAGTGAGAGCTTGCGTCCGGCCCCCGATGCGCAAGGCTGTTCTGGAGTTGTAGCAAGTCGTCAAGATTTATCGGTCGGTTCTTGCTAACAATGCCTGAAATTCCGCACATAAGTTTTCCTGCTAGTCTTCTCTACATTTTCTAATCGGACGAAACGCATTCTTGGCGATCTCAAACAACTCTTCCTAAAAGTATCGATTTGTGCCATGAACCCTTATACTTAGCCCCGTCGATTGCGGATGCTGCAGAATTTGAAGAAGTCGACATTGGGCATGATGGTGCAACTGCAGTCGTTCCTTTTAAAGTGCTTTTTACGTGTCGTGGCTGTACGTATCATCCCTGAAACGGCTTTTTCCTGGGGATACCGGGGCCTGATTCGACACCATCGTCAGGTCCGGCGAGCGGGTCTTCACCGTCGGCAACGACACCCTGGATCGGCGGTCCGTCATAGTCTTCGGGCGGCGGAACCGTTGACGCAAGCTTGCAGTTGGTGAGCCAGATATCATAGACCGCGTGTTCGACCGCGTGCAGACCCGGACTTGCGGCGTACATCCAGCCAGAGAATATCCGCCGGACTTCATTGTTGAGCGTGATCTCGTCAACCTGCACAAAGCCGGTCGTCAAGGGTGACTCAGTCTGTGGCCGCGTGTGACAGACCCTTGGCGTCACCTGGAGCGCTCCGAACTGGACCGTCTCACCGATATAGACATCGAAAGAAATGATCCGGCCGGTGATCTTGTCGAGGCCGGAAAAGACGGCAACCGGATTTTCGATCTTTTCCGCGTTCGCCGCGTCAACGGTGACGAATGGTGCTAGCGTCGCAAAGGCTGCAACGGTGAGTAGACGTCTTGCTGAGTTCCTGATTTTGACCACGTCTGCCATCGGTGTCTGAGTCGCTGGATCTAGAATAGCTCTTTCGGGAAAGGTGGCGCTAGCACCGAATTGCGGCCCGGGCAAGACAGGCTGTCCCGGGACCGCGCAGTGCTGATCAGCCGATCTCCGCCAGGCGATCGAGGGCGATCTGAACCTTGGCGCGCTTTTCCTTGAATTCAGTGACCTTCTCACGCTCGCCGTCGACCACGTCCGCCGGAGCCTTTTCGACGAATTTCGGATTGTTGAGCTTTTTCTCGATCTTGGAAATGTCGGCATCCAGCTTGCCGACTTCCTTTTCAAGACGGGCCTTTTCAGCGCCGAGGTCGATGACGCCGGCAAGCGGCAGGCACACCGTCGCTTCCCCAACGATGATCTGTGCAGATCCTTTCGGGGCCGCATCTGCGAGGTCAATCTTTTCGGCCCGAGCGAGCCTGAGAACGGCAGATTCGTGCGTGGCAAGACGCTCTTTGGTCTCTTCGCTCGCACCCGCGATCACGACTGCAACCTTGGCACCGGCCGGAACGTTCATTTCCGCACGAACCGACCTGATTTCCGAGATCAGACTGACCAGCCAGTTGATTTCAGCTGCCGCCGCTTCGTCGGAGACTTTTGCCTCGGGCCACGCCGTCAGCATGAGCAAATCGCTGGCGGCGGTTCCTTCTTCGCCGAGACGCTCCCACAATTCTTCGGTGAGGAACGGCATGAAGGGATGAAGAACCTTCAGGATCTCGTCGATTGCCCAAGCTGTCGTCGCCCGGGTTTCGGCTTTGGCAACTTCGTCATTACCATTGAAGATCGGTTTGGCGAGCTCCAGGAACCAGTCGCAGAAGCTGTTCCAGGTGAACTTGTAGACCGCACCGGCGGCATCGTTGAACCGATAGTCTTCCAGCGCCGCGGTCACTTCGGTGATGCAGCGGCCCATCTCAGTGGCGATCCAGCGGTTGAGCGTGTGTTTCGTGGCGGTGGGATCAAATCTCTCGACACGGGCACAGCCGTTCATTTCAGCAAAGCGGGACGCGTTCCAGAGCTTCGTTGCAAAGCGCTGACCACCTTCTGCCGCCTGATCGGACATGCGCAACGTCCGGCGCGACTGGACTTCCTGGCTGGCGAGCGCAAAGCGGGTCGCGTCAGCACCATAGCTGTCGATCAATTCGAGCGGGTCGAGAACGTTGCCGAGCGATTTCGACATTTTCTTCCCGTTCTTGTCGACGACAATCGAGTTGATATAGACCGTGTGGAACGGGACTTCCTTCATGAAATGGATGCCCTGCATCATCATCCGGGCCACCCAGAAGAAGATGATGTCGAAACCGGTGACGAGAACATCCGTCTTGTAGTAGCGCTCCAGTTCGGGCGTTTCATGCGGCCATCCAAGTGTCGAGAACGGCCAAAGCGCGGAGGAGAACCAGGTGTCGAGAACATCTTCGTCACGCGTGAGGGTCTTGCCGCCCGCTTTTGCAACAGCTTCTTCTTCGGTTGCCGCGCAATACTCGTTACCGTCTTCGTCATACCAGACCGGGATCTGGTGTCCCCACCAGAGCTGACGCGAAATACACCAGGGCTGAATGTCGTTAAGCCAGTTGTAGTAGGTCTTGTCCCAATTCTCAGGAACGAATTTCGTGCTGCCATCCTGCACCGCCTTGAGCGCCGGTGCTGCCAGTGTCTTGGCATCGACGAACCACTGGTCGGTCAGCATCGGCTCGATAACGACTTTCGACCGATCACCGAATGGCTGCATGATCTTCTTGGATTCAACCATCGGCAGCTCAGCCGGTCCGGTATCGTCCTCACCGAGCGCGCGAACAATTGCCCGCCCCTGAGGATGCCAGTCCGGTGCCTGACCCTTCATCCACGCGACCTCGGGATGATCGGCCGGAACCATGACAGCCAGGCCTTCCGTCGTGATCTGCTCGATAACGCGTTTTCTCGCCTCGTATCGGTCCAGGCCGCGCAAATCGTCCGGTACGATGTTGATCTCGTCGACCTCGTTGACGGTCATCTCCGCGCCGTCGATGATCGCCTGCGCCTTGGTCGCTTCTTCGACATAGGGTGCACCGTCGGAGCGCATCGCGCCCTTGGTGTCCATCAGCCGGTACATCGGGATCTTGTTCCGCTGAGCAACACCATAGTCGTTGAAATCGTGCGCACCGGTGATTTTCACCGCACCCGACCCGAAATCCGGATCCGGATACTCATCGGTGATGATCGGGATCAGGCGGCGATGCGCTTTCGGCCCCACCGGAATTTCACACAGTTTGCCGACAATCGGCGCGTAGCGTGTGTCGCCCGGGTGTACGGCAACAGCGCCGTCGCCGAGCATCGTCTCGGGCCGTGTGGTCGCAATCGAGATGTAGTCACGGGTTTCGCGGAGGGTGCTGTTCCCGTCCTCGTCCTTTTCGACATACTCATATGTCTCGCCGCCCGCGAGCGGGTACTTGAAGTGCCACATGTGGCCATCGACTTCGATATTCTCGACTTCAAGATCCGAGATTGCGGTTTCGAATTTGGGGTCCCAGTTCACCAGCCGCTTGGAGCGGTAGATCAGGCCTTCATTGTAAAGATCGACGAAGACTTTCAGAACTGCCGCAGACAGGTTCGGCGACATGGTGAACTCGGTCCTGCTCCAGTCGCAGGACGCGCCGAGGCGTTTCAGCTGACCGAGGATCGTTCCCTCGGACTTCCGCTTCTGCTCCCAGACCCGTTCGACAAAGGCTTCGCGGCCCATCTCGCGGCGGCCGGGCTGTTGGGTTTCCATAAGCTCGCGCTCGACGACCATCTGCGTCGCGATCCCGGCGTGATCGGTGCCGGGCTGCCACAGGACATCAAAACCCTGCATCCGCTTCCAACGAACCAGAATGTCCTGCAGCGTGTTGTTGAGCGCGTGACCCATATGCAGCGAGCCGGTCACGTTCGGCGGCGGAATCACGATTGAAAAGGCCGGCGCGCCATCCTTGGCACCCGCTCCGGCCTTGAAGGCCTCCGCCTTTTCCCAGGTTTCGTAAATCCGCGGCTCAACGCTGGCCGCATCGTAAGTCTTTTCAAGCATCAGGGTCACTCGAAGGGAAGATGTCTGTCGAAATTCGTGAGCCCCCGTGTAAATCGGAAGCGTCCGCGCAAGTCAACCGGTTATGCGTTGATTGCGGCAAGGATAGGAAGCCTTGAGAGATCTTTGTCCGCGCTCAACTTCCAGGACTTGGGTACAAAGGGTTTTGCTGCCATAAAGCCGCAATGACGATCCTGATCCGCCCTCATCACTTTCTCTGTATGCTGACCTTCATGGGTAAGGGGTATTCGGCAGCGTTCGTGAAGAACTACACCAGTATCGTGGAACGACTGAACGCGGGCGAAGACATCAAAATCATCGACGGTCCCGACGACATTTGCAAACCGATGCTCCACGAGCCTGGCCATCACTGCCACAATGGCAGTGTCAAGGCGCGTGACGGCATTGCTTCACGCCGTATTCATGACTTGCTTGGGCTCGAATTGAAGATGGGACAACACCTCAAGTTGACCAGCGCACAGGTCAAGACATTGCGGAATGCCTATGAAGACGGCGCATTTCGCGTCGCTTGTGATGGTTGTCAATGGCAGGAAATGTGCACTTCGATTGCGGCGAGCAACTACAGGGGATGCCGTTTGAACCCGGGACACGAACCAAACAACGGGTGAGTTACCGGCGGCGGGTTACACGTTGGATTTCCTTCTGGACCATCTGCTCAACCATCCCAGGCAGGTTCTGATCCAGCCACGCCTTCAGCATCGGCCGCAACATTTCCTTGACGAGTTCCTCAACCGTCTGTGCCTGTGATCCGACGAACATATTCGACAGATTGTCAAATGCCGCATGCACCGCGTCGCCCGTATTGTCCGAGGTCAGGAACGCATCGGCCGCAACATCTGGGAGATCATCCGGAACGGGCGCGGTGTCCATGGAAGACGGCGGTATCGGGGCCGGTGCCGGCGGAGCCTCGCTTACTTCAGCAAACGACAGGTCGCCGCCCGGACTGTCGAAGTCTTCCGCAAGACCTTCAACCATTTCCATATCGTCCGGAACTGCCAGTTCTTCCGTCAGCTCCAGCACGTCGTCGTCGGCGTCATCCTCCGCCGCATCCGCTTCCATCGCCGCAGCCATGTCATCGGCTTCGTCCTCGGACGCGCTGTCGCCGCCGCCACCGCCGCTCGGTTCCATATCGAACAGCTTGTCGAGGTCGTCCTGTGACATTTCGGCAGCGTCGCCCATATCTTCTACCGCTTCTTCTACTGGAGTATCAGGCTGTTCGGTTTCGTTCTCGTCGCTGCCGGCCTCACCCTGGGCATCTTCATCGGAAATAATACGGCGGATCGATGCGAGGATCTCCTCCATCGACGGCTCGTCGGCCTTTTTCGCCTCTGCCATGATTTCCCCCGTATACTTCGTCCACGCTACAGCACATTCGGAATTGCGAATGATTCGTTAATCGAAATTATGCGTCTCGAACGCAGCCTCGCAAAGCTAACGCACCTGTTCCGATTGTTTTATCCCCTCATATGTCCGGAATTCACCACGCCAAACAAAGCGCTACCGAACTTTCAATCGTGCGGAGACGCACGCTCTCAAACAGAAAAACGGCCGGAAATCGAAGTTCCCAGCCGTTCCAACATGATTGTCGATACTGTTTTAGCGTCCGTCCGGTGTTCTCGAACCGAACCATTTGCCCCGTACAGCCCTGTAATGCTGCGTCGGATCATAGATCTGAACGTGAAGTCCCAGATCTGTCGCGCTCAGGGACCCGATCGACGAGACCAGCTGATAGCCGCTGATGATCCGGTTGCTCTGTGCCTGAACAAGGTTCGATTGCTGCGTCACGAGTTCACGTTGTGCATCCAGAACGTCGAGCGTTGTCCGCTGACCAACCCGCTGTTCCTCGATCACGCCTTCCAGCGCAAGCTGCGATGCTTCAACCGCGGCCTGCGCCGCAATGATCGACGCTTCGGCCGCCTGATAGTTGCCCCAGGCGGAAATTACATTGGCACGGATCTGATCGCGCGTGACATCAAGCTGAAGCCGGGTCTCACCCAGTGACTCCTTTGCCTGCCGGATGCTGGAAGACAACGTGCCCGCCTGGTAGAGCGGAATGCTCACGCTGCCGTTGATGGATGCGGAGTCTGTATTTTCAGCAAAGAATGTGCTCGGATTGACACTTCTGCTCAAAGACCCGTCGACCGTAACCGTCGGCAACCGCTGGCCCTCGATCGCTTTCACACTGAAAATCGCGGCGTCCACCAGATGCTGTGCCTGACGGATGAGCGGCTGCTTCACCTCGCTCGTCTTCAACGCTGAATCGAGGGACTTCGGTACAAACTTCGCGATGCCGGTGTCGGCTGACAGATTTTTCGCTTCAATACCGATCACCTGCCGGTAGACGGCACGGCTCGCGTTGAGATTTGCCAGTGCGGAGTTGAGGCTCGCCTGTGCTTCAGCCGCACGCGCTTCTGCCTGGCTCACGTCCGTCCGTGTACCCTCGCCGACATCGAAACGGTCACGTGCCGCACGTACCTGTTCCTGCAAGAAGGCCAGGTCGCTGCGCTGCAAGGACACAAGCGCCGTGTCCTGAATGACGTTGACATACGCCGTGGCGGCCGAAAGAAGCGTGTCCTGCTCAGTGGAAATCAGGCTTTCACGCTGCGCACGCACAATCGCTTCCGCCTGACGAACCGAATTCACGGTCCGAAACCCTGCGAACACCGTCTGACTTACCGTCAATGAAATCGATGCATTGTTCTGAACCGCAGCCAGGTTTCGCGAACCGGAATCTTCCCATGTCCTGCCGATGCTGGCGCCCAAAGACACCGTTGGCCGCCATCCCGCCAAAGCTTGGGGGACACCTTCATCCGTGCCACGCAACGTTGCACGTGCGGCATTCAAGCTTGGATTGTTGGCATACGCCAATGCAAGCGATTGCCAGATCGTCTCAGCCTTTGCAGAAGACACTGCAAATCCGGTCAACGAAACGGCAGCAACCCCACCCATCAGCATAAACCCAATGGTAGCTGCCCTAAATGTTGAACGACACGACACCCAACGCTCCTTCCGGATCACGACATATAGGCTAGTTGACTAAACCGAAGAATTTTACTCTTCAAGCGTTTGAGGCCGATTTAGTCAGTTTTTCGCAGACTGCGGCTTAAAGGCAACAAATCGGAAGCCGGTATAAGCCTTTCGCCGCATTGAAAAACCGACAATCCTCCGATGAAGACTGGTTCAAGGTAGTTAGCAATTGGTTAAAAAGTGAATTCCTCGGATTTTGCAAAACCCGGCAGAAGACTGACGGACGCATTGAAGCCGAATCGGCTGCTGACCGCCTCTCCCGACCTCTGATAAAGGCGCGCCACACCTGCTCCGCCCAGCCCTTCGATCACCACAAGACGACCGGATGACTTGAGTTGCTTGGTCAGTGTTTCGGGCAAGGCCTCGACGGCTCCATCCACGAATATTACGTCATATGGGCCCTCGGTGGCATATCCTTCCACAAGTGGTCCGTCGACAACGACGGCATTTTCGATACCGAGTTCCACCAGCGATTCGGTCGCAGAGCTGCAGAGCGCTTCGTCTTCCTCCAGCGCGACAACGGAGGCGGCGAGCTTGGCAATGACAGCAGCGCTATAGCCGGTCCCGGCGCCAACAATCAGAACGACATGGTCGGAGCTGATATCGGCAAGCTGAAGCATCTTGCCGAAGATGTGCGGTTTCATCAGAACACGGCCGCCCTCGTCAGATCCGATCTGAAGGTCCTCATCAATATAGGCTACCGCCTTCCGCGAGGCCGGGACAAACCTTTCCCTCGGAACCTCTTCCATCGCGTCCAGGATACGGTGATCGGTGACGTCGTTGGTCCGCAACTGGTTGTCCACCATCTTGCGGCGGGACTGACTGTAGTCCGTCATATCGGCCCTCACTGTGAATAGCCGGTCGTCCGGCGCCTCTTGAATGGTTCATTAACGACGCAGACACGGCCTGACAAGTGTCACGCGCGATTGCTGCGATCGGCATGGTGACGCACATGCGAAGAATCGGCACAAACAAACATCGCCCGGACCATGCCCGCTGTTGTGGTGGAAATGTGAGTCCAGCCGGATTCAGGACTTGACCAAACCGCGTAACTGATTGATAAGGCGCGGCACACCACACGGCGGCCCTGTGGCGGAGTGGTGACGCAGCGGATTGCAAATCCGTGTACACCGGTTCGATTCCGGTCGGGGCCTCCATTTCCTTGCAAACCCCCCTTTCGATCGTTCTTGCAGTTTCAAGGACAACGCTGCGCTATCTGTTTCCGCTGCGTCATGCTAGCGTTTTCTCAGGATTTGACACACGGAGAAACGCAATATGAAACCACCAGTCGGAAGTCCTTCAATCCCGATAAAGCAGGCCCACTCGATCAAGACATCGAGCATGAAACGCGTGCAACCGCCGCAGCCTGCCAAATCTCCGGAAATGGTGACACAAGGTCCCGACATCGAAGCGCTCGTCGAGACGCTCCGAAACCGGATAAACGATCTGGAAACACGGGTTGCCGAACTTGAGAGCGTCATCTCTTTCCAGGGCCAGGACGTGGTCATAAGCTCACCAGGGAGTGTCCTCATCCAGGG
>JGI12316J15310_10000420_pt1 | contig 25035 bp, 24 predicted proteins | sample MarCyaLeptolynsp_FD_15310 | JGI IMG/M metagenome (IMG submission 15310)
TCGCCACCATCACCACACCAGACAACGCCAAGCTGTTGAAGCTTGCCGGCGGTCTCGCCGCCGCGCTTCTCGTGCTTCTGGCCGTTGGTTTCCTGCTTGCAGGAGACGCGGTGCCGAGCGGCTGATCGCCTGAACACCGAAAGAAAATCAAACCAACCGGGAGGAAACCGAAATGAAAACACCCCTAGCCCTGTCACTGTGCGCCGGTGCGATGCTGCTTGCCGGCACGGCGCTGGCGCAGGACCTGCCGCTGAAGGCGCTGCCGGACGATGCCGACCGGGATCACTGGCTGCCGCAGCAGGTGAACCAGGACGGCGCGCTGGAAGCGCTGCAGGCCGCGACCGGCGGCGAAGCCGTCAAGTTTTCCGGTACCCAGGACGGCCCGATCAAGATCGCGCTGATCTATCCGTCCGCCGACGTCTCCGATTTCTGGGCCCGCAACTTCCTGGCCCTGACCAAGCGCCTCGATCAGTTGGGCATCAAATACGAAACCACCGAATTTGCCTCCCGGCAGATCGAGCATTCCCTGCAATCGACCTATGCGACCCAGGTCGCGCAGGACAAGGATCTCTACGACTACGTGATCTTCGGACCGTCGGAACTGGCGACCCAGGCCGACAATATCGACAAGCTGGCGCAGACCGACGATTTCGTCACCTATGTCTGGGCATTCCATACGCCGCTGAAATATCTGAAGAAACAGCCTGCGGTCTGGTTCGATTTCTCTTCGGCCTACGGCGCGCAGGTGATCTGCAAATACATGGTCGAGCGGCTCGGCAAGGATGTCACCTACGCGATGAACCGCGGCATTCCGGGCGTCACCGACAACCAGCGCTCGGGCGACTTCAAGGATTGCGTTGCCGAAAAAGGCAACTGGAAAATGGCCTACGAACATTATGGCGAATATCAGCGCGAGGGCGGTTTTGCAGGAACCAACCTGATCATGCAGGCCTATCCGGAAGCCAAGGTCATCCACAATGCCAACACGGCGATGTCGATGGGATCGGTGGAAGCCCAGGTCGCTGCCGGCAAGCACAAGGAGATCTTCTCCACCGGCTGGGGCGGTACCGGACTTGAACTGGACGCGATCCGCCGCGGCGAACTCGACGCCTCGCCGATGCGCATGGGCGACGATGTCGGCGCTGCGACCGCCGAAGCGATCAAGGCGCACATGGAAAACCGCGCCAAGGAATTGCCGCTGGTCTTCCTCGGCCGCATCACGGTCGCCCACGACCAGTTGAGCACGGATGAAATCGACGCGCTGGAAAAGGAAGCGTTCCGCTTCTCAGGCGTCGGTGCCCTGGAGCGGTAAAGAAGCATCGGCGGACTCAAATCCGCCTCGTTTCATCGCTTTATTGCGTCATTCTGGCAAAGGGGCGGTAGCAGCCAACGCCCGCCCCTGTTCAGATGTTTCTCACCAGATCTTTGGATCTGGCACCTCATACCAACGGTGAGAGATAAGGACCTGTTAGATGTTGAAGATTTGCTCATCGGTCCGGCGCGTTGCACAGCGCGATATGGGATATCGGGCAAGCAGCGCAACACCTCCGATGAGCAAACATTCATCACCGGAAGCGCCGGCTTGCCCGGCTTTTGGGCGTCGTTGCGATCATCTCATGGTGCCCGGCACCACATCAATGACCGCGCCTAGCCAAAAGCCGGGCAAGCCGGTCTAACAGATCCTTATCTCTCACCGTTGGTATCAGCCCGCCGGATTTTTCGGCGGGCATTTTCATGGCCGGTCGGCAAGGGATTTTGCCCATACTTTCGACCAGGCACCCAGCGGCACAAGATGTTGATAGACTTCCCGTCCGCTTTCGGTCGCCCGATACCCAGCGCCGGCATGGTCGACAAAACCGGCTTCCCGCAATTCCTTCAAACGGGTGTTCAGGACGGACGGAGATATCGTCTCGCAGCGGGCCTGCAGATCCCGAAACGTGCAGGGTCCCTCCTCGCACAGGGTCCACAGGACCCCCATGGCCCAGCGCCTTCCCAGAAGGTCGAACAGCGCCATGATCGGCGCCCCGGAGCGGGAACCGCGCACGGGCTGGCCGGGTTTTGGGATGTTGGACATAAACCCTCCTGAAAAACTCATTCAAAACAACCATCTTGCCGGATGCGTTCCGGCTGGATGCCTGTTCCGCCCGAACCTCACGTAAAACAATAGAAAGCCAGCTTGTTGCCGTCGAGGTCGCGAAAGTAGGCGCCGTAGAATGTGTCACCGCGCAGTCCCGGATCGCCTTCGTTTCTGCCGCCGAGCGACAGGGCCTTTGCGTGCAATGTCGCCACCGCTTCGGCATCCGGTGCGGCGAGCGCGACCATCGTTCCGTTGCCATTGGTCGCCGGATTGTCGTCGAACGGTTTTGTGACTGCGAACATGGTCGTGCCCTCGCCGAACGTCCAGGCGACAAAGCGATCGGTTTCAAAGGCCCGCGAGGCATTCAGGCCGCTCAACAGGGCATCGTAAAACGCCACCGACCTGTCGAGATCATCGGCACCGACCATCAGATAGCCGATCATGGGCATCTCCTTTGTTTGCTGTCGGCGCCGCTCAGGCCGACAGGCGGTAGCGAATCCAGTCGGCAATCGCCCCGCCGATTGCGGCGGGCGAATCCTCCTGGATGAAATGGGTGCCCGGCACGGTGACTTCCGACAGGTTCGGCCAGGTCCGCACGAAATCGACGGTGGCCCCGCGCAGGATCGCGCCGGGATTGGCATTGATGAACAGTTTCGGAAGATCCTCGCTGGTCAAAAGCCACCTGGAATAGGCATCGACAATCGCGTGCACGTCGGCCGGCGCGCCGTCGAACGGGATCTGGCGCGGCCAGGTCAGGGTCGGGCGCCGGCTTTCTCCAGGCTCGGCAAAGGGCGCCCGGTAGACCGCCATTTCTGCTTCCGTCAGCGTGCGCATGATCGCGCCGGTGAGGACCTGTTCAACAAACATATTGTCGCGCAGGATCATGTCTTCGCCCTGTTCGGAGCGAAACGCCTGAAATACCGGTTTGATGCGTTTGGGGAAATCCTCGATCGACAGGGGCTTGACGATGCCTTCCATGAAGACGATGCCGCGCACCCGGTCGGGATTGCGGAAGGCCCAGTCGAAGCCGAGCGCCGAGCCCCAGTCGTGAATAACGAGGATTGCCTTTTCCTGCGGTTTCAGAACCTGGTCGAGCAATCCGTCGAGATAGTCGCGGTGGTCCACGAACCGGTAGGAGTCCGGCCCGGAATTCGGCAGCTTGTCGGACTCGCCCATGCCGATCAGGTCCGGCGCAATGGCGCGGCCGAGATCGAGCACGCAAGGGATGACATTGCGCCAGAGAAACGAAGAGGTGGGATTGCCGTGCAGGAAGACGATCGGATCCCCCTCGCCGGCTTCGACGCAGGCCATTGACAGCCCGTTGACCGTGTAGCGGGATTTCTTCATCGGATCGAATGCCATGGCTGGACTCTCCTTTCAGATCGCTGGGCATGCACCTCACATCGGCATGTGCCCTGCCGAGAGTGTTAGCCGGTTTTGCCCGTGATCGATATCCCCGTGATCGCAATCGTGATGTTCGGGCGCGCCGTACGGCAGACAATGACTGCCCAAACGGCGCCATGGAATTTTTGACAGGTCATGCCGCAAATTGCAGTGGCAATTGCCGGCAGCCGCGATAAAACAGTGCCTTCCTTTCACGGCATCGGCAGAAGATCATGGCAAGAACCGGCGGACAATTGGTTGTCGACATGTTGGCGGCAAACGGGGTGGAGCGCGTGTTCTGCGTTCCCGGCGAAAGTTACCTGGCAGTGCTGGACGCCCTGCACGACGCCGACATCAAACTGACGCTCGCCCGCCAGGAAGGCGGCGCGTCGATGATGGCCGACGCCTGGGGCAAGCTGACCGGCAAGCCCGGGATCTGCATGGTGACCCGCGGACCGGGCGCGACCAATGCCGCGTCCGGTATCCATGTGGCGGCCCAGGATTCAACACCCCTGATCCTGTTCATCGGCCAGGTTGGGCGGGATTTCCGCGAACGCGAGGCGTTCCAGGAAGTCGATTACAAACAATTGTTCGGCGGCATTGCAAAATGGGTCGCGGAAATCGACGATCCGGCGCGGGTGCCGGAATATGTGGCCCGGGCATTTGCCATCGCGCAATCCGGGCGGCCGGGACCGGTGGTGCTGGCGCTTCCGGAAGACATGCTGCGCGAAAGCGCCGATGTCACCGCGACCCCTGCGGTGGTGCCCGCCGAAACCCATCCCGGGCCCGCGGCGATGGCCGATTTCGCGCGCCGGCTGAATGCGGCCCAAAGCCCCGTCGCCATCCTCGGCGGATCGCGCTGGACGGCGGACGCGGTCGCCCGCTTCCAGGCTTTTGCCGAACGTTTCGACATCCCGACCGGCGTCGCCTTTCGCCGGCAGATGCTGTTCGACCATCTGCACCCCAATTATGCCGGCGATGTCGGCATCGGCCTCAATCCGGACCTGCGCAAACGCATCGACGGGTCCGACCTGGTCATCATGCTCGGCACGCGGCTCTCGGAGATCGCCTCGCAGGGCTACGAACTGCTCGATATTCCCGTGCCGGCCCAGAATGTGGTTCACATCCATCCCGACGCCGACGAACTCGGCAAGGTCTATCAGCCGGCGCTTGCCATCAATGCGTCGCCCGAAGCGTTCTGCGCGGCGCTTGAGGGCCTTCAACCGGAAAAGCCGCAGACCGGAGACCGGGCCGCCGCGGCACATGCCTCCTACCGACAGTGGACGGACACGCCGCCGGAGGTTCCCGGCGCGCTGAAGATGGGCGGCGTGATGCAGCACCTGCAATCCGTGCTTCCCGACGACGCCATCATCGCCAACGGCGCCGGCAACTACGCCACCTGGGTACACCGGTTTCACCGGTTCCGCAGCTTCGGATCGCAGGTCGCGCCGACATCCGGCTCGATGGGTTACGGCCTGCCGGGAGCGGTTGCGGCCAAATTGTGCCACCCCGAGCGCATGGTGCTGGCCTTTGCCGGCGACGGATGTTTTCAGATGACCGGACTGGAATTTGCAACCGCGGTGCAGGACGGCGCGGCCATCATCGTCATTCTGGTCGACAATTCCATGTACGGCACGATCCGCATGCATCAGGAAATGCATTATCCCGGCCGCGTCTCGGGAACGGCGCTGCACAATCCGGACTTTGCCGCACTCGCCGAAGCCTGCGGCGGACATGGCGAGCGGGTGGAACGGACAGAGGATTTCGCCGCCGCCTTCGAACGCGCCGCCGCGTCCGGCCGGCCGGCGCTGTTGCACCTCGTCATCGACCCGGAGGCCATCACCCCGACCTCGACGCTTTCGGCGATGCGGGCAAAAGCCCTGGAGAAAGCCTGATGACCTCCGTCGCCATAAGCCGGGGCTGGCAACCGGGCCTGATCGGGTCGGTGACGGCGCTGCACTCGAAATTCTACGCCGAGAACTGGGATTTCGACGCCTATTTCGAGGCCAAGGTGGCGCGCGACATGGCGAATTTCTTCGACCGCTACAACCCGGAAACCGATCTCACCCTGGCCGCAACCATCGGCGGCAACCCGGAAACCGGCACGGGCGGCACGATCGTCGGATCGATCACGATCGATGCCGGCGAGCCGGACCGAGCCGTCAACGGCGTTCACCTGCGCTGGTTCATCACCGACGACACGACCCGAGGCCAGGGCCTCGGCCGGATGCTGATGGAGCACGCCATCCAGCATGTCGAGGCGTGCGGCTTCGACAAGGTCTATCTGACCTCGTTTGCCGGCCTGGAGCCGGCGCGGCATCTCTACGAATCCTTCGGATTCGAACTGGAATCGGAACAGGAGGACGAAACCTGGGGCCGCGCCGTCAGCGAGCAATTGTTTGTCTGGGAGCAGAACTGACGGCTGGTACGCGTCAGAAAAAGCGGCGCCGCCGCTCAGCAGCCGCCGCCGGATTTCTTTGCCTTGTCCACGACCGTCACACGGACCGGCGCTGTGCCGGAACGCACCATGCCGAGCGTTCGGGCCGCCTGGCGCGACACGTCGACCACGCGTCCGCGCACGAACGGGCCGCGATCGTTGACCCGAACCGTCACACCCTTGCCGTTGTTGAGGTTGTGCACGCAGATCTTGGTGCCGAACGCCAGGGTGCGGTGCGCCGCGGAATAGGCGTTCATGTTGAACCGTTCGCCATTCGCGGTCTTGCGGCCCTGAAAGCCCGGTCCGTACCACGATGCCTTGCCGCTCTGGGACTTGGTGTAGGCGATCGGTTTTGCGGACGGCGATTTAGCGATCGATTGTTCAGGAAGCGCCGAACAGGCGGACAAGGTGACGGCCAGCGCCAGCGCGCTGCAGAGGTGTTTGGACATTGGGTTTTTGCTTTTGATGTTGAGACAGTTCCCGTCCTTCCCAAACAAAGCGGGCGGAAGGGTGACCGGGTTTAGGCCAAAATGTGGCAGCGCACAATAAGTCGAAAAACAATTGTAGAAAGTTTGTTTACTTTGCCCAGGCACCTGAAATGCTGGGCCTGCATTGGATATTTTTCAAAGGGTTAAGGCTTGCCATTGGTGCTTTTTACAGTTTCGGGAGTTTCATGAACTTTGCTGCAGCGCAAAATTCTGAAGCAACCGATCGAAATCGCGCCTTGTGGGCGACACTTTATCTGCCAACCGGGCGGCACACGATCTGCAATACGTCATGACCAGGCGTGTTGTATGGCCCGGAGACAGGGTTTGCAGGTGTTCGCAGACACGGTTGACACTTCTCGCCGTGAATCAGGGGCAGAAAGCCGGTCATGGCCTGGAATGACTGGTCGGACGGGCGCTCGTGGAGCCTGTCCTGCCGGTCTGATAGGCATTCCGACCCAACCATGGTGCCTTCCCGGACTTGATCCGGGATCCACATCACCGGGCGCCGGAGGCCGAGATTTTCCGCCCTGTTCCGCGCTTTACGATCTGGACGCCGGATCGGGGTCCGGCGCGGCAGGTCGGGGGTTGGGACGGCGCGAACCAGTCGTCGCTCCACTTGCTTCATCTGCGCCAGACCACAATAAAACGACACACCATCAAAAGTGGTGGCAAAAGTGGTGGCATTTTCATTCGAAAAATTGTGTCAACCGTGTCTGCGAACACCTGCAAACCCTGTCTCCGGGCCAGACACTTGTCGCGGGAACCCACCGGGGTAAAGGCAAAGCTCCAATCCGGTCTGGGGCTGTCCTGAGGATCGGCGGAACAAGCCCGCCGACGACGGGTTGCGGGACCGGGCCGCGTTGCTTGAGCCTGGAACACGCATTGGAGACCAATGAAACGGCCGGCCGCGACAGACATGCCTTGTTGGAGAAACGAAACCGCTTCGCGCCTGACCGAAATCCAGGCACCTGTGATAGACAGCACCATCAATACAACCACGCCGAATCGCCATGCCCCCTCACCCTTTACCGCCAGAGACCCATCTGAATGCGGCCAGCCACGGCAGCCCGGACCCCGCCGTTGTCCGGCGGATGATCGAACACCTGGACTGCGAGCTCCGCCTGGGAGCAACCAGCGCCCGAAACAGTGTGGAAGAGGAATTTTCGGCGGTCAGATCGTCGGCGGGACGATTGCTTTGCACGCACCCGGACCAGATCGGCTTTGCGGCCACCACGTCCGATGCCTGGCTGGCGATTGTCTCATGTCTGCCGATGGCCGGAAACCGCCTGCTGGTCGCGCCGCACGAATGGGGCGACAACGTGCGTGCACTGACGCGCCTGGCCAAGGGCGCCGGCGGCCGGGTCGAAGTGCTTCCCGCCCTTGATTTGGCCGCGCCGGATCTTGCGCCCTGGCAGGCGATGATCGACGAAACCGTTGCCGCCATATTCGTGCCGATGGTGACAAGCGTCGCCGGACATCGTTATCCCGTCGAACAGATCGGCCGCCTGTCGCGCCCGGACGGAACCCGGCTGATCGTCGATGCCGCGCAGGCGCTTGGGCAGGTTCCAATTCGGGTCGGCACCCTGCAGTGCGACGCTCTGGTCGCAACCACTCGGAAGTGGTTGCGCGGGCCGCGGCAAACCGGCCTCTACTGGATGAAAGATCTCGCAGTCGGAGCCGAAAAAACGATCCGTGCAAAAGATCTCGAACCGTTCGACGCCAATGTGGCGCTGCGGCTTGGCCTCGGCGTTGCGATCGACATCGCGTTGACCCGCTCCATAGACGGGATCGCAGCCGAGATTGCGACGCTTGGCAGACAGGCCCGCGCCCGCCTGCAGACGCTGGGGCTGGCCTGCCTCAGCCATGAAAACGCCGCGACCGGCGCGGTTTCGTTTGCACTGCCATGCGATGTCGCGGGACGGGCCCGTCATGCACTGGCAAAAAACAATTGCATCGTGAAATGGCCCACGCCCGCGCACGAGGAACCGAATGGCCGGGAATGGATCGAAGGGGCCGAGATCCTGAGGATCACCCCTCACATCTACAATTCGAGCGACGATATCGATCGGGCGTTCGACACCCTTGAAAGCGTTTTGTGACCAAACACCACTGGTGTCAGGACGCGATTGAATGGCTGCGGGCAAACGGCCCCCGGCGCACTCCAGGACGCAGGTTCCTGTACTCCACCTTCTCCAACCGGCAGGGATTGGCTCCCGGCGCTTCGACGAACAGAACCTCCTGCGCGATCGGCTCGAAGTCGGCGAGGAAGTGCATCGTGCTCTTGACGACGATGATCTGTGGCTGGCTCAGATCATGCCCGACATGCAGAAAGAACGCCCGGTCGAGGCACTGAAACCGACGCGAGGTCACGAGGGCCCGAATCGGGTGCTCTGTACCGGTACAGCGCAGCAGCGCCATCGGGCCGAGTTCGACATCGCTGCCGCCATAGATGGTCCCGGTGCAGCGCACGCTATCCGCGCCGAGATATTCGACTTCATACGTATGCGAGACACGTTCGGTTTCAGGACCGGCATAGGCATTGCCGATCGCAAGACGCAGCGTGCCGCCAATCCCCGCCCTCGCCGCCGCGTCAACGGCTGCCGGATCGCAAACCAGGCCGACGATGGCCGCGGCGCAATCCTGCCTGATCAGTTCGTCGAGGATCGCAGTCGTGTCGCAGGTGCCGCCGGCGCCGGGATTGTCCTGGACGTCCGCCAGCACGACCGGGCTGGGAGATGTGCGCAGCAGGTCGCCCGCAGCCGCAACCGCCTCGCCCGGGAGCAGCAGATTGTCGGGGATCATCGGCTCGGCCCGGATAAACCGGTCGTACAATTCCGAAACCGCTTCGTCGACGGCGGCCTGGCTGGTGCCATAGGCCAGAACCGAAGGGCCGCAATCCCAGATATCGGCGGAGGTAAATCCAGCGGCCGCGTCGACGCTGGTCACGCCGCCGCTCTCCAGCCCTTCGAACCCGGCATAGAGCGTGTCAAAGGGTGGACGGGTCGTGCCCTGGCTTGACAACGGGACCAGATAAGGGACCTGCCGGAACGCTTTTTTCAACGGCTTACCGGCGGCAAGGACCGTTTCGAGCAGGTCGGCTGCCCGCGCCCCGGTTTCCGCCATGTCCGTGTGCGGATAGTGCCGGTAGATCGTCAGTGCCGTGGCGCGTTCCACCAGGGCCCGGGAGACATTGGCATGAAAATCGAGGCTGCAGACGACCGGAACGTCGTCGCCGACGATCGCCCGCACACGGCGCACGATTTCAGCTTCCCCGTCATCGTAGTCTTCGGCGACCATGGCGCCATGCAGGTCGAGATAGACACCGTCGATCGCTTCGATGCTGCCTAGGCCTTCGCAGATCATGTCGCAGATCGTCTCGAACGCTTCGCGGGAGACGCGGGAAGCCGGTTCCGCCGACGCCCAGACAATGGGGACGAGGTCCCAGGGCTTTTTGGCGGCGGCCGCGACAAATCCGCTGATCGAGATGTTGAGACCGGCAAACACTTCGGGGATGGCGGCACCCCGGGTCAAAGCCGGCCAGCCGTCCTGGCATTCGAAGTCGGCAAGAGTTGTCGGAAACGGACAGAACGTGTTGGTTTCGTGCTGAAATCCGGCAATTGCAATGGTCTTGGCTGGCACCGCTCACATCCATGGTCGGGGGAGCCGGACCTGGCTCCCCTCACTGTCTTTCACAATAGTCAACCGATTGCGGTTAGAGTGTCGAGCGATTAATCCGGATCATTTGACCGATGCTCTAAACCATCCACCAGCGTTCCATGATCCTGCGTCCGTCGAACGCGCGTACCCAGGATTGCCCGCCATGGGCGATCTTGTCGGTTCTGGCGATGACCGCGTTGGCAAACATGGGCACGATCGCGCCGCCCTCATCGCGTAACAGGATCTGCATGTCGCGATACATTTCGGCACGCCGCTCCGTGTCCAGTTCCGCGCGCGAAGCGATCAGAAGCTCGGTGAACCGGGCATTGTCCCACTGGGTATCGTTCCAGGCGGCATCGGCGGCATAGCCGTTGGAGAACATCGTGTCCTCGGTCGTGTAGCCGCCCCAATAACTCGCGCACCAGGGTTTCTTGTTCCAGACGTTGGACCAGTAACCGTCGTTCGGCTCGCGCACGATATTGATCTTGATCCCGGCTTTTGCGGCCGAAGCCTGATACAATTGCACGGCATCGACAGCCCCGGCGAAAGCGGCGTCGGCGGCGCTCAGATCGACGGTGATTGCGTCGAGCCCGGATTTCTTCATGTGGAACCGGGCCTTGTCCGGGTCGTAGGCGGTCTGGCCGATCTCGCCCGCATGATAGCGATAGGACGGGCCGATCGGGTGATCGTTGCCGACGACGCCGTGACCGAGCAGGATCTTCTGGACCATTTCCTCCCGGTTGAGCGAGAATTTCAGCGCCTTGCGCAGGTCGGGATTGTCGAACGGCGCCATCTGCACCCGCATCGGAAACGCATAGTGCAGGGGTCCGGAGCCTTCCTCGACCGTGATGGCCGGATTGCGCGCCAGAAGATGGGCCGTCTTCAGGTCGACCTGGTCGATGGCGTCGACGCTGCCGGACATCAGGGCGCTGGAACGCGCGGTGGCGTCGGCAATGGTCAGGAGTTCGATCGTGTCGGCATGCGCCCTGTCGGTCTTCCAGTAGTTCGGATTGCGTTCGAAATCGTAGCGCACACCCGGTTCGGCCTTGACCAGCCGGTAGCCGCCGCTGCCGCCGGCCTGCCAGTCGATGCCATTGTCCTTGGCCGGATAGATCCCGAACACGGCTTCATTGAAGTTGAAGGGGAAGTCCGCATTGCCGCCGGACAGTTCGAAGACAATCGTGTGCGGCCCGTCCGCCTTGATATCGATCACCGGCGCCATCGTCGACTTGCCGGAGGACTTGGTTTCCTCGCCGCGGTGGTAGTTGATCGAGGCAATGACGTCTTCGGCAGTCATCGTCTTGCCGTTGTGGAACTCGACATCCTTGCGTAGCCTGAATGTCCAGACCCTGGCATCGGGGGACGAGTCCCATTCGCTTGCCAAAGCGGGAACGAGCTTGCCGTCCGCGGTGAGCTCGGTGAGGGTGTTTGCAACCGCATAGGCCGCGACCCATTGCAATCCGTTTTCGATCGTCGCCGGATTGAGCGTGTCGGATGTCGATCCGTGGCCCATGGCCAGGCGCATATGCCCGCCCCTTCGCGGTTCGGCGGCAAGCACGGAATGGGCCGTCGATGTCGCCAGGACCCCGGCCGCGGCAAGCGCTCCGGCCCGGCCGAGAAATTCGCGACGGGACATGCGGCCCGTGTGATAGGCGGCGATCAATGCGCGCGACTGTCGATCGTTCTGATTGTCCATGATGTCAGTGCTCCCGATTTTGGGGTCCGGGCGGTTTCCGATAAGCCGGACCTTCTTGACGGGCAGTCTGACAGGCTGCGCAAATGGATCAATTTCGCGAGCACGGCTCATTGCGACGCTTGCTGCAGCCAGCGCGCGTCAACTCGCGAAGGTGCCGCCGAGAAGCATGTTCATGTGACCGGGCGTATGGTTGCGGATCGCGTGCCGGATCTCGGGAGAAATCTCTTCGGTATCCTTCGGCAGGATGCAGGACCGCCTGATCTCGCGCCTGATGCTGACTTTGCCGTCAAGCCGGGCATAGACGATGTTGGAGGCGAACGGCCGGCGATCCAGGAACGACGTGACGCTCAGTATTACCCCGTTCAGGAGCGTGATCTTCGGCCGGTAATTGGGATAGATGACAGTGAAGGCATGCGAGCGTTCTACGGTGCCCGTGCATTCATGCACATAGATGTACCCGCCATCGAGAATGACAATTCCTTCCGACTTCTGTATCACCGCCCGCCGGTCGGACCCGCCCTGTTCGCCGAGGCGTTCATAAGTCCGGGTGCGGATCTGGCCGTTGCGTTCGTAAATGGCGCAGAAACCCCGGATAATGGACCCGTACTGAGCTGGAGAGTTGAAATAGGTGTTGTAGTAACCGCAATATTTTCTGAGGGTTTCGCGGTCGCTTCTGGAGCGGGTTTCGAAGGCGCGGGTTGCAACCTGCCGCCTGTCCGGCATGCCGCTGTCGCGGCGCGCCATCTCGGTCGCGAACACGTCCGGCGCGGACAATATGCCTGTCTGGTCGACATCGAAAAATTCGCAGATGCGCCGCAACGTGTGCGGTGTCGGCATGGAGTGTGCGGCCAGATATTTGTTGAACTGCTGTCTGTTGATGCCCAGTTCCCGGCAGACCTGGGCAACCGACGGGTACAGGCTGCACACTAGTTTGAGATTTGCCGCAAGGTTCCTGGATCGTTCGTTCGACATACGCAAGGCTTACCGAAAATCGCGTGATCGTCAAACCCGCGTCTTTGCATTCCGGCAGCCAGCGTTCGCCGTTCAGACAATTGTGTTGGGATAACCGGCGGACGTCTCCGCAAACTGGCAGGAATCGGACCCGATCCCTGCCGCCCAGACTCCCGGGCGCATCAAAGTGGCAATATACTTGGCGCTCCGACACCGATATCGACGATTCGCCCGCATACGGTTCATACGCGAACCGCGCGGCGGCAACGCAACGGAAAGGAACGAAACCGTGTCGCTGTCCTATGCCTATCATGACAGCCCGATCGGGCCGCTTCTGCTTGCCGGCACCGATACGGATCTCTGCGTCCTGTCATTTCCGCGCGGCAGCCGCGCCCGCGACCCCGAAGACGGATGGGTCGAGGACAAGGCCCCGTTCGCCGAGACCTTCCGGCAGCTCGACGATTATTTTGCCGGCAAACGGCTGGATTTCGACCTGCCGCTCAGCCCGCAGGGCACGGCGTTTCAACGGTCGGTCTGGGAGCAGTTGGTCGCGATCCCCTACGGCGAAACCATCTCCTACGGCGAACTGGCGACACGGATCGGCAACCGCAATGCCTCGCGCGCGGTCGGCGCCGCCAACGGCGCCAACCCGATCGCCATCATCATTCCCTGCCACCGGGTCATCGGCGCAGACCGGTCGATGACCGGATTCGGCGGCGGTATCGACCTGAAGCGCCGGCTCTTGAACCACGAACTGGATCATGCGCCCCATACCGGGGATCAGGGGCGCCTGTTTTGACCGCCGGCTGACAACGGTCGACAGATCCTGTGCCTTACCGATCATGGTACCCTCTTGTGCCGCGGCGATGAAATATCCGAGTTGTCGCAACGTGAAGGCCGCGGCCACATGCTCCGGCGATGCGGCCGGATCGAACACCGGTTTGTTGCGAACGCCGGCGGACACCGTATTATGGTGCGCGACCGCACAGAACGTTCCGACGCCGCCTCCCCCGGCCCTTCAAATCAAAGAGACGGTCCCGACTACGCCGCCGGACTCCATGTGTGCCGGCCTCAGGGTCGCGGCAAAGGAACTCACAATCCTGTCTCCCATCCAGGAGCCGCACGCCATGAATGACAATGACAAGAATGTCCCGCTTTCGGGTTATTGCGACCGCCTCTCCGGACGGCCCGGAGACCGGATAGCCTTCAAGGTCAGCTCGTATTGCGAGCGGCCTTACCATGCCCGACTGGTCCGCTCGATCTGCGCCGATCCGAATCCGGACGGTCCCGGCCTGATCGAGGAAGAGATCGCGGCGGACTTCGAAGGGTCCTATCCCTCGCGGATCCAGCCGTTTTTTCCCGGCTCCTACGGGCGGATCGAGGTGGGAGACGTCCTTTCCGCGACGCAGTCCTTCACGGTCAGTGTGACGATCTGGCCGACGACGCCGGACAAGGCGGGGCAGGGACTTGTCGCCTTCAAGGGCATGGCGCTCGGGATCGGTCCGAACGGGGCGGAGGTGCGCGGCCCGGATGGCAGCGTGCTCCTGACGATCGGGGCGGGCTTGAAACCGCGTCACTGGTACTCGATCCTGACGCGCTACAATGCGCGGACGCGGATGCTGACGCTGAGCCAGCGCCGGCACGACGATGCGGCGGACAATATTGCCGCGGAACTGCCCGACTGCCCGCCGTTTGCGCTGACCGGCGCGATGCTCGTGGCGGCACGACACGGAGCCCGCGACAAAGCCATCGGTCACTTCAACGGCAAACTTGAAGCGCCCGCCATCCATGCGGGCGTCGACAACATCTCCGACACTTCGCTCCTTGCCGGGTGGGATTTTTCGCGCGCGATTTCCACGACCCGGATCGAGGATAAGGGCCCGCACGGATTGCACGGGACCCTGGTCAATCTGCCGGCGCGCGCCATGACCGGATCCGCATGGACCGGCGCGGAGATGAGCTGGAAACATGCCCCGGACCATTACGCCGCCATCCATTTCCATGACGACGACATCTACGATTTCGGCTGGGAGACAGATTTCACCTTCACGATCCCGGACGATCTGAAGAGCGGGATCTATGCGGTCCGGCTCAGCTGCGACGGGCACGAGGACGCCATCCCGTTCTTTGTCTGTCCGCCGCGCGGGGAGAAACGCGCCGACCTTTGCGTTCTCGTTTCGACCTTCACCTATGTGATCTACGGCAACCATGCCCGCCCGGACTACGACCCCTCCTGGCAGGACCGGATCAGGGCATGGCACGCCTATCCGAACAATCCGGCCGAGTTTCGCCATTACGGCCTGTCGACCTACAACGACCATTCCGACGGCAGCGGCATCTGCCATGCCAGCCATCTCAGGCCGCTGTTCAACATGCGCCCCGGCTACCTGACGTTCGGGACCGGAGAAGGCTCCGGCCTGCGCCACCTGCAGGCCGACAGCCACCTGATCGCCTGGCTCGAGGCCAAGGGCATCGCCTACGACATCGTCACCGACCGGGAGCTGCACGACGAGGGTATCGACGCGATCCGCTCCTATGCCTGCGTCACGACGGGCACGCATCCGGAATATCACACGGCGGAGACCCTCAACACCCTGCAGACCTACCGCGACGGCGGCGGCAAGCTCTGTTATCTCGGCGGCAACGGATTTTACTGGCGGATCGCGGTACATGCGGAGGAACCGGCGACGCTTGAAATCCGCCGGGCCGAGAGCGGCATCCGTGCCTGGGCCGCGGAACCCGGAGAATATTACAATGCCTTCGACGGTGCCTATGGCGGCCTGTGGCGCCGCAACGGCCGGCCGCCGCAAAGACTGGCCGGAGTCGGATTTTCAGCGCAGGGCCAGTTCAACGGCTCCTATTATCGGCGCAACAAGGATCTCGATCCGTCACTCTCGTGGATCTTTGCCGGCATCGCCGAGGACATGATCGGCACATCGGGCCTCAGCGGCGGCGGCGCAGCGGGCTACGAGCTCGATCGCGCCGATGTGCGGCTTGGCACGCCGGACTACGCCCATGTTCTCGCCAGTTCGGAAGGCCATGACGAGACCTTCATGCTGGTGCCTGAGGAAATGCTCACGCACCTTACAATCCTGCCGAAGGATACCGACAAGGACCCGATCCGCGCCGACATGCTGTATTGCGAATTTCCGGGCGGCGGCGCCCTGTTTTCCACCGGGTCGATCACCTTTTGCGGCAGCCTGCCGGTAAACGGGTTCGACAATCCTGTGTCCACGCTGCTCGGCAATGTCTTCAGGCGGTTTCTGTCGCCCCCATCGTCCGCCTTGTGAAGCCCCCGACAACCATCTCACGTGCTCGCTGCCGCGATCAACGCCGCAAGGCGAGCACCCCCGCCCCGACGATCAGCGCCATTCCGAGGATCGTCAGCGGGTCGGGCGTCTCGGCGAACACGATAAAGCCCCAGATCGCGGCAAACGCCACATAGGCGAAATCAAAGGTCGCAACAATCGACGGCGGACCGACCTGATAGGCGATCGCGGCTCCGATACTGCCGATCAGGATCGCCGCGGTGAGCAAGACCATCGCAAACCATTCCTCCTGCGCCATCGGGATCCACGAGCCGGTCAGAAACCGGCCCGCGTCCTCGCCGGCCGATGCCGGAACCAGAACAAACCAGGCCGTGGCTGCAAGGCCCACGACCACGAACGTGACGTTCAGGGCAAGGGACAGGACCAGGGGATGTTCGTCCCGGCATCTTGTGCGGGTCAGGATCATTGCGAAGGCGTACAAGATGGCCGAGACAAGCGGAAGCAGGGCGTAGAAATTGAAATCCGCCGCCTGCGGCTTCAGGATCAGGAGCACGCCGCCAAACCCGAAGGCGATGGCGATCCATCCCTTCATCCCTATTGTCTCGCCCAAAAAGAGAGCTGCAAACAGAGTTATGAACAGGGGCAAGGTGTAATAGGCGGCCGCGGCAACCGAAAGTGCCAGGTGCGGCAGGGCGGCGTAATAGGTGACCCACATGGCGACCAGCATCGCACTGCGCAGCGCGGTCCAGCCGAACCGGACCGGACGCAGCGCCGCGGACCGGACACCGACCTTTATGACGACGATCAGGATCGGCAGGGCAATGGCCGAGCGCAGAACGAAGATCTGCCAAAGCGGGAAATCGGAGCTGATGAATTTGATTGCGGCATCGCCCGCCGAAAGGGCAAACACGGTGAAGACGATGATGAAAACAGCCAGTTTCACATTGTCCCCGGTCGGGACGACTTTTGCTGACATGCGACGGATCCTCGATATAAACCTCGATCCGGTACATAGATCTGAATGATTATTTCGGGTAGTACGGGTAATATGATTACTCTGATAAAATTTTTCGAATAATGGACAAGATGCCCTTTGCCGGTCTCGAGGTGTTTTTTGCCGTCCACAAACACGGATCGCTGCGCGCCGCGGCAAGCGCGCTCGGCGTTCAGCCGCCGGCAATCTCCTATCAGTTGAAGGCGCTGGAAGACCGGATCGGCATTGCCCTGTTCATCAGGACGACGCGTTCAGTGAAACTGACCGAAGCGGGACGTATCCTGCTGGCAAAGGCGGAACCCGCACTCGCCGACCTGTCAGAGGCGCTGGAAGCGGCGCGCAGCAGCGGACGTTCCCGAAAGGGGACGATCCGGATCACCCTGCCGCTTGACGCCTATGAAATGGCCATCGCCAGCAAACTCGCGGCCTTTCAGGCGCTTTATCCGGATATTGTCCTGGAAATGTCCTTCAATGAAGCCACCGAAGACATCGTCGCCGAGGGGTTTCATGCCGGCGTCCGACAGGGCGATATCATCGCCGACGATATGATTGCCGTGCGCTTGAGCCCGCCGGCCAAGGAAGCCGTATTCGGGTCGCCGGCCTATTTCGACCGCATGGGCCGACCGGAGCGGCCGGAAGACCTCATCCGGCATTCCTGCATTCACTATCGCTACATCTCATCCAGACGCCTTGCCGAGTGGCAGTTCCACGGCGATGACGGCCCGATAACCGTCGATGTCAAGGGCACATTGATCTTCAATAACACAGCCGCCGTGATCAGCGCCGCAAGGGACGGCCTGGGGATAAGCTGGCTCTACCGCCAGAGCGTCGCAGAGGATGTGCGCGCGGGCCAGCTGGAGGTTGTTCTGGAACCTTATTCCATCGAACGTCCCGGCTATTTCCTGTTCTACCCGAAAGCCAATGCCCGGATCCAGGTGCTGCGCCTGTTCATCGATTTCATGCGCGACCGGCCGGGAGGACGCTAGGGCATCTGCGCGGTGATACCAAAGCCGGTCAGTTTACTCGGACTCTTTTTTCGCCGCACCCGGTCCATCGGCGATCCGCCGCATAAGGGCCGCAAAACCCCGATCGGTCTCCAGAGCCGCCTCGACGCCGACACAGCAGGAACTGAACTCCCTCGCTGCAAGCATTTTTTCAAGGGGGAAGACCACCTGACCAATGTCGCGCCGATCTCTCGTCGGCTGAATCTTTCTCGCCATCGCCAACTCCGTTTCTGTCTGTTCAGCACGCCTTGCCGCACTTGCCATTCACGATCCTTGGATGATGGTAATTTATCTTATCACACGATAGAATAGATAATATCTGAAAGATATTATCTCTAAATACGGATTAATAATATGGATCGCCTCGATGCGATGCGCGTGTTTACAGCGGTTGTGGATGCGCAGGGATTTACCGCCGCGTCGCGCACCCTTGGGATGACATTGCCGACAACGTGCCGAAAGGTCGCCGAACTTGAAGCGCATCTGGGTACCCAGTTGCTGAACCGGTCGACCCGCAGGGTGACGGTCACCGAAGCGGGACAGCGCTACTACGAGAACGCGCTGCGTATTCTCGAAGATATCGGTGATGCCGAACGACAGGCGCGGGGCGAATATCAAGAGGCCAAGGGGCTTCTGACCCTGACAGCGCCATCCCTGTTCGGGCGGTTGCACGTTCTGCCCATCGTCAACGCCTTCATGCGACACCACGAAGACATCGAAGTCCGGCTCCTGTTTACCAACCACATGCTCGACCTGCCGGAGGAGCATATCGATCTGGGAATCAGGATCGGTTCGGTCTCCCATGGATCCGTGACCGCCACCAATGTGGGAACCGTTCGTCAGATTGTCTGCGCCAGCCCGGACGTTCTCGCAAACGAGGGCCGTCCGCCAACCCCGCAGGCCCTTCCGGACCGGCACTGCATCACGTTTTCCCGTTCGGGCCGTCCCGATCCCTGGACGTTCAGAACGCCGACGGGCAAAAAACTGTCCGTCGATGTCAATCCCAAACTGGTTCTCAATTCCGCCGAGGGTGCGGTCGACAGCGTGCTCGACAGGGCCGGGATCACACAATTGTATGCCTATCAGGCGGCACCGCATGTGGCCGGAGGCACCCTAGAAATCATCTTGCAGGCCTATGAGATCGCGCCCGTACCGATCAACGTGGTCTACCCGCAGGGACACCGGCTGCCACAGAAGGTGAAATCCTTCCTGGATTTTGCTCTGCCGCGCCTTGGAGAGGACCTGGAAAGAATTCACAATATGTGTGCATAATACATTTTATCTGATATTTCTTACCCCTGCATTCCCTGCCCCGGCTTTCCGTGCCCGCGGGAACGTGAGGAAACCGCTGGCCAAGCCCCGCCGCGTCTGGCCTAATGACATCTCTCGCGGAATTGCCTTGCTTCCCATCTGCACATTCATTTGACGGAAAGGACGGTCTGGTGACGGAAGCCGAAAAGCTCGAATATGAAATCATGCAAAAGGCACAGCAACTGGCGGCACTCCGGCGCAAGGAAGGCGATGTCGAGGTCGAGGATTATTCGTTCCGGACACTGGGCGGCGAAACCAGCCTGTCCAGCCTGTTCGCCGGACGGGACCGCTTGCTGATGATCCACAATATGGGCCAGGGATGCCGCTACTGCACGCTTTGGGCGGATGGCATCAATGGCGTGCTCGACCATCTTGAAGACGCCATGGCCGTCGCCTTTGTTTCAAAGGATGCGCCGGAAACCCAGCGCAAAATGGCGCTCGATCGGGGCTGGAAGTTTCGCATGGCGTCCCACGAGGGCGGCGCCTACATGAGCGAGCAGTGCGAAATGGCCGGATATTCAAACTGTCCGGGTGCGGCCGTTTATGAGAAGAAGACCGATACCATCGTGCGCCGCGGGCGCACTGCCTTCGGTCCCGGAGACCTTTATTCCCCGGTTTGGCATTTCCTTGGTCTGGCCGGTCTGTCGGAAGCCGACTGGACACCGCAATTCCATTATTGGCGCCGGCCGGAAACGCTTGACGATGGTGGTGAAAATATTCTGGATTGATTCAGTCGAAGCCCGCTGAATGTTCTCGAGCCGGATTGTTCCGCGCCCTGATTGTGCGGCAACGGGCCCCTGGACCGTCAGGCGAGTGACGCCGCAAACAGCCTTGATAGCCATCAAATAATCCAATAATGTATTACTTAAACAGTTCAATCCACTTTTGCGGACCCCATTCCTGACCGAGGACCGATCCCTGACCAACCTCGCAGACCTGACATTTCTCGGACATGACCTGCATCGACCGGAATGTGTGCTGACTGCCGCCGATGGAACGCTGCATGTGGCGGACTGGCGCGGTGGCGTCTCCACGATTGCCGGCGACGGCACAATCACAACCGTGCTGGCCAAGGGGCCCTTCAGGCCAAAGCCGAACGGCATCGCCATCCTCGCCGATGGCGGCTGGCTGATCACCCACCTTGGCGATCGGGAGGGCGGTGTGTTCAGACTTTATCCGGACGGCACACTGACGCCCTATCTGACGCAGCTCGGCGGCGAAGAGCTGCCGCCGACGAATTATGTGCATGTTGACGGCCGGGGCCGGGTCTGGATTACGGTCAGCACCCGGATGCGGCCGCGAATCCTGGCCTGCCGGCCGGACCGCGCCGACGGCTTTGTCGTTCTGGTCGACGAGACCGGAGCCCGGATCGTGGCGGACGGGCTCGGATTCACCAACGAATGTGTGGTTCATCCCGAGACCGGTCAGCTCTTCGTGAATGAAACCTTCGGACGGCGGCTGACCCGGTTCGATGTCGCGCCCGACGGCACCCTGCATTCCAAGACCACGATCGCCGAATTCGGTTACGGCGAGTTTCCCGACGGACTGACTTTCGATGCCGATCGCGGGGTTTGGATTACCTCAATCGTCAGCAACAGAATTGTTCGCGTCGCCGCAAGTGGAGACCGGGAGATCATCCTCGAGGACAGCGACCCTGACCATGTCGACCGGGTCGAGGACGCCTATCTGGCCGCCAGCCTGACCCGGGATCATCTCGACCGGATCGTCAGTAAACAATTGCGCAACATTTCCAGCCTTGCCTTTGGCGGGGCGGATCTTCGGACGGTTTATCTCGGATGCCTGCTCGGAGACAGAATCGCCACGTTCCGGACGCCCCGGCAGGGGCTGCGCCCTGCGCACTGGGACCCGGTCATGCCGAAAGGAATGGCCCAATGAGCGCGGACAGGCCCTTGCGGATTGCCGCCGTGGGCACCGGATATTTCAGCCGCTTTCACTATGACGCCTGGCGCCGGCTGGATGTGTCCGTCGTCGGCATTTGCTCCCTGTCGCACCAGGACGCGCAGGCCAATGCGGACCGCTTTCCCGGGTGCCGCGCCTTCGAAGATTTCGAGGATATGCTGGATCAGGTTCATCCGGATCTCGTCGACATCATTGTCCCGCCGCATGACCATGTGAGGTTCATTTCGGCAGCCGCAAAGCGCGGCATCGCGATCATTTGCCAGAAGCCGTTCACGCCGTCGCTGGAAGACGCCGAACGGGCCGCCGCAATCGCCCACGAGGCCGGCGTCCCGCTGGTCGTGCACGAAAACTTCCGGTTTCAGCCCTGGCACCTCAAGATCCGCGCATTGATCGACAAAGGCGCGCTCGGCGACCCGTACCAGATCAGTTTTCGCATGCGCCCCGGGGACGGGCGCGGGCCGGAAGCCTACCTCAACCGGCAGCCCTACTTCCAGAAGATGGAGCGGTTTCTCATTCATGAAACCGCAATTCATTTAATCGACGTGTTTCGATACCTGTTCGGCGAAATCACCAGCGTGACAGCGGAACTGGCACGCCTGAATCCGCAAATTGCTGGCGAGGATGCCGGCCTTGTCCTGTTCGGCTTTGCCAACGGCGCGCGCGGCCTGTTCGACGGCAACCGGCTGTCGGATCACGTGGCCAAGGACCGGCGGCTGACGATCGGCGACATGCTGGTCGAAGGCACAAAAGGCACGATCCGCCTGAATGGCGACGGCGACCTGTTTTTTCGGGAATTCGGAGACAACGAAGAGCGCCGCATCGACAATGACTGGGCAAAACGTGGATTTGCCGGTGACAGCGTCTTCCGATTGCAGCAGCATATCGTCAATTGCCTGACGACCGGCGATAGGATACCCAACACAGCCGAGGATTACCTCGCCAACCTTCGCATTGAAGATGCCGTTTACCGTTCTCATGACATTGGAGCGCGCGTGAAACTGCCCCTGGAGCCGCAGAAAAGTGCCGGAATTGAAGCCTGACACAAAGACCGAACCGAAGGTTGCCTATCCTGAAATCGCCTACCGCGAAATCAAGCGCCGCATTCAGGAGAATGAACTGGCTGCCGGGTTTCAAGCCACGGAAAAGCAGATTTCCGAAATGCTGGAGATGAGCCGAACGCCGGTTCGCGAGGCGCTTTTGCGACTGGAAGGCGACGGGCTGATCGAACTCACCCCGCGCCACGGGATGCGGGTCCTGCACGTTTCCCCCGATGACATGCGGGAGATCTATCAGATCCTCGCCGTGCTGGAAGCCAGCGCCGTGGAATCGGTGGCTTCGAACGGGCTTTCGGAGGCGGAAATCGCCGATCTCGAACGGGTCGTGACGGACATGGACAAGGCACTTGACCTGGACGATCTCGAAGCCTGGGCCGCCGCAGACCAGCAATTCCACGCCATGCTAGTCGGATTTTGCGGCAACAGGCGCCTGGCCGCGGTCGTCAACACCTATCTCGAACAGACAAGGCGGGTGCGCCGGCTGACCCTGAAGCTGCGCCCCAAACCGATCGATTCAAACAAGGCGCATGCCGCCGTTGTCGACGCGATCAAACGTCAGGACCCCGATGCAGCCTGGATCATCCACAAGAAGCACCGTAAGGAAGCGGGCGAAATGTTGGTCGATCTGCTTGAGGATATTGGCCTGAAACACGTTTGATCGTGATGCAAACGCAACCGGTTCCGCCGATTTTGCGCGCCTGAAGTCCCGCCGCGACAACTCCTCTGCGACGCGCTTCAACGATCGCCCGTCCGATCGCTTGCCGCATCTGCGCGCGGTCTTCGCTGTGCCCTCATGTCCCTCGCCTCCCCCCGCCTCATTGTCACCGACAAAAAATGCCAAGCAGTCGGACCTAATCCCGTCTTGACAATCGATCTCGGGCAAACTTATGATCCAATCCAACAATTGATTAATTAATTAATCTCTTGTTGCATTTCGAAGTCGGCCTGCATCTGTTTCCTCCCTTACGCAGATGCCGACGAAGATGGGATCGCCAGGGCGGCAAAACGGGGGAATTGGGGACGCTTGAGCGGGCGAATGAGCCCAGGACGCCGCGACGGTTTCGGCACCACGCGTCCCGGTGAAGCCCTAAGGGAGAGGTGACAATGCCGTTGGCCAGGTCAGAAGGGATGTTCATGGCAACCGGACCGGAGTTGCTCCATGGCGTCCGTTGATATCATCGATGTTCGCAAATCCTTCGGGGCCGTCGAAGTGCTGCACGGGGTCAGCGTGCCGATTGTCGATGGGGAGTTTGTCGTCCTGGTCGGACCTTCCGGCTGCGGCAAATCCACGCTCCTGAGGATGCTGGCCGGGCTGGAAAACATCACGTCCGGCGAAATCCGCATCGGCGGCCGCGTCGTCAACAATGTTCATCCCAAGGAACGGGATGTCGCAATGGTGTTTCAGAATTACGCGCTCTATCCGCACATGACAGTGGCGGCGAATATGGGGTTTTCGCTGATGCTGAAAAACACCAAAAAATCGACCATCGACACCCGCGTCAGGGAAGCGGCGGAAATCCTCGACCTGGTGCCGCTGCTCGACCGCTTCCCGCGGCAATTGTCCGGCGGACAGCGCCAGCGCGTCGCCATGGGGCGCGCGATTGTCCGCGACCCGCAAGTGTTTCTTTTCGACGAGCCCCTGTCAAACCTCGACGCCAAGCTGCGCGTCGCAATGCGCACCGAGATCAAGGCCCTGCATCAGCGTCTGACGACAACCACCGTCTATGTCACCCACGACCAGATCGAAGCCATGACCATGGCCGACAAGATCGTGGTCATGCATGACGGCATCGTCGAACAGATCGGCACCCCGCTGGAGCTCTACGACAATCCGAAAAACATGTTCGTCGCCGGCTTCATCGGTTCACCGGCGACCAATTTCATATCCGGACAGGTCACGTCCGACGGCGTCGAGACCAGGGGCGGCATGATCTTGCCGGCGCGCCCGACACAGACGCTCAACCCGGGCCACCCGGTCCAGTACGGGATCCGCCCGGAACATCTGGAACTTGCCGATGACGGCCTCGATGCCGACGTCCTCCTGCTCGAACCGACAGGATCGGAAACCCAGCTATTCGCGCGCATCGACGGCACCGACGTCGTTGCGGTCTTTCGCGATCGACATGACTTGCACCCCGGCCAGAAAATCAAACTACGACCCAGACCGGACGCGGCAATGATTTTCGATACCGAAACCGGCCAGCGTCTCTGACGACCTTTCGACGACGGCCACAGTCCGCATACCAACAGGGAGGAAGGAAATATGAAGAAATTTTCGATCAACCGCCGGTCAATCCTGAAGGGAACCGCCGCGCTCGGCGCGGCCGGAGCCATGATGAGCCATGGCGAGCGTCTGGACTTTGCCCGCGCGCTGGCGGACGCGTCGCCGTGGAAACCGGAGGATGGCGCCTCACTGCAACTGACCCGCTGGAAACGGTTCGTGCAGGCCGAGGACGACGCCTTTCGCCAGATCATCGCATCGTTCGAAGAGGCGACGGGATGCAAGATCGCGGTTGTTGAAGAAGGGATGGACGACGTGCAGCCGAAGGCCTCGGTCGCCGCGAACACGGGACAGGGTTCGGACATGTTCTGGGGCATCTACACAACCCCGCACCTGTTCCCCAACCAGGCGCTCGATGTCACCGACGTTGCGGACTATCTCGGCAACAAATATGGCGGCTGGGCGCCGATCGCCGAAAAATACGGCAAGTCCGGCGATCGCTGGATCGACATCCCCGTCACCATATCGGGAAATTACATCAATTATCGCATTTCCGCGGTAAAGGCCGCCGG
>JGI12316J15310_10000041_pt98 | contig 25033 bp, 28 predicted proteins | sample MarCyaLeptolynsp_FD_15310 | JGI IMG/M metagenome (IMG submission 15310)
CGAGCGCGATCCTCCGCGCGGCCACGGTCAAGGAGCCGCCTCGCGCTCGGCTCGGGTGCGGTGCGCTCCCTGCGGGAAGTCCTCGAGGTAAGCAACCCAGCAAGCAGCTGCCTTGGACGGCTTCGCCCGACGGCACAGGCCTCCGCGGGCATCGTCAGCAAACCGCCCGCGCGGGAATCGGCGCAGGTACTCACGCCACAGCTCGTCACGAGCTCCGGCCCCGTCGAGCTGCCTCAGCAGATTGAAGAGCTCGCCGTACGCGAGCTGAACCTCGAGACGCCGACCTCCGATCCGAATGATGCGCCGAAAGGTCTTCGCTGCGGCCCGACGATCGCCCGCCCGCCACTGTGCCTGTGCCTCGGCATCGAGCGCCGCCAGTCGCTCCTTCATCGGAACGGTCTCTCGCGCTTTGCTCGGTGCCTTCGTTGGCATGGTTTCCGGTGCGACCTCGACCGCCGGCTCGGGCTCGTCTTCCGCCTCGGGCTCGACCGCTGGCTCGAGCTTCGGCACCACTTGGCGCTTCTTCGCCGGCTCGGGCGTGCGTGCCTCCGCGATCTCTTGCTCCCCCCCGGTGTCCACGTGCATCCGCTGCGCCGACTGGCCGTTGGCAGCGTCGTCTTCCTGCAGTGCAACGACGCCCCGCAGCAGGCCGAAGCTCGCGACCAGAAGTGCCGCGGCAGCGATGAACACCAAGGGCCAGCGCGTCCCCGAGCGGCCCGAAACGCGCGGCAGCGGGGGTGGTGCCGGCAATCCCGACGCGAACCGCCGCTCCATGTCCGCCTCGAACAGCGCGTGCGTGTCGGCGGCGAGTTGGCCGAGTGCAGCTTCGGACCATTCTTCGCCGGCATCGTCCGCGCCCCGATGCGGCTCCCCGCGCTCGGCGATGTCCTGCTCCGCCAGGTCCACTGCATCCTGCAGCAGCGCGTCGAGGTCGAGCTCGTCCGGCCCACTCATGCCGAGTCCTGCGCTTTGTTGGCGACCAGGCCGCGTTGCCCGAGCAGCTGACGAATCTTCGTACGTGCGCGACTCGCCCGTACCCACACGTTGTCCGGCGTGATCCCGAGCTGCTGCGCGGCTTGTTGCGCGGACAGACGCTCGAGGTCGCGTAAGACGAACGCCTCACGCAGCGTATCGGGCAGCTCGCCGAGCACCTCGTACAGCGCCGCAACTCGGCGTCGCTTCTCGGCCTGCGCCTCGACGTCCACCCCGGCACCTGGCGCCTGCACCTCGTGAATGGCGGTCAGGCGATCGTGGGCCGTCCGCGTGTTGCGACGGCTTCGCCAGTGCTTGCGCGTCAGGTTGAGCGCGATCGCGTGCAGCCACGTGGAGAAGGATGTCTGCGCATCAAGGCGAGCCAGGGAGGCTGCGGCCTGAACGTAGACCTCCTGGGCAAGGTCCTCGGCGAGATCGGGATCGCCGACGAGATACCGGAGCCGCCGATAGATCGAGCGATACGTTCGCCGGTAGAGCTGAGCCCACGCCCGACTGTCCCCGTCGATGGCACGACGCACCAAGGCTGCCGTGATCTGCACCGGCTCGGTCGACCCGGACGCAGACATCGCCTCTGGCGCGGTTTCGAACGGGGGATGGGACACGCTCGGGTCTATGTTCCCCCAGCCCGCAAAACCAAACACCTGATCTTGCGGGCTCGCTTCCGCGCCGCGAACAACGCGCAGGCACGCCGCCTGAGCCCCTCGGTTCACGTGCAGACCGTTCCCCGAGCCAGGGAAACCTTGCACGGGGATGAAGGCGCCTGTCTTTACGATCCGGCGCACATCTCGAACGCACCCACGACGACGACCTCGTTGTCGCCGTCCGAGAAGTTCCCGCCGGTGATCGTCGGGGTCACGGCGGTGACATCCAGAGGTACGTCCCCCGAAGCGAACTCCACCCACGTCTCGCCGTCCGGCGACGTCTCGAAGTACATCGTGCCCGCGGAAAACCGGATCTGCAGCCACTGCTGCGCAGCGTCGTCGTATGCCCCGACGCCCAGGACGTCGTCCCCGGAGCCGTCGTTGTAGCTCGCGGTCAGCTCTCCGCCGGTCACGCCGAACCCGATCACTACCGCATCGGAAAACACCGAGGTGAACAACTGAAAGCCCGGCTGCTTCGGCGCGGTCGTGATGTTGATCCTGACGAAGCCCTCGTCCAGGTTCCAAGGCGCGGGCTCCGGCCGAACCTGCGGATAGCCATCCCGCGACCCGGCCGTGACGAAGAACTCGAGTCCGTCCGGCCCTTCACCGATGAAGCTCTCGAGGACCTGCATCCACATTGCGTCGACGACACCGTCCGAAAAGTCGTCGGAGACCAGGGTGCCCAGGCAGAGGTCGGAGGATGATGTGGTGGCCTGCCCAGTCGAATCCGCCGCATCGGTGGTCGTGCCTTCGTCGCGGGATCCATCCTCGACCGATCCCGTGTCGGCACTCGTCGAAGATTCGTCGGTTGGCCCCGTCGTGGTGTCGCCGGACGCGCCTGAGGGTGCCACGCACATATCGGCAAAGCCCCCGCCGGCGTGCTCGCCGTAGCGCTGCCCCGAGATGCACCCAATATCCGGAAAGCTGCAGTAGCCGTTGGGTTGACAGGTTCCGATCGCGCCCTGCGATTCGCACTCGTCGCTGGCCGTGCAGGCGAACGTCGCCGACGACTGGCAAGCACCGGCGCCGAGCGCTCCCCCAACGACGAGGCCCACGAGGAACGCCCGCGCGCTGCGTCGCGTATCCACCCGGGTGCGACTCTACCACCGCCCCCGCCGAACCGGTCCGTTCGTCCCCATGTGCCGTACACTGACTCCCAAGTGAGCGCTCGGTGTACAGCGACGCTCGCGGTGCTGCTGCTCGGATGCGGCTCGCCCGAGACAGAACCTGCTTCGGACGCCGGCTCCACCGAAGACGGCTCCGCCGACACAGCCGCGGATATCGACGATCGCCCGCTCATCCTCCCGGAGCTCGCAGCGTGCGACCCGGCATCGTCCCCGCCAACCCGACTCCGCGTCGCGACGTGGAACATGGGGGCGGCGCGGGGCTCGTCGATCGAAGGGGTCCGAGACCAGCTGGCCGTTGCCGACGCCGACGTGGTGCTCATCCAGGAGATCGAAATCGGAGCGCGGCGCACGGACGAGATCGACCAGCCCGCTGTGCTCGCCGAGGCCTTGGCCTACGACTTCGCCTTTGCCGCCGCGCTGAAGTTCGATGGCGGCGACTTTGGAATGGCGGTCTTCTCGCGCTTGCCGTTCCAGTCGGCCCGACGCATCGCGCTGGATTCGTCGAACGCGTACGAGCCTCGCATTGCCATCGATGCCACGGTGTGTGCCGGCCCCCGTGCGCTGCGGATGATCGACGTGCACGCCGACTTCATGCCGGACGCCAATACGCGCAACCTGGAGGAGCTCGCGGACGAGCTCGGCCCGGTCGAGTCGGATCTCGTCATTGCTGGCGACTTCAATGCCGACCCGAGCGCGGAAGGTGTCCGAACGCTCGTCAACGCCTCGGGGACGGTCGACCTTTTTGCCGAGCTCGATCCCAGCCCAACCCGCGAGGGCGACCGCATCGACTTCGTGCTCGCGAGTCCCGACCTCGCACAAGCCGTGACGGCCGGCGAGGTCGTCCCGAACGAAGCCAGCGATCACGCGCTGCTCTGGGTCGACTTCTCGCTCTGAGCCGCTTGCGCAGCCCGGTGAGGGATTCGCCTCGGGCGTCCGTACTGGGGTTGCCATGACGACTCGCAAGCCCCTGCTGACCGGTGCCGTGCTCCTCGCCTCGACGGTCACCACCTACACGATCACGACCGACGCTCAGGCCGCCCCCGGCGGTTTCGGTACGGTGGTGCCGGCCCACGAAGTCGTGCTGGACGAAGTCGAAGGGGGTGTCGTGGCCAGTGTGGCGCCCGGCGCAGTGGTGCCGATGACCATCACGACGCCGGCCGAGATCGCCAGCGTGGTTGTCGTCGACGACGACGGCGCGCCGCTGGGCATTTGGGGCACCGATGGCGTGGCCGTCTGGGGCACCGGCGGCGTTGGGATGACGCCCAGCAAGAAAGTGCTCGCGTCGGGCGACCTCGTCGCGCTCTATGGCGATGAGGGCGAGGATGAGGTCGGGCTGACGTCGATCCTCGCCGGCGAGGACACCCTGCTGGGCATTGGGATCGGCGAGGCCCAGCCGGATGCGCTGACGATGGTCGGTTCGTCCGCGGTCTTCGAGGAGGGGCTCGAAGACTCGCCGGGCAGTTTTGTCGACGGCATCTGGGGGTCGTCGGGCACCTTCACCGGCTATATCGACGGCTTGACCCCCCTCGAGGCCTACATCGATGCCGCCACGCCGCTCATCTCCCTTAAAAAGGGTGCGCTGGCCATCGATGGCTTGTGGTCGAGCGACACCGTCCCCGCCCTTCTGCATGGCATCGGCACGATGGGTGGCATCCCGGTCGCGATCCGCATCGACGCGTCCCCCTTGCTGGAGGTTCTACCCGAAGTCGACGACGAGGTCCGCCCGATTCAGATGGCAGGCACAATCGGGGCGATCCTGGGTGGCACTGGTCGCATCTCTTTCGGCCCCACGGACGACTGCGGCCATCTGGAATCACTCCCCGCGGCCTCGTTCGTGGGCAAAGGGGGTACCGATCTGTTCTGCAGCGAGGAGGAGTGCCTGCTGGGGCCCGATGACGCGCTGATCTACGCCTCGATTGAGGTCACCGCCCTCGATGGCTGATCGACGCGAGAGTGCGTTCGGCCCGCGTCATCGCTGGCCAATTCAGCGTCGATCCGAACGTCGACCGGCCTCGTACCGTCGTCGATGCGTCGGGCCCCATCGATTTCTTCGCTGCGCTCGACGTTCCGACCCGAGGCCCTGGCCGCGTTGCTTACTCTTTCGGCCTGCGACGTCGACGAGCCGGTCGCGGCCGAGCAAGCACCGCGCTGTCTGGCCGAGGTTGCAACGCACGAAGGCGGAGACGACCTGACGATCACCGTCGACTGGTCACCGACGGCCGATGCTCTCCTCGTTGGCACCAAAGCGCAGCTGACCCTCATGACCGTCGAGGAAGACGCCGAGCTTCGCGAGCTCGCGCGCTTCGACGGGCATTCCGACCGCGTCTACGTGCGGTGGTCGCCGGACGGGCGCCACGCGATCACGGGTAGCGACGACGAATCTCTCAAGCTGCTCCGTGTCGATCTCGATCCGGGCTCGATCGAAGAGCTCGACTCGCTCTGGCTCGACGGCGGAGCCGTATACGCGTCCGAGTGGTCTCCGGACGGCAGGTCCGTCCTCGCCGGCACCGCCGATGGAGACCTGCAGCTGCTCGCCGTCGACGCCGACGCGGGCACGCTGGGCATGCAGGCGATCGTCTCGCCGCACGAAGGCAAGGTCTTCAGCGTGGCGTGGTCGCCGGACGGCTCGCGTGCGCTCAGTGCCAGCAGCGATCACACGGTGCGCCTGTGGGACGTGACCAGCGGTCGACTCCAGGAGGTCGCCAAGCTCGAGGGTCCCGAGGAATTCGTTCCGCTCGCATGGGCTCCCGACGGAACCCACGCCGCGGCCGGAACGTGGGGCGCCGTCAATGCGGTCTACTTGCTCGAGATCGGTGAGCGCTCGCTGGACGTGCTGACCTCCGTCGACCTCCACGAGAGCGGCTCGCGTGCGCTTGCTTGGCGCGACGACCTCCTCGTCACGGGGGCCCACGATCACCGCATGCATCTGCTCCAGCACGACCGCATCACCAACGAGCTCGTGGAGCTGGTCGAGCTCGAGGACGAAGGCATCGGCGTGCACGCGCTGAGCTGGTCCCCCGACGGGACGCGCGTCGCTCGGGTGTCGAGCAAGCACAATCGCGTCTCGATCGTCCGCGTAGGCCACGCCGGCTGCTGACTCGAAAAACTCGACCTTTGTCTGATCGTTCGGGGATCGACGGGCACTAGCGCCTTTGTGAGTGCATTCGACCCCCAAACACGCACGACCGCGGTGCTTGGCTGCGTCCTTGCCGGCCTGACCGCGTGGATCGCCGCACCGGCGCCTGCGCGGGCGTGCGGAGGCACGTTCTGCGATGCCGGCCCCTCGGTGATGCCGGTGGATCAGACCGGCGAGAACGTGATGTTCGTGGTCGCCGAAGGTCAGGTGGAGGCCCACATTCAGATTCAGTACACCGGGGACCCTGAGCGCTTTGCGTGGATCGTCCCGGTGATGGCGGAGCCCACGGTCGAGGTCGGCTCCGATCCGCTGTTCACCGAGTTGCTCGACTCCACGGTACCGACGTTCTCGGTCAATACCCAGACGGAGAACTGCGCCATCGGTTCGGGGGGCGGAGGCGGAGGTGGCGGTTTCGGATGTGGAGTCGAGGGAACGGTGGCGTCCGCGTTCCAGGACGAAGAGCCATCGAGCGGCCTGGACGACGACGAAGAGCCCACGGTTCACGAGCGCGACCTCGCTGGCAGCTACGAGTACGTCGTCCTCGAGGGCGGAACGATCGAAGGCATCATCCGCTGGCTCGACGAAAACGAGTTCGCGCAGGACGACGACGCACCTCCGATCTTGCAGGAGTACCTCGACGACGGATTCATGTTCGTGGCGTTCAAGCTGCGCTCGGGCTACGGCGTCGACCAGATCCACCCGATCGTGATTCGGTACGAGGGCGATGAGCCCTGCGTGCCGCTGCGGCTCACTCGGATCGCGGCGAGCGAGGACATGGGTGTGCGCACCTTCTTCCTCGGTCGCGATCGCGTGGTGCCGACCAACTTTCGCCACGTGCAGCTCAATCCGCTCAAGCTCGATTGGGTCAACACGGGCTCGAACTACGACGAGGCCGTCACGCTCGCGGTCGACGAGGATGGAGCGGACGGGCAAGCGTTCGTGACGGAGTACGCCGGGAGCTCCGACGTACTCGCGCCCGAAGCGGTCTTCAACGGCCGGTGGCGAAGCGATCCTTTTCGCGAAGCGACGCCGGACAACCTCACGGATCTACTGGCCGATCGCCAGCTGATGGTCTGCGTGGAGGGTGACTGTTTCTCCGGCCACCCGCTGGTACCGCCGCTGCTGCAAGCCTACTTTCCGCCGCCGCCAGGGGTCGCACCGGGCGACTTCTACTCGTGCACCAGTTGCTACGCCGACTGGGAGCCCGACCAGAGCGCGACCGATGGCGGCGACACCGATGGCGGCGACACCGATGGTGACACCGATGGCGACACCACAAGTGGCAGTGACACCGGAGGTACTGGCGACGGCACCACCGGAACGTCGGGCGGCGAAGAGTCCGGGTCGACCGGCGTCGAAGGGACGGACACGAGCGACACGGACGACGCGGGCGGCTCGACCGACAGCACCTGGCTCGAGTCCTGGGACGCCGAGGGCTTCGCCGATGCGCTCGAGGAGCAGGTCGTGCTCCCCGGCCAGCACGCCCTGGCGGTGATTCAAAAGCACCCCTACCTGACGCGCATGTACACGACGCTGTCGCCGTCCGAGATGACACGCGACCCCATCTTCTCCGCGATCCCCGGGCTTCCGGACGTGGACAACGTCTGGAACGCGACGTACTTCAATCGCTGCGATGGCCCCGACCGCGTGCTGTTCGACGACGGACAGGTCATGTGGTTCGACGACAACGACACCCCGCCACGGTTCGCAGACATGCCCTACGCGCAGGTGGTCGAGGAGTACTTCAGCAGCGCACCGATGGCCCTACGCGACAACCGAGAGGCCATCGACGCAGAGCTCGAAGCCTGGAACGAGGAGCACGCAGGGCCGGAGATCACCCCCGACGACACAATGCAAGACGACGACGAAAGCCAGGGCGGCTGCAGCTGTACCTCGGACACCCCATTGCGTGGGTCGGGCGTGCTCACCGTCTTGCTGCTCCTCGGGCTGCGTTCGCGACGACTCCGTCCGGGATCGCGAACCTGATCTTTTTGTGACGAGTCACGGCGCCGGCGGCGATGGGTCGGCATGCGCATCGCGATTCCTCGCTCCCCGCACTGGTGTTTGCGCGCCAACCCCACCCTCCTGGCGGCGGTCTGCTCAACGGCTCTGCTGACCGCCTGCGGGGGCGAGGTTCGCGATGCGACGGACGAGCCGTTTGGCTCGGGCCAGGGCGGCACCTCCGTTCCGGACGCCGACTCCGAGGGCGACGACGAAGATACGGACGGCATGGACGACGCGGACACCGGATCGACCAAGCTCGATCTCGGCGACCCCGTGGACCCCACGGCCGAATGCGCTTCAATCTCGCAGACCACGACGATCGACGAGCGGCCTGCCGACATCATCATGGTCGGGACCGGCGATGCGATCGTGTTACCCCACTACGACTTTCGCTGGTGGGTCAGCGAGCTCCCATACGAGATCAGCCAGTCCGAAACCTCCGACGCCCGCGTATTCGTGGTTGTCGGCGGCGCTCCGGCTGCCCACCTCGACGACGACTTGGGAGACAACCGTCAGTTTGCGGGCTGCTCCTCGTGGTACTGCGGACCGGCATCACCGTTTGAGCCGCAGATCATCGACGCTCCGATCGGGGCGGATGACCCGTTGCAGGAACTGCTCGACTCGGCCCCACAGTGGCTCAGTTTGCTCCGGCCCGAGGCGCGCAAGCACATCTTCTACTACGCCGAGAAGAACACGGACGCGTCCATCGCCGCCACGGACTTCGTGGAGGAGATGACGGGCCTGGATCAGTCTTTCGGAAGCTTTGCCGTCCACGCGATGGTGCATGGAACGGGAGTCGACCCGGCAGGTGCAGTCAGAGTCGCGGCCGAGCTTACGGGCGGACTGTACGACGACGGCTCTACGGAAGACATCGACGCCGGCTTCTTCCCGGCGCTGCTCGAGCGGATCAAGGAAAGCCAGCTCGCGTGCGAGTACGACATCCCCGACCCACCGGACGGCTTCACGTTCAAGCCCGATGAAATCAACGTCGAGTACGACGAGGGTATGGGTCTCGAGACGATCGGCTACGTCGCATCGGCAGCGGACTGCACCGCGGTCGGCTCGGGCTGGTACTACGACGACGCCGACGCACCGACCAAGATCATGATGTGCCCGTTCACCTGCGATCGTTTCGACGCGGCGGCAAACGCCACGATCGACATCAAGTTCGGCTGCGCGACGGTTCCCGCGGGGTAGATCAGTCGATGTAGTCCACTTCGATCACGGGAACCGCATCCCCGAGGTGGGTCACGTAGTCGACTCCGTTGATGTGCACGGGGTAGATACCCAGGTGCAGATCGGCGTCCGGCACCAGCACATCCGCGGGAAGCACCCAGACGACATCGGTGTCGGGCGTGCTCGGGCCCAGGTCTCCGGCGAGCGACATCGCGTCGAGTTGCTCGGGCAACGTCGCCCCCAGCGAGTCCGACGTGAACGCGCCGACGCGCCAGACCTCGCCGGACTGCATCGAGTCCGCGCTGGGGTCGGTCAGCGTCCGCAACCGCAGCCGAACCTCCACGACATCCGTATTTTCGAACTCAGCGCCGACGGGGATCAGCAGCATTGCCGCGGATGCGCCCGGCATTCCGGAGACGGCCTCGAGATCGACCGTCATCCCATGCGGCTGCGTGAGTGCGACGCATTGTTCCGGGCTCGGTGTTGGAGCATCCAACAACACACACGTCGCGAAACTCGCCGGATACGACACGGTCTGCATGACCGGCACGCCGTCGGTGGTGGTGGCTGCACCCACCGAGCTCGACCCGTCTGAACCGCCGGATCCCGTGGACTCGCCCGATCCGGTGCTCGACGAGCTCGTGCCGACGGTGTCGGCCGCTGCGGTCGTCGACCCATCGGTGCCTCCCGAACCGTCGACCGCGATCGTCGTCGACGGATCGGCGGGGCCATCGCTGCTGGCCGCACCGGAGTCAGTCTGTCCGCCGCCCGTCGTTCCGCTGGGCGACTCGGGCACGCACTGCCCCGCCAGCTCGGGCGAAGCGTGTTTGCCAAAGCTCAGGCCCGACTCGCACTCGTCTTGGGGAAACGCGCAGTACCCGGGCTCAGCACAGACCCCGGCTGCCGAACACTCCGAATCGTCGAGGCAGCCGAACGTCGCGGTCTCGCAACTCAGCGAGCCGACGACCAGCCCCACGAGCGCTGCGCCGCGATACCCCATACCGCCAGCGGTATTTTAGCAGTACGTCACCCGTCCAAAACGCCCACATGTGCTGCCGTGTGGCGCGGCAGGGACGATAGCCGGGTGCCGTGGTTGGACCTGTTCAGTCTACCCACCCAGTGTCGGGTAGTCGGTGTATCCCTCGGGGCCCGGCGTGTAGAACGTGCCGTGATTGGCCTCGTTGAGGTCCGCGTCCGCTTCGTAGCGCTCCAGCAAATCGGGATTGGCCAGGAACGGGCGCCCGAAGGCAACCAGGTCCCCCTTGTTTGCGGCAAGGTCCGCTTCGGCCTTTTCGGCGTCGTAGCCCCCGCTGAGAATAAACGCGCCGCCGAAGGCCGAACGGATCGCCTCCTTGGTCTCGTCGGGAACCGCGGGGGCTCCCATCGCCGAGTGGTCGACGAGGTGCACGTACACCAACCCGATCTCGCCGAGCGCTTTGGCGAGCGCCGCGTATTGCTCGTCGAGGCCTTCGAAGGGACCAGTCCCGTTGAACACCCCGTGCGGCGAGAGCCGAATGCCGACGCGATCGGACCCGATCGCTTTCGCGACGGACTTGCCCACCGCGATGGCGAACCGGTTACGGCCTTCACTCGAACCGCCCCACTCGTCCTCGCGCTTGTTGACGAGCGGATTGAGAAACTGCTCGATCAGGTAACCGTTGGCGCCGTGAAGCTCCACGCCGTCGAACCCGGCTTCGATGCCGAGCTGTGCAGACTTGGTGTACTCGGCGATCGCGGCGTCGATGTCTGCGGCGGTCATTTCCCGCGGTGCCGGATGCGGCTGCGGGCCTTTCTCGTCGGTGAACATCTCGCCCGCTGCCGCCTCGGGTGAGGGACCCACGAGCTCCGCCCCCTCGGGCAAGTTGAGCGGGTGTCCGATCCGGCCGACGTGCATGAGCTGCACGAAGATCTTTCCGCCTCGATCGTGGACAGCGGCGGTGACCTTGCGCCAGCCCTCGACCTGCGCCGCATCGAACAGACCGGGGATCCGGGCGTAGCCCAACCCGTTCGGACTGGGCGCGGTGCCCTCGGTGATGATCAGTCCGGCGCCCGCACGCTGCCCGTAGTACTCGGCCATCAGCTCGGACGGCACATTGCCGATCGCACGTGAGCGGGTCATGGGCGCCATCACGGCTCGGTTTTGCAGGGCGATGGATCCGAGGGTGAAGGACGTACGAAGCTGGGTCAGGGCGGTCATCGGCGCGCTCAGGTACGGCATCGACGGTTGGGGCGTTACACGGGCGGGCGTACGCAATTTTGTGCTGAGCCCCATGTGCGCGAACGCGCTCAGTTGAGAGGTCGGCGAACCGCATGTACCTTCCGGCCGAACGGAATGCCTTCCATGATTACTCAGCACACCCGTGTTCAGAACATGATGTTTTTGATGTCGCTCGCCCCGCTCTCGGTCGGCTGCGTCATCGTCACCGACGACGGCGACACCGACGCCAATGACGACGGCGGCACCGCGAACCCGACTACCACCAGCGGGACGCCCGGGACCGACGGCACCGATGGCGGCACGGCCATGCCGGGGACCGACGGCACGGACGGCGGTACGGCCATGCCGGGGACCGGCGACGAGACTGCGGGACCCGGAACCGGCGACGAGACCGCGGGCGACGAAACCGCAGGCACCGGTGGCGAGCCCGCGGAGATCTGTGTCAGCTATGGGGACCAAGTGGCCCTTTGCGAGATGAGCAAGGAGTACGGCGCCGAGGCAACGATGTACTGCGATGCCCTGCTCCAGGACTACTACGACCTCGGCGGCGACGCGTGCCAGATGGCGTTCGAGGACCTCCTCGCGTGCCTCAACGCCCTGACCTGCGAAGAGTTCGTTGGGGAAGACCCCACGTGCGAAGCAGAGAACGCCGCGATCGACAAGGCCTGCCCGACTCGATAACGAGTCCGCTCGGCTGAGATTCAGCGAAGGGCTCCGTGCTAGCGTGCTGCGCGATTGCATGGAGCCTTTCGCAGACATCGAACAACGCGCTGCCAAGCGTAAAGGGGGCCCCGACGCCCTCGAGGCACTGCTGCCAAAACCGAAGTCGTCGCGCTCGTTGGCCCGCCTCGGCGACGACCGGTGGCTCTCGGCGATGAGTCAGTTCGTCTTCTCCGCGGGCTTCGTCTGGAAGATCGTCGAAGCGAAGTGGCCCGGCTTCGAGGAGGCCTTCGGTGGGTTCGACCCCGGCAAGGTCGCCCGCTTCACCAACAAGAAGATGGACAAGCTCGCCACCGACGATCGCGTGATCAAAAACGTGGCCAAGCTCGAGTCGGTCCGCGACAACGCACGGTTCATCGTCGAGGTGGCGGCGGAGCACGGCAGCTTCGCCAAGTGGGTCGCGCGGTGGCCCGAAGACGACATCGTGGGTCTGCAGGACCAGCTCAAGAACCGCGGCAGCCGACTCGGCGGAATGTCTGGGGTCTGGATGCTCCGGCACATGGGCAAGGACACGTACATGCTCACCGGAGACGTCATCGCCGCCCTCAATCGCGCGGGTGTCCTCGACGGCAACTCCGCCACTTCCAAGAAGGCGCGCACGGCCGCCCAGGAGGCCTTCAATGCGTGGCGCGAAGAGACCGGGCGGCCCCTGTGCCAGCTCAGCCGCATCCTCGCTTGCTCCGTCGACTCGGGACCCCGGCCTAGCTCGCGCAAGAAGACCAAGAAAACGAGCCGACGCTAACAGGATTTGGCTATCGTTCGAGGGTGAAGTCTCGCGCGTGGTTGTTCGCCTTCGTCCTGCCTCTCGGATGTGATGACGGCGGGACCGGAGACGACGGCGAGACCGTGTGGGCGGAGATGGATGCGGCCCAGCGGCATGACTACATGGTCGAGGTCGTCAATCCGCGGATGCGCGAGATCTTCGTGGCGCACGACTCCGGCCGCTACGCCAACTTTTCGTGCGAGAGCTGCCACGGCACCGATCCCGAAGCTTCCGAATGGGCCATGCCGGCGTTCCTCGGGCCGCTCCCGCTGGAGGGCACGCTCGAAGCAGCCGAGGCGAGAAATCCCGAGCAGACTCAGTTCATGCTCGACGAGGTCTTTCCGGAGTTCGTCGAGCTGCTCGGCGACACCAGGTACGCCCCGGACAACCCGGACGGCTACCGCTGCACCGGGTGCCACCTGATCGCGGAGTAGCCCTCAGGACCAGCCGCAGCCGACCGCGAAGAAGTCGTTGCCGGCCTCCTGCAGGGCATCGAACCACGCGGTCCACCAGTCGCGCGCACGCATCACGAAGTCGGCGATCTCCGGATCGGCGTCGGCGGCGGCCATCATCGCCTCGGAGTCCAGATCGATCGTCCCGGTGGGCGTACCCAGGCCGGGGACCTTCGTGGCCAGGCGCGGGTAGTCCGACGCCTCGGCCCACCGATCGTCGTCACCCTGAGGCAGGAGCTCCGGCAGGTCCGACCACGCTTCGATGAACGTCATCTCGCCGGCGTCGTTAAACGTGAACTCCTCGTAGATCGGACACAGTCCGCCCTCGTACTCGAACTCGACGAAGCATCGGGCGAACGGCTGGACCTCGAAGAACCGGCAGTCTCGAACGGGAACCGTCGAGGGGTCGAGCTCACGCAGGGTCTCCGCGGTGTCGATCATCGCGTCCGCGCCGTAGCCGGTGAGCAGCAGCCACGGGGGCCACTCCCAGCGCGCCACCTGCGGGTGGTAGTCGGGGACCGAGTCGCGCGAGGCATCGATGTCGAGCGTGTCGAAGTACGCCTCAGCTTGTGCGACGTAGTACTCGGGCGGCATCGTCGGTCGCAGGCACTGGGCGGTCGCCCCTTCGGTGTACGGATCGGCGCAACCGGGCGGCGGAGGCTCGACCGAACCGTCCGTCTCGCCGGTGCTCGCTGAATCGGTGTCGCCCGTGTCAGCGGCATCTGTACGACCCGTGCTCACCGCATCGGTGTCACCGGGAGCGGATTCATCGGAAGCCGGGCAGCCCATCAGGCCCACGGCCAGCAACGTGCCGAGGCGGGCGTGTCTCGAGCGCAGAACCGGCATGACCGGGTGATTGAAGCAGACTTCGACGCCGCGGTGGTCGCGGGCATCATGGCGGCGGTTCGCCCACGTCGTCCCAGTGGAAGCTGTAGCAGGTGTCGACTTCGTAGAGGACCTTGTGCGTGTCGAGCCGCATCGCGCCTCGGTGAACTTGGGTAAACCCAAGCTCCTCCCCATCCGGGGCAACGCCGCAACCGCCGCCGTCGAAGGTGCCGCAAACCCGCATGCGCTGGGTCTCGCGACAGCTCACCCTCCAGTCCAGCGGGAATACGTCGCCGTTGGCATCAAAGTAGTACGGCTCGAGGCGAGCGTCCGTACATCCAGTCTCGCGGATTTGCACGAACAGCCAACGGTTGCGGTCGGCATCGACAACATGGTCACCGCGCCTCGTCCCGAGTGCGCTCTCGCTGGTCACCCAGCGGTACTCCGAGATTTCTTGCCAGCCTCGGCTCTGCGCATCGGCCTGCTCCGCGTCGCGCAGCCACCGTTCCCAGTGGGCCTGGTACGCGCTGGCGTCCTGCGGAAACACGCACCCATCGGCGTCCGGCCCCGGTGCGACGGGAGGGATCGGCATCTCCACCGATGACCTGCGCTCGACAGGAGCGTGCGACTCGGTACCGCTCGGCGCACAGGCGACCAGCGCAAGGCAAAGACCGATCAGCACGCGTCCCACCGGCGGCACCATCGCAGATCTATCGCGTCCGATCCTTGTCCCCGATCACGCCATCAAGGACCACTCGCCGCCGCCGAGTTGGCCGATCTGTCCATTTCGGTGCCACCCGGCCGGCCGGCTCGCGGCGCCCGCGCCCTACTCCACGCGGACGTTGAAGCTCAGCTTCCAACGCCGCGCGGCGCCGACTTCGACCGCCGAAAGCTCGAGCGTGCCGACCTCGGTGACTCGGGCGTGCAGCTTGACGTGCACGACCTCGCCATCGGTGCCTTCCAACGTGGTCTCGATCGGCGACAGCTCGGTGAGCGTGTTCGGCTCCACGACGGCACCGACGTCGTCTTGTTCGCGCGCCGAAGACCCGAAGAAGCGGAACGACACCGGCTCGCCGAGCACGAGGCCGAAGGGCTGATCGAGGCTGACCTCGCTGCCCTCTTCCATGCCGAACGGGGCCACGCAAACGGCGTCGATGCGCGGCGGAATGCCGGGCACGGCAAGCTCGGCGCGCTCGATGCCGATGTAGTGCGCCTGCGCGGTACCGCCTCGAATGCGCACGCCACCATGGCGACGGGCCTGCGCGTAGTAGGCCGCGCCTCGGCACACCGCGAGCTCGGCGTCGGTACCCTCGAGGACGCGCGGAGCATCGGCCCCTTCGCCCTCGACCCAGGCGCCGAGCACCTCACGGATCCGAGCGCGAACCTGCGGCGAGCGGGTCACGCCACCGTTGAACAGGATCGCCGTCGGGCGCACGAACGAGGCCGGCGTCTCGCCCTCCCCCGCGGCGTCGGCACTGCGCCCCAAAAACGCAGCGAGGTGCCGAGTCATCGCGGCATCGGACGCGTACGGCAAACCGATCGCCGTGAGTCCAACCCGACGCGTTGCCTGCGGTCGCGCATTGGCATCGACCACGGGAAAAAAGCCGTCGAGGATCACCCGTTCGACGTCTTCGCGCGCGAGGTCAGTACGGATCGTGCCACCGATCAGCTTGCTGCCCCGGCTCGCGATCGCGATCGGCACAGTGTCGTCGGGTTCGTCGCCCAGCAGCGATTCCTTCGCCGCCCGACAAGCGTGGGTCAGCCCCCGCATCTGCCAGTCGTCGAGCTTCTTGCCGTCGGCCTCGAGCTTGGCCTTGACCGTATGCGCCAGCGCGAGATCCATGTTGTCGCCGCCGAGCAGGATGTGGTCACCGACCGCAACGCGCTCGAGCTGCAGCTCACCATCGGCCTCGCGCACCGCGATCAACGAAAAGTCGGTCGTGCCGCCACCGACGTCGACCACGAGGATCACGTCCCCGACCGCGACCTCCTTGCGCCAGTCGTTGCCCCGCTGCGCCAGCCAGTCGTACATCGCGGCCTGCGGTTCCTCGAGCAGCACCGGCGGCTCCTCGAAGCCAGCGAGCGTCGCGGCTTCCATCGTCAGCTCGCGCGCGACCGCGTCGAATGACGCAGGTACCGTGAGCACGACGTCCTGCTCCTCGAGCGGTGCGTCGGGGTTGCTCTCCTCCCACGCGGCCCGCAGGTGCGCGAGGTATCGCGCGGATGCCTGCAGCGGCGACACCTTGGGCACCTCGTCAGGCGATCCCCACGGCAAGATCTCGCCGCGTCGATCCACCCCCGCGTGCGACAGCCAGCTCTTCGCCGACGACACCAGACGCGCCGGCGTCGACGAACCCTGTGCCCGCGCAAACATGCCGACCACGTCGCGCGCCCCAGCAAACCACGGCAGCGCCAGGTCGCCGGCCGCAACCTCGGCTTCAGCGGGAAAGTACAAAAACGACGGCAGCAACGAGCGCTCCGCGACCTCACCCGGCGCGATCACTTGGGGCACCGCCATGCCCCCCGGTGCCTGCTCGCCCTCCGCAAACGCCAACGCGCAGTTGGTCGTTCCAAGATCGATGCCGACGCAAAATGGAGGTGCTTCGTCGCTCACAGCTCGACCTCGGCAGGCGCCAGAATCGTCGGGTCGTGACCCTCGGACAGCTTGGGAAGGTCGAGCTTCGCGGCGTGCCAGCCGTGGTGCGCGAGCTTGCCCTTGTACGGCGGGTCACCCACCACGTTGCCGGTCACTTTCGTGCGTGCCGCATCGAACCCCTCCTCGAGCTCGACCGCATCGTCTTCGTCCTCGTCACGGATCCGCTCGATTGTCACGTAGTCCTTCAGCCCCCGGCGACATCCCTCGTGCACGACGCGCGCGGCCGCCCCGATGTCCGAATCCGAAGCACCGCCGAGGTCCTCCTGGACGAAATCGACGAACCGTCCCTCGCGCTGGAGGATTGTCAGCAACTGCAGGGCCGGCGTGAGGTCACGTTCCTGCTCCGTCGCTTTGACCTCGGGCTCCTTTGCGGGCGGTAGCGCGGGACCGTTCTCGGCTTCCTTCACGGCCGCGGCGTAGCGGCCATCGAAGAGCACGCGCCAGGGCACGACGAGGGCGAGAAGAAGCCGCGAGACGAAATCCAGGGGTTCCACGCAGGCGCGTGGATGCCATTTGCTGCGCTCCTACGCAATCGCAGCGCCCGATCGGAAAAAAAGTGGGCGCAGGGGCGATGAAAACCGAGGTCGGCGGACATAAAGCCCTATAGCCGGGGGGCGCAAAGCTCCCTGAGAAGGTGAGCTTATCCATGTTGCGTTCGTGGAAGGGCGGCCTCGGGGCCGTGGCGATGTTTGCGTTGGTTGTCGGGGGCGGCTGCAAGCGGTCCCCTGACAGCCCCGATCTCACCGGAGACGGTGGCGCCGAAGACACGGGCGACGACGGGGGAACAACGACCTCACCGGCGACCGGCGGATCTGGAGGCGCGGACGAATCTTCCGGAACCGACGGAGCGGACGCACCAAAGTACGACGTGGGCGGCATCCCCGATGCGCCGACGTTCCCGAGCAACTGCGAGGGCGGCAATGGCAATGGCGGTGGCAGTGGCGGCCCGCAATTCTCGTTCATTTGGGTAGCGAACAGCAGCGAGGGCACTGTCAGTAAGATCGACACGATCACCCTCGAAGAGGTCGGCCGCTACAAGACGCACCCGAACTACGGCGACCCGTCGCGCACCTCGGTGAGTCTCAACGGCGACGTCGCGGTCGCCAACCGCAACGGCGGGCTGGTCAAGTTCTGGGCCAACCCCGCCAACTGCGTCGACCGCAACGGCAACGGATCCATCGACACCTCCACGGGCAAGAACGACGTGCTCGCCTGGGAGGACGAGGAGTGCCGCGCGTGGTTCACCGACTTCGACTACGAGTCGCAACGACCGGTCGCGTGGACCCCCGGCCAGTGGAGCGCCTCGCAGTGCCGCTACGTCGACACGAAGGTGTGGACCTCCGGCACCAACGGCGGCTGGGGTAAGGGCAAGGGCGGCGGAGTCTTCCCGGGCGAGCCGGGCGGTGGCGACGGCGGCGATGGTGGCGACGGCGGCGTCGAGCCCCCGCCTCCCGGCGGTGGTGGTGGCGGCGGCGGCCTCGGCAACGGCGTGGACGTGATCCTCGTCGACGGCGAAACCGGCGAGGTCGAGCACGCGGTCAAGATCCCCGAGGTCATCCCCGACTACTTCGGCCTGTACGGCGGCGCGGTCGATGGCGACGGCAACTTCTTCGGCACGCAGCTCGGCTACGGCCACGTCGTGCGCGTCAACCTCTCCGACCTCGAGTACACGGTCTGGGAGCAGACCAACGGCGGCTACGGCATGACCGTGGACCAAGAGGGTCGCGTTTGGACCTGCGACTACACGACCGCGCGCTTCGATCCCGACACCGCGCAGTGGGACGTCGTCAACCTCGGGAGCGGAGGCGGCTCGGGGTGCATGGTCGACGCGGAGGGCGTCCTCTGGGTCGGCGGTGACGCGCTCACCGGCGTCGACACCGAGACGCTCGACATCGTGGCAACGCACAACATCGGAGGCGGCGGTGGCTGGACGTACCTCAAGGGCATCAGCATCGATTTCCAGGGCTACGTCTGGGCGGTGACGATGGATACCGAGGCCTACCGCGTAGACCCGGAGACCGGCGAGTTCGAGACCTACTCCGGGCTCAACGGCCCCTACACGTATAGCGACATGACGGGTTTTGCGTTGGCGAACTCCGGCGGTTGGACGCCGGCGGGTTGATGGAAGTTGGGAGAGGCGTGATGAGCATGAGCAAGACGGTAGGGTTGATGATCGCGGCGGCTTCGCTGCTCGCAGGTGGATGTCGGGAAGACCGGGCACCGACGGAGATGCCGATTTCGGGCGGTGACGACGGTGGCACCACCGGCAACGCGGACGACGATGGCGACGACGACGACGGCATGGACACCGGAGAGCGTCTCGACCTCGGCGGCGACGACGACGGCCCGGTGCTCCCCACGGGCTGCAACGGCGACGTCGACTGCGAGCTCATCGACATTCTCTTCGTGATCGACAACTCGGCCACGATGGGCGAAGAGCAGCTCAACCTCGCGGCCAACTTCCCACTCCTGGTCGATCGCCTGTCCAATCTCGACGGCGACGACGGCACGATCAAGGCCGACGTCAACATCATGGTGACCACGTCGGACTTTGGTCACCCGCTGTGCTCGGACTTCTACAAGGAAGACTACGCGCCGGCTCAGGGCTCGCCGATCTTCTCGGGCTGCAACGAGCGCATCGCCCGGTTCACGGGGCCGCAGTCCTACAACCCGGTCGAGATCCCCGAGGCGTGCACCAACGAGTGCCCGGCGGACGTCGTGCCCGGCGGCGATCCGTTCATCCACTTCGATCCGTCCTCGTCGAACGTGCCGATGGGCGACGTGGCCGCGGCGTTGTCGTGCGTGGGCCCGCAGGGCATCGACGGTTGCGGCTACGAGGCACCGCTGGAGACGATGCTGCAGGCACTGCGCCCGGAGGCGTGCTGGAACGACCCAGACAGCCCCGAGTGCGAGGACAACGAGAACTGGGGTTGGGTGTCTCGTGGGTTCATTCGCCCGGGTTCGACCCTCGCGATCGCGATCATCACCGACGAGGCGGACTGCTCCGTCAAGGCGCCCGACGGGTTCGCCGCGTTCACGAGCACCGACGAGCTGTGGCTCGAGGATCCCGAAGCCGAGGCCAAGCTTCCGAGCTCGGCGGTGTGCTGGCGCGCCGGCGTCTCGTGCACCGACGAGGACGACGATGGCGTCTACGAGAGCTGCGACTCGAAGGACAACGACGTGCTGCACTCGACGCAGCGCTACAAGGACTTTCTCAAGTACATCCAGACCGAGCTGCACAACGACGTCGTGATGCTCGGCGTGCTCGGCGTTCCCCCGGTCACCGAACGCGAGGAGCAGCCGCCGTTCGCCCCGACCAAGGGCGGCATCGACGACCTGGTCTACCGCGACTGGAAGGACGGCGAATACGACGGCACCCCCGACGGTGGCGACATTCTTCCCGCCGAGTGGTCCAAGGACGTCACGGCGGCGCACAAGCAGTGGGAGTTCGGCATCGGCCCCGGCTGCACCGGCAAGACCACGATCACCGTCGAAGACGACGACGGAAACGAGGTCGAGCAGGAGGTCTTCACCGGCCAGGCCGTCCCCCCGGTCCGCATCCGCGAAGTCTGCCAGAGCCTCGACATCGTCGACGACAAGACCGGCGACGTTCGCCGCCGCTGCTGCATCGAGTCGATCTGCGACGACGACTTCTCGCCGGCGATCGACTGCCTGACCGGGATCATTCAGGAAACGATCAATCCGGTGGGGTGATCGTTCGGCCGCAGAATCGCTCGACGAGCTTGCCGTGGATCGACGAGCGCCAGCGTTCGTCGGTCGCACGAGCTGCGGCCCCATCCTCTCCGGCGGCACACCGGGCGGCGGTTGCGATCCCCTCGGCTTCCTCACCCAACACGCCGTCGGCGAATCGGGTTCGGTACTGCTCGACGTGCTCGAGCGCGACGCGGGGCTTGTCTTGCTCGAGCGCGCGGCGAGCGGACGCGATCAACTCGAGCTGCTCAGCCAGCGTCGAGGTTGCGTCGGGTACGGGCACGGCTTGGGGCTTGCTGCGAGCCGCGGTCCCTGAGCTCCGTTGACGCCTCGGTCGAGCCGGTACTCGCTCGGCATCGTCCTGCGGTGGCAGTGGTGCGACCGCGGGAGCCGGCGGCGGCGTTTTCTGCCACGGGATGACGACATCCCGCTCCACCGGCTCCGAGGGCTCGACCGCATCGACAGTACCGACTGCAGCGGGTTGGGCAGCGGGCCTGGTTCCGATCCATCCGGCAGCGCCGGCGAGCGCAACCGCAACCAATCCTCGTCGCAACCATCGCCCACGACCTCTCGGACGCACGTCGGGCGCTGCGACTCGTCCCTCGAGTCCTTCCCATACTCGTTGGCGATCTGCCACCGAAGGCTCACCAGCAGCGCGCTCCGCCGCCAACAACGCCTCGAGCTCGTGCTCGGCACTCATCGAGTTGCTCATCGGGCCTCCTCCAGCTGCTGCAGCAGTCGTTTCCGAGCCGCATCAATCCACGCGTAGGCCGTGCTCGGCCGGACATCGAGGACCTCGGCGACCTCGGGGCCCGTGAGTCCCTCCAGCTCGGCGAGCACGTACGCCGCGCGATGCCGTTGCGGCAGGCAGTCGAGCAGGCGAAGCAGCGTATGGGCCGCTTCCGCCTGGGGATAGGGATCCACACGGTGGACCCCAGACGGCATCTCCGCGAACGCATCGTGCTTGCGACGGCGACGAGACGCACCACGGCGGTGATGGCTCACCACGCGCATTGCGATCCCGAACAGCCAAGTCCTTGGCGTGCTCCTTTTCTTGAAGGCATGAGGACGGCGCGCGACGACGATGAAGACCTCCTGCACGAGGTCGTCGACGGCGGCAGGCTCGACGCCCAAGCGACGAACACTGCGCCAGACGAACGCAAAGTGCTCTCGATACAGCGCGGCGACATCCGTGGAGGCGCCCGCCTCGTCGACGGGCTCCGCGTCGATCGACGGGGGGACCACACGCAGTCTCCGCGCCGTGCTCATCGGGCCGCACCGCCGACGAACACGGGAAGGCAGTCTTCGAGACTCTCCTCGACCACAACCTCGAGGCACGTCTCCCCGCTCGCACGCGCGACCAGGATCCAGCGCCACGGGTCGACCGCGTCGGGAAAGGCGGACACGATGTCGGGTTCGACGGGGAACAGCTCCAACGCCGCGGGATCCTCATAGACCACCGAAGTACGGCTCTTGGGTCGCGCGAGGATCCGCAGCGTGGCGCCGGTTTGAAGGACGATGCGGTCCGCTTCGAGCGCTGCTCCTTCGGGCACGGGGCCGTCGGCCTCGAATGCCAACCCTGAATAGTCCGCGCATCCGGAGCATGCCAGACCCGCCGCGAGTGTGATGCTGTTCAGCAGTCGTCCCACGGCAGCCCCTTCTCCGCTCGGCACCAGATACACCCGTCTTGGGTGAGATCGGCGCGATCGCATGGGTCGCGCGGCGTCGGCCCGACCACGATCGGAACGCGATGCTCCGAGCCCCCCACTTCGAGGACCAGACTCGTCGCGCCAGTCGTTCCCCCCACGACCTTGACGCGCTCGAGGAACGACTCGCCGTCGATGGTCGCCACCTCGGGGTCTTCGACGGTCCAGCTGTAGTCGAGCGCTCCGCCGAGCCGACGCCCGTGTTCGTCCTGCGGGATCGCGGAGAGCACTCGGGTCTGACCGGCTTCGAGCACCACCTCGTTCTCCTCCGATGTTCCCGACAGGCGCACGTGGTCGACCTCTTGCGCTCGGACGTTGGCGAAGTCGTACAGCTCTCCATCCAGTAGGGCGATGAGTGAGGCCTCGCCGTTGACTCGCCACGTGAGCACGTCGTCCTCGAACGCGATGAGCTCGGTGGAGGATGGCTCGACCGTGATCCCGATGGCGTCGTCGTCGCGCGGATCGTAGGACACGGAGAACCGAGCACCGGGACCGAATACCGCCGGGAATGCTTCCGGGTTGTCGAAGCCCGAGCAAAGGGCGTCGGTGTCCTCGACGCAGGTGTAGACGAAGCGTCCGCGCCGCAGCTCACCCTCGACGCTGGGACCGAAGTCGCACGCGCCTGCCAACACAGATGCAGCGATCGCAACAGCCCACGCTAGTTTCGTTGTCGTCATCGTTGTCCTCCAAAGCGAAAGTCCAGTCCGAGAAATCCACGAGCCCCGAAGCGCTGCCCCTCGACGGTGGAGGACAGCTGGAGCACCGAGCCTCGGACCAGCGCAACCCACGGTTCCGCCGACAGCGCCAGACCGACACGGTCCGCAACCCGGACCGTCACGCCGACGCTGGCGTGGGCGGCGACCCACGGACGCGCCGGTCCGTGCAGCAGCTCGACATTGCGAGACTGCGCGAGCATCAGCCCGCCCTCAATGCCACCGCACAGCGGGAACTCCCACCGCCCCTCGACACCAACCCCGCAGGCTCGCAGCGCGACGGTGCCCATTCTCATGGTGAGGCGCCGGTCGATCGGTCCGTCGTAGCGGATCGTCCGCCGTGCCCAGAGGCCAGCCCGAAGCTCGAGCCGTGCATGGGGCCAGAGGATCGCGGGCGTGACCGCCATCCCCCCGCCGACGCCGGGCAGTGCGCCCCACCCCACGCCGCCGTCGAGGCGCAGCGCTGCGCGCCCGAACTGGATCGGTGGCTGTACGGGCTCCGGCGGCTTCGACTCGGCGGGCGGAGTTGCCTCTTCCTCGACGGGCTTGTCTTTCGGCAAGACCTCGGCCAGCGGAACTTGCTCCACGGGAACCGGCGCCGGCTCGGTCAACGCGACCGCAACGACGGCCACTGCGACGTCGGCGAGCTGTTGACAAGAGTCAGCGTCGACGCGCCGTGAGACGGTCGGCGAATCCGAAACGCGAACCGTCCCAAAGTAACGACCGTCGACGGCGCGAACGGCGACGAACACCCAGCGGTCCCGCAACGGGTCCGGAGCGACCAATTCGCCGACGCGTTCCCTGATCTCCGTCTCGGCCGGGCATTGTTCGGGCGCCTCCCAGACCACCGGGACATGGGGCGGGACATCGGGCGGACCACCTAGGCCTGCGAGCAAAGTGAAGGCTGCGAGCATCGGACATCGAGTAAGTGCCCAACGACCCCCCAAAGCTCTACGTGGAATTAATGAGCGCCCTCACGACCCCCACGACCTTGACCGCGGTCTACCCTCGTTCCCGATGACCCGCCGGCCCGCCTGTCCGACGTCCTGTTTCGCTGGCTGACCGGAATGGGCCGCGATGGACATCTGGTCGGGACGAACTGGACCGGCGACCTCATCGGAGTCGAAGTCGAGCCACGCGAGCTGCAGGCGCAGCTGCTCGCAGCCCTCGGTCCCGAACGAGCGACCCGATACTTCGACCGCGCTCGCGCAGAAGCGTCGGGAGAGTCTCACTAGGAGATCACCTCGCCCCTAACCTCCCAGTGGACACGGTTCTGGCCGCTCACGGGCAGAACCGCGAAGAAGCCTTTTCTCGGGGAGGAGATGCGCATAAACTATGCGTAGATCTGTGGCGAAGAAGGACCGAAAAGTACCCACGAACCTATCCCTGCGGAGCGAGCTCGTGCAACGCGCGAAGGCACTTGGCCTGAACATGTCCGAGGCCGTAGATGCAGCCCTCGAAGACGTTATCCGCGCGGCCGAGCGTGAAGCCTGGCTGCGAGCGAACGAACCTGCGATCGCCGACTACAACAAGACCGTGCAGCGACGTGGGGTCTTCAGCGACGACTGGCGCGAGTTCTAGTGGCGCAGTTCGACATCTATCGCAACTCGCGGAAGCGACGATTCCCGTTGCTGCTTGACATCCAGGATGACCTCCTCGCTCAACTGGCAACCCGGGTGGTCGTACCCCTGATGGCGCTCGAGCGCTACGGCGCACGGCCCATCACTCGTCTAAACCCCATCGCGCTCGTGGACGGGACGGAGTACGTAGCTGTGTTTCAGGAAATGGCCGGCGTTCCCTCCTCTGTCTTGCGAAAGCCGGTCGGCTCCCTGGCAAGCCAGCGCGATGACTTCGTCGCGGCGATCGATCTTCTGTTTACTGGGATCTGACGACCGCCCCCAACCTCACCGAAGCGCCGGGAGGTGCCAGGGGCCGTCGATGCTCTCGGCGTCGATTCGGAGCAGCGGCACCTCCGGATCCTCGAGGTCGAGGACGACGAGCGCGCGGTCGATGAACGATGCGGCCTCGTTGTAGAAGAGGTAGCGGCCGTCTTCGGAGATGGTGCAGAAGCGGGCCCAGCGTTCACCGGGGACTTCGACTTCGATCACGGTGCTGTCTTCGATCGTGTCGCCGGAGACGTCGACCAGGCGAAAGCGCTCCGCGTCGCCGAGGTCGTCGTCGAGGCAGAGGAC
>JGI12316J15310_10000239_pt6 | contig 24972 bp, 27 predicted proteins | sample MarCyaLeptolynsp_FD_15310 | JGI IMG/M metagenome (IMG submission 15310)
ACCAGCAGCCCGACAGCTTCGAGTGGACGGCCGACAGCCAGGCGAAGATCGCCAAGCTCGTCGCCAAATATCCCGAGGGACGGCAGGCCAGCGCGGTGATCCCGCTGCTCGATCTGGCGCAGCGCCAGCACGACAACTGGATTCCGCTGAAGGCGATCGACGCCATCGCCGAGACCCTGTCGATGCCGCGGATCCGCGTGCTGGAGGTGGCGACCTTCTACACGATGTTCAATCTCGCCCCGGTCGGTAAGTGGTTCCTGCAGGCCTGCACCACGACGCCGTGCTGGCTGCGCGGCTCGGACGACGTGATGCGCTGCATCAAGGACAAGCTCGGCCTGTCCAAGGCGTTCCAGAGCACGGCCGACGGCCAGTTCACGCTGCTGGAGGTGGAGTGCCTCGGCGTGTGCGCCAACGCGCCGGTCGTGCAGGTGAATGACGACGTGTACGAGGACCTGGACTACGACCTGACCGCCAAGCTGATCGACGACCTCAAGGCCGGCAAGGCGCCGCAGGTCGGGTCGATGACCGGGCGCAAGGGCTCGATGTCCAAGGACGGCCCGACCTCGCTGGTCTCGCTGAAGGACAGCGACGGGGTGCCGCCCTGGTTCGCGGAGAAACAGGCATCGAGCGGCGGAGACGACTGAGATGCTGAAGGACGAAGATCGTATCTTCACCAACCTCTACGGCTGGTTCGACCCGGGTCTCGCCGGCGCGCGCAAGCGCGGCGACTGGTCCAACACCAAGGAGATCCTCCAGAACACGCCGGAGGACATCGTCGAGGTGATCAAGGCCTCGGGGCTGCGCGGACGCGGTGGCGCCGGCTTCCCGACCGGCCTGAAATGGTCCTTCATGCCCAAGGAGGTGAAGGACAAGCCGCATTACCTGGTGGTCAACGCCGACGAGTCGGAGCCCGGTACCTGCAAGGACCGGGAGATCATGCGCAACGACCCGCACAAGCTGCTCGAGGGTTGCCTGGTCGCCGGCTACGCCATGCGCGCCACGGCGGCGTACATCTACATCCGCGGCGAGTACTTCAACGAGACCGTGGCCCTGCAGCGGGCGGTGGACGAGGCCTATGACGCGGGCCTGATCGGCAAGAACGCCTGCGGTTCCGGCTACGATTTCGACGTTTTCCTGCACAACGGCGCCGGCGCCTACATCTGCGGCGAAGAGACGGCGCTGCTCGAGTCGCTCGAGGGTAAGAAGGGCCAGCCGCGCCTGAAGCCGCCATTCCCGGCCGGTGTCGGGCTCTACGGCTGCCCGACCACGGTGAACAACGTCGAGTCGATCGCCGTGGCGCCGACGATCATGCGCCGGGGGGCCGAGTGGTTCGCCGGGATCGGCCGGCCGAAGAACACGGGGCCGAAGATCTTCTCGATCTCCGGGCACGTAAACAATCCGTGCAATGTCGAGGAAGAGCTCGGCATCCCGCTGAAGGAGCTGCTCGAGAAGCACGCCGGCGGCGTGATCGGCGGCTGGGACAACCTGCTGGCGGTGATTCCCGGCGGGTCCTCGGTGCCGCTGATGCCGAAGGCGACCTGTGACGAGATCCTGATGGACTTCGACTCGCTGCGGGAGGTCCGCTCCGGCCTCGGCACCGCCGCGGTCATCGTCATGAACAAGCAGACCGACGTGGTGAAGGCCATCGCGCGGCTCAGCGCCTTCTACAAGCACGAGAGCTGCGGCCAGTGCACGCCGTGCCGCGAGGGCACCGGCTGGATGTGGCGGGTGATGGAGCGCATGGTGCGCGGCGAGGCGGATGTCGACGAGATCGACACGCTGGAGGAGGTGACCCGGCAGGTCGAGGGGCACACCATCTGCGCGCTGGGGGATGCGGCGGCGTGGCCGATCCAGGGCCTGATCCGGCATTTCCGCCCGGAGATGGAGCGTCGGATTGCCGCCCACAAGGCGGGCGAGCCGGTGATGCCGGCGGCCCAGGCCGCTGAATAGGTAGTCGGGAGAAGGCACGATGCCGAAGCTGACAGTCGACGGAATTGAGGTCGAGGTCCCGCCGGGATCCACCGTCCTGCAGGCCTGCGAGGCCGCGGGCGCAGAGGTGCCGCGCTTCTGCTTCCACGACCGCCTGTCGATCGCGGGCAACTGCCGCATGTGCTTGGTGGAGATGGAGAAGGCGCCGAAGCCGGTGGCCTCCTGCGCCTTTCCGGCCGGCGACGGCATGGTGATCCACACCAAGTCCGAGACCGCCCGCAAGGCCCAGAAGGGCACGATGGAATTCCTGCTGATCAACCACCCGCTGGATTGCCCGATCTGCGACCAGGGCGGCGAGTGCGACCTGCAGGATCAGGCCATGGGCTACGGCTACCACACGTCGCGTTACGACGAGAACAAGCGGGCGGTGACCGACAAAGAAATGGGGCCGCTGGTCAAGACCATCATGACCCGCTGCATCCACTGCACCCGCTGCGTGCGGTTCTCGACCGAGATCGCCGGCGTGACCGACATGGGCATGCTGAACCGCGGCGAGAACGCCGAGATCACCACCTATCTCGAGAAGGCGCTGGACAGCGAGCTCTCTGCCAACGTGATCGACCTCTGTCCGGTCGGTGCGCTGACCTCCAAGCCCTACGCCTTCATCGCCCGGCCGTGGGAGCTGAAGAAGGTCGAGAGCGTCGACGTGATGGATGCCGTCGGCTCCAACATCCGGGTCGACGCGCGCGGCTCCGAGGTGCTGCGCGTGCTGCCGCGCCTGCACGAGGACATCAACGAGGAGTGGATCTCCGACAAGACGCGCTACGCCTGTGACGGCCTGAAGCGCCAACGTCTGGACCGCCCCTATGTGCGCAAGGACGGCAAGCTGCAGCCGGCGTCCTGGCCCGAGGCCTTTGCCGCCGTCGCCGGCGCGATGAAGGGGCTGAAGGGCGAGCAGATGGCCGCCATCGCCGGCGACACGGTCGATGCCGAGGCGATGTACGCGCTCAAGCGCCTGATGGGCGATCTCGGCGTCTCCAGCCTCGACTGCCGCCAGGACGGGGCGAAGGTCGGCGGCGGACCGCGCTCGGGCTACCTGTTCAACACCACCATCGCCGGGATCGAGGACGCCGATGCGATCCTTCTGGTCGGCACCAACCCGCGCTGGGAAGCGTCGCTGGTCAATGCCCGCATCCGCAAGCGCTGGCTGCAGGGACCGGTGGCGATCGGCCTGGTCGGCGCGCCGGTCGACCTGACCTACGACTACGAGCATCTCGGTGCCGGTCCGAAGACGCTGAAGGAGATCGCCGACGGCAGCCATGCCTTCGCCAAGGTGCTGAAGGAGGCCAAGCGGCCGATGCTGATCGTCGGGTCCGGCGCGCTGGCGCGCGAGGACGGGGCCGCGGTGCTGTCGGCGGCGCGCGGGATCGCCGAGGACACCGGCATGCTGGTCGCGGCGTCGAGCGATGACGAGGGCAACGAGACCCCGGCCTGGAACGGCTTCAACGTCTTGCACACCGCCGCCTCGCGGGTCGCCGGCCTGGACATGGGCTTCCTGCCCGGTGAGGGCGGGCGCGACGTCGCCGGCATCGTCGAGGGGGCCAGCTCCGGCGCGATCAAGCTGGTCTATCTGCTCGGCGCCGACGAGGTCGACGGCGATTTCGGCGACGCCTTCGTGGTGTACCAGGGCCATCACGGCGACAAGGGCGCGCATGGGGCGGACGTGATCCTGCCGGGCGCAGCCTATACCGAGAAGGACGGGCTCTACGTCAACACCGAGGGGCGGGTTCAGCTTGGGGTCGCGGCCTCGTTCCCGCCGGGCGAGGCCCGCGAGGACTGGAAGATCCTGCGGGCGCTGTCGGAGGCGGTCGGCAAGACGCTGCCCTTCACCACGCTGGACGATGTGCGCGCCGCCCTGCGCGCCGACCATCCGAGCTTCGCGGCGATCGACACGATCGAGCCGGCCGAGTGGGGCGCGGTCGGGGGCGATGGGGCGATGGACGACGCGCCGTTCGCCTATCCGATCGACAACTTCTACATGACCGACCCGATCAGCCGCGCGTCGAAGACGATGGCCGAATGCACGGAGGCCTTCGTGCTGCCGAAGCGTGCCGCCGCGGCGACCGGGACCGACGGGTAGGGCGGGGGCCAGGGGAATGTTCGTCGACACATACGTGATCCCGGGCGCGATCATCGTCGCCCAGATCCTGGCGGTGATCGTGCCGCTGCTCGTGGCGGTCGCCTACCTGACCTATTTCGAGCGCAAGGTCATCGGCGCGATCCAGTTGCGCAAGGGACCGAACGTGGTCGGGCCGTTCGGCCTGTTCCAGCCGTTCGCCGACGCGCTCAAGCTGCTGTCGAAGGAGACCATCCTGCCGGCGGGCGCGAACAAGCTGATCTTCCTGCTCGCGCCGATGCTGACCTTCATCCTCAGCCTGATCGCCTGGGCGGTGATCCCGTTCGACGAGGGGATGGTGCTGGCCGACATCAATGTCGGCGTGCTGTACCTGTTCGCCATCAGCTCGCTCGGGGTGTACGGCGTGATCATGTCGGGCTGGGCGTCGAACTCGAAATACGCCTTCCTCGGCGCGCTGCGCTCGGCGGCGCAGATGGTGTCGTACGAGGTGTCGATCGGCTTCGTGATCATCACGGTTCTGCTCTGCGTCGGATCGTTGAACCTGTCGGCGATCGTCGAGGCGCAGAAGACCGTGTGGTTCGCGATCCCGCTACTGCCGATGTTCGTCGTGTTCTTCGTCTCGGCGCTGGCGGAGACCAACCGGGCACCGTTCGACCTGCCGGAAGGCGAGTCGGAGCTGGTGGCCGGCTACTTCGTCGAATACTCGTCGATGAGCTTCGCGCTGTTCTTCCTCGGCGAGTACGCGAACATGATCCTGATGAGCGGCATCACGGTGGTGCTGTTCCTCGGGGGCTGGCTGCCGCCGTTCGACGTCGCGCCGTTCAACTGGATTCCGGGACCGATCTGGTTCATGGCGAAGATCGCCTTGGTCCTGTTCGTCTTCCTGTGGGTCCGCGCCACGTTCCCGCGCTACCGCTACGACCAGCTCATGCGTCTCGGCTGGAAGGTGTTCCTGCCGTTGTCGCTGCTCTGGGTGGTCGTGACGGCCGGCGTGCTCGTGGCGTTCGACTGGGTTCCGTGAGGAAAGGGTAGGGACAGGCCATGTCATCCGTCCAATACCGCACGCGCAGCATGCTGCTGACCGAGTTGCTCTCGGGCATGGCGCTGACGCTCAAATACTTCTTCCGCCCCAAGGTGACGCTGAACTACCCCTATGAGAAAGGGCCGCTCAGCCCGCGTTTCCGCGGTGAGCACGCGTTGCGGCGCTATCCCAACGGCGAGGAACGCTGTATCGCCTGCAAGCTCTGCGAGGCGATCTGCCCGGCCCAGGCGATCACCATCGAGGCGGAGCCGCGCGACGACGGCTCGCGCCGCACAACGCGCTACGACATCGACATGACGAAGTGCATCTATTGCGGCTTCTGCCAGGAGGCGTGCCCGGTGGACGCGATCGTCGAGGGACCGAATTTCGAGTTCGCGACGGAGACCCGCGAGGAGCTGTTCTACAACAAGGACAAGCTGCTCGCGAACGGCGACCGCTGGGAGACCGAGATCAGCCGCAACCTGACGGCCGACGCGCCGTACCGGTAAGGCGATAGATTAGGAATACGGGGTAACCGGTTGATCTAATACCGGGATCGGGTCGAAAGACCGGGGAAAGGGATCGGCATGGCTCTACAGGCCTTAGTCTTCTACCTGTTCGCCTTCGTGGCGGTCGCATCGGGCGTGATGGTGATCTCGTCGCGCAACCCGGTGCATTCCGTGCTGTTTTTGATCCTGGCCTTCTTCAACGCCGCCGGCCTGTTTGTCCTGATGGGGGCGGAGTTCCTGGCGATGATCCTGGTCGTCGTCTATGTCGGCGCCGTGGCGGTGCTGTTCCTGTTCGTCGTCATGATGCTCGACATCAATTTCGTGGAGCTGCGCCAGGGTTTCAACCGCTACCTGCCGGTCGGCGCGCTGATCGGCCTGGTTCTTCTGGCTGAGCTGATCCTGATCGCGGGGGCCTGGACCGTTTCACCGGACGTGAGCGCCACGGCGGCGGCGCCGATACCACCGGTCGCCGAGGTCTCCAATACCGAGGCGCTGGGGCAGGTGGTCTACACCCAGTACGTCCTGGCGTTCCAGGCGGCGGGCCTCGTGTTGCTGGTCGCTATGATCGGCGCCATCGTCCTGACCCTGCGCTCGCGCCCCGGCGTGAAGCGGCAGTCGATCGACCAGCAGAACCTGCGCCGTCGCGAGGACGTGGTGGATGTCGTCAAGGTGACCCGCGGGGGAGGGGTCTGATCATGGAAATCGGTCTCGGCCACTATCTGACGGTCGCCGCGATCCTGTTCACGCTCGGGATCTTCGGCATTTTCCTGAACCGCAAGAACGTGATCATCATCCTGATGTCGGTCGAGCTGATGCTGCTGGCCGTCAACATCAACTTCGTGGCGTTCTCGACCGAGCTGGGCGATCTGGTGGGTCAGGTCTTCGCGATGTTCGTGCTGACGGTCGCCGCGGCGGAGGCGGCGATCGGCCTGGCCATCCTGGTGGTGTTCTTCCGCAACCGCGGGTCCATCGCGGTTGAAGACGTCAACCTGATGAAGGGCTGAGCGCATGTACGCCGCGATCGTCTTCCTGCCGCTGATCGGCGCCCTCATCGCAGGTTTCGGCAACAAGGCCCTGGGCGACCGGGGGGCGCAGGTCGTCACCTGCGGCGCCATGCTGGTGTCCGCCGCGCTGGCCGTCGTCGCCTTCTGGGAGGTCGCAATCCAGGGGCAGAGCCGAACGGTCGAGCTGTTCACCTGGATCGACAGCGGCTCGTTCGAGGCCAGTTGGGCCCTGCGCTGGGACACGCTGACCGCCGTCATGGTGTTCGTGGTGACCGTCGTCTCCTCAATGGTGCACGTGTATTCCGTCGGCTACATGAGCCACGATCCGTCGATCCCGCGGTTCATGGCCTATCTGTCGTTCTTCACCTTCGCGATGCTGATGCTGGTGACGGCCGACAACCTGATCCAGCTGTTCTTCGGCTGGGAAGGCGTGGGCGTCGCCTCGTACCTGCTGATCGGCTTCTGGTATCACAAGGCCTCGGCGAACGCGGCGGCGATCAAGGCCTTCGTGGTCAACCGGGTCGGCGATTTCGCGTTCGCGCTGGGCATCTTCGGCTGCTTCCTGCTGTTCGACGCCGTCACCTTCGACGCGATCTTCGCCGCCGCCCCGGAGGCGGAGGGCACGACCTTCGCGTTCCTGTGGTGGGAAGAGGTCGACGCGCTGACGGTGATCGCGATCCTGCTGTTCATCGGCGCGATGGGGAAGTCGGCGCAGCTCGGCCTGCACACCTGGCTGCCAGACGCCATGGAGGGCCCGACCCCGGTCTCCGCGCTGATCCACGCCGCCACCATGGTGACCGCCGGCGTGTTCCTGGTCGCGCGGATGTCGCCGCTGTTCGAGCATGCGCCGATCGCGCTGATGGTGGTCACGATCGTCGGGGCGGCGACCGCGTTCTTCGCCGCCACCGTCGGGACCACGCAGAACGACATCAAGCGGGTGATCGCGTATTCGACCTGTTCGCAGCTCGGCTACATGTTCTTCGCGCTCGGCGTGTCGGCCTATTCGGCGGCGATCTTCCACCTGATGACCCACGCGTTCTTCAAGGCGCTGCTGTTCCTGGCAGCCGGCTCGGTGATCCACGCCCTGCACGACGAACAGGACATGCGCAGGATGGGCGGCATCTGGCGCAAGATTCCCTGGACCTACGCGATGATGTGGATCGGCAGCCTGGCGCTCGCCGGCATCCCGCTGTTCGCCGGCTACTACTCGAAGGACATGATCCTGGAGGCGGCCTACGCCGACCACACGAGCTTCGGGATGTTCGCCTTCTGGGCCGGCATCGCCGCCGCGCTGCTGACCGCGTTCTATTCCTGGCGCCTGCTGTTCATGACCTTCCACGGCACGCCGCGGATGGACAAGCACACGTTCGACCACGCGCACGAGTCGCCACCGGTCATGCTGATCCCGCTGGTCGTGCTGGCGATCGGCGCGGTGATCAGCGGCTTCCTCGGGTACGAGGCGTTCGTCGGTCAGAACATGGACGCGTTCTGGGGCGCCTCGATCAAGGTGCTGGAGGGCAACAACACCGTCGAGGCCGCGCACCACGTGCCGACCTGGGTCAAGCTGCTGCCGATCGGGGTCGCGGTGGCCGGCATCGCCGCCGCCTATGTGGCCTACATCATGCGGCCGGACATTCCGGGCAAGGTCGCGACCTCGATCCGGCCGGTCTACCTATTCCTGCTGAACAAGTGGTATTTCGACGAGCTCTACGACTGGCTGTTCGTCAAGCGCTCCTGGCAGGCCGGGCTCGGCTTCTGGCAGACCGGCGACCGGGCGATCATCGATGGCTTCGGCCCGGACGGGGTCAGCGCGATGGCCCGCTGGTGCGCCGGCGCGGTGGCCAGGCTGCAGACCGGATATCTCTATCACTACGCCTTCGCCATGCTGATCGGCGTCGTCGCGCTGGTCACCTGGTACCTGGCCTTCGGGGGTTGAGCGCATGCTCGAACAATGGCTTCTCACGATCCTGACGTTCGGCCCCCTGATCGGGGTGGCGTTCCTGCTCACTGTCCGGGGCACGCCGGAGCAGGTGGCCAGCTCGTCGCGCGCGCTGGCGCTGATGACGTCGGGGACGGTGTTCCTGTTCTCGCTGCTGATCCTGACCTATTTCGACCCTGACACGGCCGACTTCCAGCTGGTGCAGCGGATCGAGTGGATTCCCGGTTCGTCGATCTCCTATCACATGGGCGTCGACGGCATCTCGGTCTGGTTCGTGCTGCTGTCCACCCTGCTGACACCGATCTGCGTGCTGGCCAGCTGGGACGCGATCAAGACCCGGGTGCGGGAGTACATGATCGCCTTCCTGGTCCTCGAGACCATGATGGTCGGCATGTTCTGTGCCCTCGACATCTTCCTGTTCTACATCTTCTTCGAGGGTGTGCTGATCCCGATGTTCCTGATCATCGGGGTGTGGGGTGGGGCGCGCCGCGTCTACGCCGCCTTCAAGTTCTTCCTGTACACCCTGGCCGGTTCGGTGCTGATGCTGCTGGCCATTCTGGCGATGTACTGGCAGGCCGGCACGACCGACATCCCGACCCTCATGGAGACCGGCTTCGCCCCGTCGCTGCAGACCTGGCTGTGGCTGGCGTTCTTCGCGTCCTTCGCGGTCAAGGTGCCGATGTGGCCGGTGCATACTTGGCTGCCCGACGCCCATGTCGAGGCACCGACCGCCGGCTCCGTGATCCTGGCCGGCGTGCTCCTGAAGATGGGTGGCTACGGCTTCCTGCGGTTCTCGATCCCCATGTTCCCGGAGGCCTCGGACTTCTTCACGCCGATGGTCTACACGCTCAGCGTCGTGGCGGTGATTTACACCTCGCTGGTGGCGCTGGTGCAGGAGGACATGAAGAAGCTGATCGCCTATTCCTCGGTCGCCCATATGGGCTTCGTGACGGTCGGCATGTTCACGATGACGACCCAGGGCGTCGAGGGTTCGATCTTCCAGATGCTGTCCCACGGCATCGTCTCGGGCGCGCTGTTCCTGTGCGTCGGCGTCGTCTACGACCGCATGCACACCCGCGAGATCGCCGCCTATGGCGGCTTGGCGGAGAACATGCCGCGCTACGCCCTAGTGTTCATGCTGTTCATGATGGCCTCGGTCGGCCTGCCGGGGACCAGCGGGTTCGTCGGCGAGATCCTGATCCTGGCCGGCGCGTTCCAGGTGAACACCTGGCTCGCCGCCTTCACGGCGACCGGCCTGATCCTGGGGGCCGCGTACATGCTCTACCTCTACCGCCGGGTGATCTTCGGCAAGCTGGAGAAGGAGCACCTCCGGGCGCTGCTCGACCTCAGCCCGCGGGAGATCGCGGTGTTCGCGCCGCTGGTCATCCTGGTGCTGTGGATGGGCATCTATCCCTCGTCCTTCACCGACCTGATGTCGGCGTCGGTCGAGAACCTGATCACGAACTACAAGGTGGCGCTCGGCGAAGCCGGCACCGCCGTTGCGGCCCGCTGAGCCGGACGGGAGCACGGATATGGACGCGGCAACGACCCTTCCGATCATGGCGCCGGCCTCGGCGGAGATCTTCCTGGCGGTGGCCGGCATGGCCCTGCTCATGGCCGGCGTGTTCCGGGGCGAGAGCAGCCTGAAGTCGCTCTCCTACGCGACGATCGCCGCATTCCTGATCGCCGCCGTCCTGGTGGTGATGCGCGGCGGCGAGGCGGTGGCCTTCAACGGCCTGTTCATCACCGACGGGTTCGCCCAGTTCTCCAAGATCCTGATCCTGCTCGGCTCGGCCCTGTCGATCCTGCTGTCGCTGGGCTATCTGGAGCGGGAGCAGGCCGGACGCTTCGAGTATCCGGTGCTGATCCTGTTCGCGACCCTCGGCATGATGCTGATGGTCTCGGCCAACGACCTGATCATGCTGTACATGGCCCTGGAGCTGCAGAGCCTGGCCCTGTACGTGATCGCCGCCATCCGCCGGGACACACTGAAATCGACCGAGGCGGGGCTGAAGTACTTCGTCCTCGGCGCGCTGAGCTCCGGCATGCTGCTGTACGGCTGCTCGATGATCTACGGCTTCACCGGCACCACCAGCTTCGACGGCCTGGCGACCGTGCTGAGCGCCGATGTGACGCCGTCGACCGGGCTCGTGGTCGGGCTGGTGTTCCTGGTCACAGGTCTCGCCTTCAAGGTCTCGGCCGTGCCGTTCCACATGTGGACGCCGGACGTTTACGAGGGCGCGCCGACCCCGGTGACCGCGCTGTTCGCGGTCGCGCCGAAGGTTGCCGCCGTCGCCCTGTTCCTGCGGGTCATGGTCGACCCCTTCGGCGACCAGGTGGCGGCGTGGCAGCAGGTGGTGGTGTTCGTGTCGCTGGCCTCCATGGTGGTCGGCGCGCTCGCCGCGATCATGCAGACCAACATCAAGCGCCTGATGGCCTACAGCTCGATCGGCCACATGGGCTACGCCCTGGTCGGTATCGCCGCCGGGAGCGAGGCCGGCGCCACCGGCGTCATGATCTACATGGCGACCTACATCTTCATGAATGTCGGCACCTTCGCCGTCATCCTGGGCATGCGCCGGGACGGCCGGCTGGTCGAGAACCTGTCGGATCTGTCCGGGCTCTCGCGCACCCATCCGATGATGGCCCTGGCGCTGATGATCTTCATGTTCTCGATGGCCGGGATCCCGCCGCTCGCCGGGTTCTTCGGCAAGTGGTACGTGTTCATGGCGGCGATCGATGCCGGGCTCGTCGGGCTGGCCATCGTCGGCGTGCTGGCGAGCGTGGTCGGCGCCTTCTACTACCTGCGCATCGTCAAGATCATGTATTTCGACGAGGCGGAACAGCCGCTGGACGGGGCGGTCGCCGGTGATCTGCGGCTGATCCTGTACGGCTCGGCGGCCGTGACGGTGCTGTTCTTCTTCGTGCTTTCGCCGGTCTACGATACCGCGGCGGCGGCCGCTGCGAGCCTGCTGGGCGCCTGACCGCGCCCGGCCGGCACGCTCTGAGACGCGGCACGCCGACACGTCCTGGAAGGGCCCATGCTGCTGGTGATCGACTGCGGCAACACCAACACGGTGTTCGCCGTCTACGGGGAAGGGCGCGAGGAGCCGGTCGGCGCCTGGCGCACCTCGACCAATGCCGACCGCACGGCCGATGAGTACGCGGTCTGGCTGACCCAGCTGATGGCGTTGGACGATCTCGACACCGGCGGCATCGAGAGCGTGATCATCGCCACCGTCGTGCCGGCGACCCTGTTCAACCTGAAGACCCTCTGCAAGAAGCACTTCGCCATCGAGGCGATGGTGGTCGGCGAGAGGCCGCTGGAGCTCGGTATCGAGGTGCGGATCGACCGCCCGGAGGAGGTGGGGGCGGACCGTGTGGTCAACGCGGTGTCGGCGCACGCGCTCTATGGCGGACCGCTGATCATCGTCGACTTCGGCACGGCTACCACCTTCGACATCGTCGAGGCGGACGGCGCCTATGCCGGCGGGGTGATCTGTCCCGGCATCAATCTGTCGCTCGAGGCGCTCTACATGGCGGCGGCCCAGCTGCCCCGGGTGGCGATCCGCCCGCCGGAGCAGCGGCCCGGCGACAACGATCCGGTCCGGGTGATCGGCAAGAACACCCGGGCCTGCATGCAGTCCGGCATCTTCTGGGGCTACGTGGCGATGATCGAGGGCCTGGTCGGCCGGATCCGCGCCGAATACGGCCAGCCGATGAAGGTGGTCGGCACCGGCGGCCTGGCCGCCCTGTTCGCCGACTGGACGCCGGTGATCGAGATCGTCGATGACGATCTGACGCTCGCCGGCCTTCGTATGATCCACGACAGCAACCGGGCCCGGATGGCCAGCGCATGAGTCTCTCCCTCGATCCCAACGACGACGACCTGTATTTCCTGCCGCTCGGCGGCTCCGACGAAATCGGCATGAACGTGAATCTCTACGGCTATGCCGGCCAGTGGCTGATGGTCGATCTCGGCATCACCTTCGGCGACGACACCGCGCCGGGGGTCGATGTCATCCTGCCGGACATCTCGGCCATCGAGCCGCATCGCGACGCGTTGTGCGGCCTGCTGCTGACCCACGGCCACGAGGACCATATCGGCGCGGTGCCGTATCTCTGGGAGCGGCTTGGCTGCCCGATCTACTGCACGCCGTTCACCGCCTCCCTCGTGCGCCGCAAGCTGGTCGATGCCGGGCTGCTGGAGAAGGTCGAGCTGATCGAGATCCCGGTCTCCGGTACCGCGGTGGTCGGCCCGTTCGAGGTCGAGATGATCCGCGTCACCCACTCGATCCCGGAACCGAACATGATCGTCATCCGCTCCGGCGCCGGCGCGGTGGTGCACAGCGGCGACTGGAAGTTCGATCCGACGCCCTTCGTCGGCGCGCCGACCGATTTCGACGCCATCCGCGCCGTGGGCGAGGAGGGGGTCCTGGCGCTGATGGGCGACAGTACGAACGTGTTCGTGCCCGGCCGCACCGGGTCGGAAGCGGATGTCCGCATGGCGTTGACCGAGCTGTTCGCCCAGTATGACGGCCAGGGTCGGATCGCGGTTGCCTGCTTCGCTTCCAACGTGGCCCGGCTCGAGAGCATCGCGCTCGCCGCCGCCGCCAACGACCGCCAGACCGCGCTGGTCGGCCGCTCGCTCTGGCGCATGCACGACGTGGCCAAGGAGAACGGTTACCTCCAGGACGCGCCGCTGTTCGTGAAGGAGGACGAGGCGGGCTACTTCCCCGAGGACAAGATCGTCCTGATCTGCACCGGTAGCCAGGGCGAGAGCCGGGCGGCGCTGGCCCGGATCTCCGACGGCGCGCATCCCCATGTCAGCCTCGGCGACGGCGACATCTGCATCTTCTCGTCGCGGCAGATTCCCGGCAACGAGCGCGCGATCGCCCGGGTGCAGAACCGGCTGGCGGCGCGCGGCGTCGAGATCGTGACCACCGAGGACCAGCCGGGCATCCACGTCTCCGGCCACCCGGCCCGGGAGGAACTGGCGGAGATGTATCAGATGCTGCGCCCGCGGATCGCCGTCCCGGTCCATGGCGACGCCCGCCACCTGCGCGAGCACGCGCGGCTGGCCAAGGCCTGCCAGGTGCCGGAGGCCGTGGTGCCGTCGAATGGCAGCCTGATCCGGCTGGCCTCCGGCCGGGCGGAGATCGTCCAGTGGATCGACGGCAAGGGCGCCCAGGTGGTCGACGAGGGCCAGATCCTGGGGCTGCAGTCGGAGACCTTGCGCGACCGCCGGCGGATGCTGCACAACGGAGCCGCGACGGTCACCCTGGTGCTGGACGTCAACGGCGTGCTGCAGGCGGATCCGGTCGTCACCCTGGTCGGGATCGCCGATCCGGACGACGCGGAGGATGTCGCCCTGGACGCCGCCGACGGCCTGCGCGACGCGCTGCGCACCCTGTCGTCGCGCGACCGTCGCGAGGACGAACCGGTACGCGAGGTTGCCCGGCGCATGGTCCGCCGGATCGTGCGCAGCGAGTTCAACAAGCGCCCGGTGACCGACGTCCATGTGGTGAGGATCTGACGGAGCCCGAAAGCATGATCGGCCGATTGAACCATGTCGCCATCGCCGTGCCCGACTTGGACGCGGCAACCGCAACCTACCGCGACACGCTGGGCGCGGCGGTCTCGGCGCCGCAGGACCTGCCGGAGCATGGCGTGACCGTGGTGTTCGTGGAACTGCCGAACACCAAGATCGAGCTGCTGCACCCGCTGGGGACGGGGTCGCCGATCGCCGGTTTCCTGGAGAAGAACACCGCCGGCGGCATCCACCACGTCTGCTACGAGGTCGACGACATCCTGGCGGCCCGCGACCGGTTGAAGGCGGACGGGGCGCGGGTGCTCGGCGACGGGGAGCCGAAGATCGGCGCCCACGGCAAGCCGGTGCTGTTCCTGCACCCTAAGGATTTCACCGGCACCCTGGTCGAGTTGGAGCAGGTCTGAGGCGCGCCATGGATCTGGTCTCGGGAATTGTCGTCTATGTGATGCTGTGGTGGCTGACCCTGTTCACGGTGCTGCCGGTCGGCGTGCGGCGCGAGGACAGCGTGGAGCAGGGGAACGATCCCGGCGCGCCCAAGAATCCCATGCTGTTGCGCAAGCTTCTGGCCACGACCGTGATCGCCGCCATCGTCTGGGTCGTCGTCGATCAGGTTGTACGGTCGGATCTCATCTCATTCCGCGAAATGATTCGCGAAGAGTAGGCCGGCGTTCGATCGACGGTGATCGAACTAATGACCAGAATGCACATAAGGGTATCACTGTGTCGGTGACTATTTCACCAAATGCACAAAAAATGACCAAAGACTGTGTCATTGCTAAAAAAAAGAGCGGCTGAGGCGATAAAGCCTTGCCACTCCCTATGCCGAGTCCTACTTTTTAGTCGTGATCTTTGGTGATCACACACGCCTGATGGCGTTTCCTCCCTAAACTCGGGCCGTGCCGGCTACGCCGGTGCGGTCTTTTCTTTGCCGTCGAACAATAGGAGATCGCACCTGCGGCGTCGACCAAAAAAGTGGCGCGCCGGACAATTTTTGAACATGTTTGCATCCTAACGAGTATGTTTGTATCTCGCGAAAAGGAGAGGCTGTCGTGAACAGGTACGGCTTTCCATTTCGAAGGCGGCCCGTCGGCGGGCGCCTGATACGCGTTGCCGCGATCGCGGTTTTTGCGGCGACCGCTGGCGTCAGTCTCGACGCTCGAGCCTCCACCATCACGGTCCAGGCGACCGACTGTCAACGGCTGGTGCGTCACCAGCCATCGGCCGACGTGGCGTACAAGCCCGGGGTCGATGTGAACGGCAATCCGGTGGCGCCGGCCGACCTGCCGGGATCGGTGACGATCAAGACGCCGACCGAGATCACCTTCAATGTGACCTATGACCTGTTGTCGAATTTCGGCGTCTCTGAAAACAGCGCGCTCGCGCCGCGCGGGGAGGCCTCTGTCGGCACCGTGAAGTACGACCTGCTGTCCGGGGCGCTTACCTTCAACGGCGAGCGGCTCGACGATGCCGAGACGGCGGCGCTCGCCGAATTGTGCCGGGCCGCGGACGCGAAATAGCGATCGGACCCGTCATCCCGGATCGAGACCGGGATGACGGGATGTCGAGCGTTACCCGGTGAACGCCTGCAGCCCGGTCTGGGCGCGCCCGAGGATCAGGGCGTGGACGTCGTGGGTGCCCTCGTAGGTGTTGACCGCCTCCAGGTTCATGACGTGGCGGATCACGCCGTACTCGTCCGAGACGCCGTTGCCGCCATGCATGTCGCGGGAGAGACGGGCGATGTCGAGCGCCTTGCCGCAGGAGTTGCGCTTGGCGAGCGAGATCGCCTCGGGCGCGCCGCGGCCCTCGTCCAGCAGCCGGCCCAGGCGCAGGCACGTCTGCAGGCCGATCGTGATCTCGGTCTGCATGTCCGCCAGCTTCTTCTGGATCAGCTGGTTGGCGGCGAGCGGCCGGCCGAACTGGCTCCGCTCCATCGTGTAGGAGCGCGCGGCGTGCCAGCAGAACTCGGCGGCGCCCAGGGCGCCCCAGGAGATGCCGTAGCGGGCCTTGTTCAGGCAGCCGAACGGGCCCCGCAGGCCGGTGACGTTCGGCAGCAGGTTCTCCTCCGGCACGAAAACGCCGTCCATCACGATCTCGCCGGTGATCGAGGCGCGCAGGCTGAACTTGCCTTCGATCTTCGGCGCCGACAGGCCCTCCCAGCCCTTTTCCAGGATGAAGCCGCGGATCTTGCCGTCCTCGGTCTTGGCCCAGACGACGAAGACGTCGGCGATCGGCGAGTTGGTGATCCACATCTTCGCGCCGGTCAGCTTGTAGCCGCCGTCGACGGCGACGGCGCGGGTCTTCATGCCGCCCGGATCGGAGCCGTGATCCGGCTCGGTGAGGCCGAAGCAGCCGACCCATTCGCCGCTGGCGAGCTTGGGCAGGTACTTCTGGCGCTGCGCCTCCGAGCCGTAGGCGTGGATCGGATGCATGACCAGGCTGGACTGAACGCTCATGGCGGAGCGGTAGCCGCTGTCGACGCGCTCCACCTCACGGGCCACAAGGCCGTAGACGACATGGTTGGCACCAGCGCCGCCATACTGTTCGGGGATGGTCGAGCCGAGCAGGCCGAGCGCGCCCATCTCCGTCATGATCGCGCGGTCGAACGTCTCGTGGCGGAAGCCCTCCAGGACGCGCGGGGCGAGCTGCTCCTGGCAGTAGTCGCGCGCGGCATCGCGGATCATCCGCTCTTCCTCGCTGAGCTGGTCATCCAGCAGCAGGGGGTCGTCCCAGACGAAGTCGGGACGCTTCTTGGCCTCGGGCGCCGGCACATCGGCAACGGCGGCAACGGGCGGGGTCATATTGATCTCCCTCGTAATCTTGTCTCGTTCGCATTTATATACGGTGGCGAAGCGCCAACGTCCAAGCATCCAGAGCCGAGAATGCCGCCAAGAGACGACAACCGCGTGATTCTGGAATTCATCTCGATGGGGTCTTACGTCAAGGTGAGCGCCGTGGATCCCGTCACCGGGACCGAGGTGTCGATTGTCGGCGATCCGTCCCGCGGCGAGGCGGCGCTCCGTCAGGTGGCGATCCGCAAGCTTCAGTATGTGATGAACAAGCAAAAGAAAGACGGCCGTCGGTGACCCGACGACCGTCCGAACTCAACAGTGCGCTGCAGCCAGCCGGTCAGCTGCTCTTGCGACGTCCTCCGCGGCGCGAGGTCTGACGGCCGAGGCCGATCTTCTTCGCGAACTCGGACCGCTGGGCGGCGTAGTTGGGGGCGACCATCGGGTAGTCGGCCGGCAGGCCCCACTTGGCCCGGTAGTCGTCCGGGGTCATGTCATAGGTCGTCCGCAGGTGACGCTTCAGCATCTTCAGCTGCTTTCCGTCTTCCAAGCAGACGATGTAGTCGGGGGTGACCGACTTCTTGATCGGAACCGCCGGCTTCAGGGGCTCCGGCTCCGGCTCGCTGCCACCTTCCGTCAGATTGCTCAGCGCGTCATGGACGGTGTTGATCACCTCAGCAATTTGATTGGAGGCGACCGAATTGTTGCTGAGATACGCGGCAACGACCTGGGTCGTCATCTCGATCATGGACTTACCGGCGGCCGGATCGTTCTTGGCGTCTTCGCTCATTGTTTAGCTCAATCCTGAAGGGAACATCGTGAAGTACAGGGCTGACACAGCGGGAAAGCTAAGTCAACGCTTTGTTAAAGTATCCATTCAAAAGAACGGAAATGGCCCAAGCCTTGACGGATAATCGTTGAAATAATTGCGCTGTAAAGTTTAGCACACCGTCGACAGTTCGCTGCCGTGCCCCCACCGGGTCCAGTGACGGCGGCCATCCAGGGCGGTCGTGAGGGGATTCATGACGAATCGACGCCAGCTTTTGTGGCATCCGCCACTCAGTATGGCTTATATAGGGTCAAACCTGTCCCGGAGCCACCGCCAATGACCTCTGACGTGATCGCCATCGCCTCCGATCATGCCGGTTTCGCGCTCAAGTCCGACCTCGCCGATTACCTGCGTGGCAAAGGACTGGAGGTGCTGGATCTCGGCACCGACGGCCCGGATTCGGTAGACTATCCGGATTTTGCCGTCGCCATGGCCCGATGCCTGAGCGACGGCGCCGTGGCCCGCGGCGTTCTGATCTGCGGCACCGGTCTCGGAATCAGCATTGCCGCCAATCGGTATCCATGGGTCCGTGCGGCGCTTTGTCACGACGTGACGACAGCCCGCCTGTCGCGCCAGCACAATGATGCCAACGTCATCGCCCTCGGCGGCCGCCTGATCGGCGTCGAGCTCGCGCGTGAGTGCGTCGATGCGTTTCTTTCCACCGACTTCGGCGGCGACCGGCACGTGCGGCGTGTCGGCAAACTGACCAGCCCGCCGGAGATCGCCCCGACCGTTCTTGAGACAACCGACTGAGGTCCTAAGGAGACCGATCTCTTCATGACCCTCGCCACCGAAACTCACACCGACGCCGAGGCCTTCTTCGGCGCTTCGCTGGCCCAGAGCGATCCGGAATTGCTCGGTTCGATCGACCGGGAGTTGCACCGCCAACAGACGCAGATCGAGATGATCGCGTCCGAGAACATCGTTTCTCGCGCCGTTCTCGAAGCGCAGGGCTCTGTCCTGACCAACAAGTACGCCGAGGGCTATCCCGGCCGCCGCTACTACGGCGGTTGCGAGTTCGTCGACATCGCCGAGCAGTTGGCGATCGAGCGGGCCAAGGCACTGTTCGACTGCCCGTTCGCCAACGTCCAGCCGCATTGCGGCGCCAGCGCCAATCAGGCGGTGTTCCTCGCCCTGCTGAAGCCGGGTGACACCATTCTTGGCATGTCACTGGATGCCGGCGGCCACCTGACCCACGGCGCGGCCCCGAACCTGTCGGGCAAGTGGTTCAACGCCGTCGGGTACGGCGTCACCCGCGAAGAGGGAACAATCGACTACGGCCAGGTCGAGGCGCTCGCCAAGGAGCACAAGCCGGCCATGATCATCGCCGGCGGATCGGCCTATCCGCGCGAGATCGACTTCCCGCGCTTCCGCGCGATCGCCGATAGCGTAGGCGCCTACCTGTTGGTCGACATGGCGCATTTCGCCGGCTTGGTTGCCGGCGGGGTTTACCCGAGTCCGGTGCCGCACGCCGACGTGGTCACGACCACGACGCACAAGACCCTGCGGGGTCCGCGCGGCGGCATGATCCTGTCGCGCGACGAGGCGATCGGGAAGAAGATCAATTCCGCCGTCTTCCCCGGCCTGCAGGGCGGGCCGCTGATGCATGTGATCGCCGCCAAGGCGGTCGCGTTCGGAGAGGCGCTGCGTCCTGAGTTCAAGGCCTATGCCAAGGCGGTGGTCGACAACGCCCGGGCCCTTGCCGAGGTGTTGCGGAACCGCGGGCTCGACATTGTCTCCGGCGGGACCGACAGCCACCTCATGCTGGTCGACCTGCGGCCGAAGGGTCTGACCGGGCGCGACACCGAGCACGCCCTGGAGCGCGCCGGTATCACCTGCAACAAGAACGGCGTGCCGTTCGACCCGCAGAAGCCGATGATCACGTCGGGGGTGCGCCTCGGCACGCCCGCCGGCACCACGCGGGGCTTCGGCGTCAGCGAATTCCGGCTGGTCGGCGACCTGATCGGCGATGTGCTCGACGGGCTGGCGCGCAATCCGGAGGGCGACGCCCAGGTCGAAGCGCAGGTGCGCGGCAAGGTCGAGGCGTTGTGCGCCCGTTTCCCGATCTATCCGGGCGCGGCGTGAGCCGGGTAGGGGGGTAAGAGCATGCGCTGTCCGTTCTGCGGAAACGAAGACACCCAGGTGAAGGACTCGCGTCCCACCGAGGACAACACCGCCATCCGCCGCCGCCGGTTCTGTCCGGAGTGCAGCGCCCGTTTCACGACGTTCGAGCGGGTGCAGCTTCGCGAGCTGACGGTGATCAAGAAGACCGGGAAGCGCGTGCCGTTCGATCGGGACAAGCTGGCGCGCTCGATCCAGATTGCGCTGCGCAAACGGCCGGTCGACCCGGAGCGGATCGAGCGCCTGGTCACGGGCATCGTGCGCCGCCTGGAGAGCATGGGGGAGAGCGAGATCCCGTCGGATCACATCGGGGCTATGGTGATGGAAGCGCTCGCCAACGTCGATCCGGTCGGCTACGTCCGGTTCGCGTCGGTCTACAAGAACTTCCGCGAGGCGAAGGATTTCGAGAACTTCGTGGAGGAGATCCAGAGCGGCGGCCCCTACGTCGACGATTGACGGCCGGCGATGGCCCCGATCGGATCCGGTGACGCGATCGACCGCGCCTTCATGGCGGTCGCGATCCGACTGGCGCGGCGTGGCCTTGGCAGGACCGCGGAGAACCCGTCCGTCGGCTGCGTGCTGGTCAGGGACGGCGCGGTGCTCGCCCGCGCGCGAACCGCAGATGGCGGGCGCCCCCATGCCGAGACCCGGGCCCTCGACCTGGCCGGGCCGGCCGCCCGCGGCGCGACCGCCTATGTCACGCTGGAGCCGTGTGCCCATTGGGGACGGACGCCACCCTGCGCCGAGGCGCTGGTGGCGGCCGGCGTCAGCCGGGTGGTCGTGGCGCTGGCGGACCCGGACCCGCGGGTCGATGGCGGTGGCCTCGCGATCTTGCGGGGGGCGGGCATCGAGGTCGTGACCGGCGTGCTTGCCGAGGCGGCCACCGACGCGCTGGCCGGCTATCTCGCGCGGCGCACCCTCGGTCGTCCCCGGGTCACCCTCAAGCTCGCCAGCAGCCTGGACGGGCGGATTGCGACCGCCACCGGCGCCAGCCGATGGATCACCGGACCCGAAGCCCGCGCACGGGGGCACCTGATGCGGGCGCGGCACGACGCGATCCTGGTCGGCGCGGGAACCGTCCGCGCCGATGACCCGGACCTGACCTGCCGGCTCGCGGGGATGGCGGGACGGTCGCCGGTGCGGGTGGTGCTCGACGGCGGGCTCTCGCTGGTCCCGCACAGCCGCCTCACGCGCACGGCGAAGGCCGTCCCGACCTGGGTCATCTGCCGTGAAGGCGCCGACGCGGCGCGCCAAGAGGCGCTGCAAGGCCTTGGCGTGGAGATTCTGCCTGTGGCCGCGGACGGGGATGCACGCCCGGAGGTCGGCGCGGCGTTGGCGGCGTTGGCGTCGCGTGGGATCGGCGGCCTGCTCGTCGAGGGCGGCGCGGCCGTTGCCGCATCCTTCCTGAGCGCCGATCTGGTCGATGAGATCGCCCTGTTCCGGGCCCCCGTGGCCCTCGGGGGCGACGGCAGGGCGGCGATCGACGGTCTTTCGATCACCGATCTCACGACCGCGCCGCGCTTTCGCTCCGCCGGGATCGAGCGGATCGGTGCGGATTCGCTGGAAACCTTGCGCCGACCGGCCTAATTAGCGGGCATGTTCACCGGAATCATCACTGATATCGGCCGCGTGCGCTCCGTCGAGCAGCGTGGCGATACACGCTTCGTCATCGCCACCGCCTATGCCATGGACGCGGTCGCCATCGGCGCCTCCATCGCCTGCGGCGGCGCCTGCCTGACCGTCGTCGAGAAGACGGCCGACAGTTTCGCCGTGGACGTTTCGGCCGAGACCCTGTCCAAGACCTCGCTCGGCACGTGGCGCGAGGGGTCGGCGATCAATCTCGAACGCTCGCTCACCCTCGGCTCTGAGCTCGGCGGCCACCTGGTCACCGGCCATGTCGACGGGCTCGCCACGCTGACATCGGTCGAGAAGGAAGGCGACAGTCACCGCCTGGTCGTCGAGGCGCCGGCGGGTCTCGAGGGCTTCGTCGCCGCCAAGGGATCGGTCGCGCTGGACGGTGTGTCGCTCACCGTGAACTCGGTCGACGGCCGGCGCTTCGGGCTGAACCTGATCCCGCACACCTGGGAGAACACCACGTTCCGGGACCGGGTCGTGGGGGACAAATTGAACATGGAAGTGGACCTGCTTGCGAGGTACGTTGCGCGCCTCGCGGAGACCGGAACGGTGCCGATCTCCTCGCTGATCCGCCAGCCGATTGGAACGTGATGTCCGAGCAGCAGCCGCAGTCCCTGTCGGAGGTCTATACCGGCGCCCTCTCGTCGATCGAGGAAGTCGTCGAGGAGGCCCGCTCGGGACGGATGTTCATCCTGGTCGATGACGAGAACCGGGAGAACGAGGGCGATATCTGTGTGGTCGCCCAGATGGCGACCCCGGAGGTCATCAACTTCATGGCCAAGCACGCGCGCGGCCTGATCTGCCTGTCGATGACGCGGGAGCGGATCGAGAAGCTCGGTCTGCCGCTGATGTCATCGCGCAACGAGACCCGGCACGAGACCGCCTTCACCGTCTCCATTGAGGCGCGCGACGGCGTGACCACGGGGATTTCCGCGCACGACCGGGCTCACACCATCCAGGTGGCGATCGATCCGAACCGCGGACGCGAGGACATCGTCACGCCGGGTCACGTCTTCCCGCTGATGGCCCGCGAGGGCGGCACGCTGGTCCGCGCCGGCCATACCGAGGCGGTGGTCGACATCGCCCGGATGGCGGGGTTGAACCCGGCGGGGGTGATCTGCGAGATCATGAACGACGACGGCACCATGGCCCGCCTGCCGGACTTGGTGCAGTTCGCCCAGTTCCACAACATGAAGATCGCGACGATCGCCGACCTGATCGCCTATCGCCGGCGCACCGAGAGCGTCGTCGAGCGCGCGGTCGAGACGACGCTGCGCAGCCGGTTCGGCGGCGACTGGCGGATGATCGTCTATACCAACAAGGTGACCTATGCCGAGCATGTGGTGCTGGTGAAGGGCGACATCACGACCAAGGACCCGGTGCTGGTCCGCATGCACGCGCTGAACGTCCTGGACGACGTGCTCGGTGACGACGGCGGCAAGCGCGGCGGCACGCTCGGGGCTGCGATGTCGCTAATCGGCAAGGCCGGTCGCGGCGTGGTCGTGCTGATCCGCGAGCCGAGTCCGACGTCGCTGTCCGACCGGGTTCGTGACAGGCTGAGGGCCGAGGCGGAAGGCCGGGCGCCGCAGACCGAACTGCGCGACTATGGCGTCGGTGCGCAGATCCTGCTCGACCTCGGTATCGGCGAGATGGTGCTGGTGTCGAACACGCGGCGCACCATCATCGGCCTCGACGGTTACGGGCTCACCGTGGTCGACCAGCGCCCGATCCCCGTCGAGGAGTGAGGACAACAATGCCCCGCGTTTTGATCGTTGAAGCCCGGTTCTACGAGGATATCGCCGACGAGTTGGCCCGTGGCGCCATCCAGCATCTGGAGGCCGCCGGTGTCGAGTTCGACCGGGTGACCGTTCCCGGCGCCTTCGAGGTGCCGGCCGCCATCGCCTTCGCCCATCAGGGCGCTGCCAAGGGCGGCGTGGCCTATGATGGCTTCATCGCCCTCGGCTGCGTGATCCGCGGCGAGACCTCGCACTATGACTATGTTTGTGGCGAGAGCGCTCGGGGACTTCAGGACCTCGCCATCCGAGACTACCTCGCCATCGGCTACGGCATCCTCACCGTCGAGAACGGCGACCAGGCATGGGCCCGCGCCGGAGTCGAGTCCGGCAAGAACAAGGGCAAGGACGCCGCCGAAGCTTGCCTGGCCATGGTCTCCCTTCGGCATCAGTTCGCCCTGTCATGACGGCGTCCGCCAAATCCGCCGCAAAACGGGGCCAGGGACGGGGGCGATCCGTCGCCCGTACCCTCGCGCGTCTCGCCGCCGCCCAGGCGCTCTACGAGATCGAGGTGGCGTCGGCGTCGCCGCATGAGGTGGTCCCCGCCTTCGTGTCGAACGGATTCAAGGGCATCGTCGAAAGCACCGGTGAAACCGCCGGCGAGGACGCGCAGTCCGGGCCGGTGGATGCCCATTTCTTCGAGAAGCTGGTCCTCGGCACCGTCGGCGACATGCCGACCATCGACCCGATGCTGACAACCGCCCTTGAGCCCGAGTTCAAGCTCGCCCGCCTCGAAGTGCTGCTGCGCGCGATCCTGCGCCTCGGCGCCTACGAGCTACTTGCGTTCGGCGACGTGCCGGCCAAGGTGGTGATCACCGAGTATGTCGAGCTCGGCCATGACTTCTTCGCCGGCCGCGAGCCCGCCCTGGTGAACGCCGTTCTCGACCGCCTCGCCCGGCTGCTGCGCGAGGACGAGGTCTCCGATAGAGCCTGATGACCCGGCGGATCGGCGGCACGCGATGACGGGAAGCGGTCAACCGCTCGGGGAGTTCGACCGGATCGCCCGGTTCTTCGCCCCGCTCAGCCGTGGCGCGCCTGGGGCGTTCGGTCTGACCGACGATGCGGCCGTCCTGCCGACCCAGCTCGGGCGGAACTGGGTCGTCACCGTCGATGCCCTCGTTGCCGGCGTGCATTTCCTGCCCGACGACCCCGCCGACCTGGTCGCGCGCAAGGCGCTGCGGGTGAACCTGTCCGACCTGGCGGCCATGGGGGCCGAGCCTTACGGCTACACGATCGCCCTGGCGCTGCCGAGGGACCAGGCCGATGCAGGGGATTGGCTGGAACGGTTCTCGCACGGCCTCGCCGAGGATCAGGAGCGGTTTGGCGTCTGCCTTCTCGGCGGTGACAGCGTGTCGACGCCGGGGCCGGTTTCCGTCAGCGTGACCGCTTTCGGCCTGGCGGCGGCGGAACGGGTGCTGCGTCGGTCCGGCGCGACACCGGGGGACAGCGTCTGGGTCAGTGGAACGATCGGCGACGCGGCACTCGGCCTGGACGTCGTTCAGGGACGCATCACCGGAGGATTCGACGATCTCGCCGACCGCTACCGCCTTCCGCGGCCACGCATCGCGCTCGGACGCGGGCTTGTCGGGCTGGCGACGGCGGCGATGGACGTGTCCGACGGCCTCGTCCAGGACGCCGGTCATCTGGCGGCCCGCTCAGGGGTGGCGATCGACGTCGATGCTCCGGCCGTGCCGTTGTCCGCCTCCGCCGTCACGCTG
>JGI12316J15310_10000164_pt15 | contig 24947 bp, 22 predicted proteins | sample MarCyaLeptolynsp_FD_15310 | JGI IMG/M metagenome (IMG submission 15310)
CACCTACCTCTTCGCCAAGAAGAAGAAGGCCAGCACGGGTCAGTCCGTGGCGGCCAGCGCTGCGACAGGCGTGGTCGGCTGGGGCGTCACCACCGGCGCACTCGCCCTGCTCTCGATCGCGTGGCCCGTCGTCCTCATCGGCGGCGCCGCAGCCGGTGGCTACTACCTCGCCAAGAAGAAGGACCAAAAGGCCCTTCCGCCGGCGCCGGACCAATAGGGGGATAGGGGGAGAGGGACCCGCGAAGCGGGGGAGGGGCGCTAGCCCCTCCATCAAGACTAGTCGCGACTGGTCAGCTCGAGCCCCCGAACAAGAGCTAGTAAGCAACCAGCACTGCCGCCAGCTTGTAGTTCGGCGGCGTGTGGCTCCCACCGTCGTATTCGCAGCCTGTGCCCAGCGCGCAGCCCATGCACGTAGGCGCGTCGGGACGGCAGGTGTTCTCGTAGTCGTTCAGGCCGTAGCTCACCGTCACCTGGCCGTCTTCGATCCCGTCCGAGACATCCTCGATCCACGGCATCACAAAGTCGCCCGGACACCATCCGGCGCGGGGCAGCATCCACGTGCCCTGCTGGTTGTCGATCGGGTTGTCGCCGCAGTCGTCGCGCCACAGCACCCGCTGCACCGGCGTCGCGCCGACGAGAAAGCCGTGGGTCATCTGGCAGAACTCGGCGCAGTTGTCGAGGTTGCCCTGACCATGACCGGTGATCACGGCGGCGAGCTCCACCTCGTCGGTTCCCTCGGGAAACGCGACGGTTTGCTCGATGACCTGGTCCTCGATCGGGTTGGCCGGGTCCCCGATCACGAAGCTCATGTGGGGCCAAAGAGGTACGACCGCCTTGGGCACACGCGTCGGGGTGCCGCCGAAGAACTGCACCTCGGCGTCCACGACCCAGCCATCACCGTTGGCGTGCCCGGGGCCGACCCACGTATCGATGTGCACGCGCACCGTCTGCTCACCCGCGAGCAGCGGTCGCAGGTGGGTGATCTCGAGCGCCCACGAGCCGCCGACGCGGTACGGCGTGATGAACCGGGCAACCTCGATGACGCGCTCGTCATCGGTGCCGGCGTCTTCCACCACCCCGATGAACCCGCCGCGATCCCACCAGTCGCACTCGCCACCCTCGGGGCACGACAGCGTCAGGTAGAGGGCCACGCCTTCGTACGCGAGCTCGGCCTCGGGGAAGGTCACCGTCACGTCGACGTCGCGCCGGTTGTCACCATCCGCGAAGTACACGTCGGTGGCGTCGAACAGCGTCAGGGTCATGTCCTCCCCGACGACGAGGGGATCGCCGGTGGTCGAGTCGCTCGACTCGTCGACCCCCCCGGAGCTGGTCGAAGGGTCCACGGCCCCGGTACTCAACGCGCCCGTCGACCCGACCTCGCCCGTGCTCGCGTCGCTGCTCGGCACCGACGTCGGCTCGCTGCAGGCCGAGCCCAGGCCCAACGCCATCCAGAACCGAAGCGACCGCCGCACGTCGCCAAGCCTACCAGCCCGCCCTGGCCGCTCGCCCCGCAGGTGAGGCCGCGTCAGCCCATCAGCCACAGGTAGTAGAAGGTGACCGGCGCGACGAAGAGCATCGCGTCGATGCGGTCGAGCATGCCGCCGTGGCCCGGCAGCAGATTGCTCGAGTCCTTCACCCCGTAGGTCCGCTTGATCATCGACTCGACGAGGTCACCGGCCTGCCCCGATGCGCTACCGAGCAGGCCGAGCACCACGGCGTGCGCGATCGGAAGCTCCGGCGTGAGCCAGAAGTGCCCGACCCCGATGGTCGCCAGACACGAGCCGACGAAGCCGCCGAGCGATCCTTGAATCGTCTTCTTGGGGCTGACCGCTTCGTAGAGCTTCTGCTTGCCCCACGCGCGCCCAAAGAAGTACGCGACCGTGTCCGAGAAGAACGCCATGCACAGCGTCAGCACGATCCAGTGCGCGTGGCCGGCCACCTTGAGCAGCGGCAGCGCCGACATCAGCAGCGGGACGTAGACGATGCCCGACAGGCACACGCCCATGTGCTTGCCCGCATCGGGCAGCGCCTTGGGTCGAGCGAGGGTGGAAAAACCGATCGCGAGGGCCGCCACCGTGAAGATGGGAGCGATCACCGCGCCGGGTCCGTACTGCACGGGCAGCAGCACCATCGCGCCCGCGATCACACCGCACACGCCACGCAGCAGCCACGCGGGATCCTCCTCGGTCACCGGCAGCGCCATCCGGAGGTATTCGTCGAGGCTGATCATCGCCACGATCGCGCACGCGATCGAGACCGCCCACGGCGAATCGTCGAGATAGACGGCCGCGAGAATGATCGGCACGAGAACCGCCGCCGTCGCGACGCGCTTGGCGAGGTTGCTCATCGGGTCCTGCTTATCGGGGAGACGTCAGTCGAGGCCGGCGGCCTTGGCACCCGCCGCGGGGGCGACCTGATCGGAGGTCATGCCGAACCGGCGCTCACGCTCGCCGTAGCTCGCGAGCGCGGCGAAGAGCTCCTCGCGCCCGAACTCCGGCCACTGCTTGTCGGTGAAGTAGAGCTCGGCGTACGCCGTCTCCCACAAAAAGAAGTTGGAGATGCGGTGCTCACCGCTGGTGCGAATCAGCAGGTCGAGCGGGGGCAGCACCTTGCTGCTGTCGAGGTACTCCTCGAACAGCTCGGGCGTGATCTCTTCCGGATCGACGCGACCCGCCGCGGCGGCTCGACACAGATCCCGCGCCGCCTTGGCGATCATCTCGCGGCCGCCGTAGCTCAACGCCAGGCACAGCGTCATGTCCTCGTTGTGCGAGGACGCGGCCATCAGCTCGACCAGCGGTGCGCGGACGTGCGGCGGAAGCCGGCCCGTGTCGCCGACGGTGGTCAGCCGAATGCCGTTGTCGAGGATCTCCGCGCGCTCCTGCATGAGGTAGCGACGCAGCAGCTCCATCAGATGGAAGACCTCCTCGGGCGGGCGGTCCCAGTTCTGATTCGAAAACGCGAACAGCGTCAGAGCGGAGATGCCGGCCTTGCGCGCAGCTCGCACCACGGTGCGCACCGAGTCCGCGCCACGCTCGTGGCCGTCCTCGCGCTTCATGCCGCGGGACCGCGCCCAGCGGCCGTTGCCATCCATGATGATGCCGACGTGTCGCGGCAACTTCGCGAAGTCGGGCGCGAGGTCGGGCGCGTCGTCCGTCATGTTACGCAGGCGAGATACCACGCTGTCGGACCCCGGAAAAGGGCCGTCAACGCACTCCAAGCCGCCATAGGCGCGGGGGTGAGGGCGGGCGGCCGGAACCCGCCGGCGAACGGCGGACCCGGGCCCGGCCCGACCTGGCAATAAACGGGACAGGTCCTCGGTTGGCCGGCAATACCCCATGGCGCAGCGCGTGGGTCCCGTTTTGGCGGGGCGTCGCGGCGGGTCCTCGGGGGTCCGGCGCGGGTTGCCGCAGCACCCCGCCCGGAATACCCTGCGGCTCCCGCGAACGGTCGGGGCGTACGTTTCCGACCGTCCTCCAGCCCGGTCCATTCGGGCGGGTGCTCGCGCTGGTGTCCCTTTCGAACCCGGCAGGAAATCATGGCCACCGTCGACGACATCGACTCTCATCTGATCCAGACCGGTCTGCCTTACGAGCAGATCGGTGACGGAACCTGGCTCGTCACGCCCGAGAGTGCGCACCCTGCACGAATCGGCGTCCAGGCCGAGGACCCGATCGTCCTGTTCACCCTGCCCGTCTTCGACATCGGAGCCGATCTCCAAAAGGGAGAGGAGCTGTTCCGGCTGCTGCTCACGCTCAACTCCGAGCTGCTGCACTCGTCGTACTCACTCCAGGGCGACCGTGTCGTGCTCTCCGGGGCGCAACAGCTCGAAAACCTCGACTTCAACGAGTTTCAGGCCATGATCGACGACATGTGCATGGCTCTGGATCGGCACTGGGACCGGCTGTCGCCGTGGGGCCTCAAGAACAAAGGTGAGGCGCGTACCGCCGCCGCCGCCGCCGAGGGGAGCGCATAAACATGGGACTGTTTTCCAGGCTGGGCACGCTGATCCGCTCGAACATCAACGAGCTGATCAACAAGGCCGAGGACCCCGAGAAGATGCTCAATCAGGTCCTCGTGGACATGAAGGCGCAGCTGGTCGAGGCCAAGAAGCAGGTCGCGGTTGCGATCGCCGACGAGAAGCGTCTCAAGAAGCAGTACGAGCAAGAGGCAGCCAAGGCCGCCGAGTGGGAGCGCAAGGCCATGCTCGCCGTGCGCGCCGGTGACGACGGGCTCGCCCGCGCCGCGTTGGCGCGCAAAGCCGAGCACGACGAGGTCGCCGAGACGCTCAAGCAGCAGTGGGAAGCGCAAAAGCAATCGGTGGAGCAGCTCAAGGGCGCGCTCCGGGGCCTCGACAACAAGATCGAAGAGGCCAAGCGCAAGCGGAACATCCTGGTGTCCCGTCAAAAGCGCGCCGAGGCTCAGCGCACGATCAACGAGACGCTCACCAACATCAACAGCACGTCGGCGTTCGACACGTTCGAGCGCATGTCCGACCGCGTGATGCAGCTCGAGGCCGAAGCCGAGGCCGTCTCCGAGATCGGCGGCGCGCTGCCCGAGGCAACGCTCGAGTCGCAGTTCAAGGCGCTCGAGGCCAGCACCTCGGTGGACGACGACCTGTCGATGCTCAAGGAGAAGATGGCGCTGCAGGCCGCCGAAAAGGAGCGCAAGGCGATCGGCGGAGCCGCTGGTGCCCCGCCGCCCGATGCCGGCGCCGCCGCCGATCCCGGTGCCGGTGCCCCACCCCCTTCGGACGAGGAAGTCGACACCGCGGCCCAAGAAGCCGCCATCGACGAGCAGCTCGAAGCGCTCAAGAAGAAGCTGGTCGACGCGTAGAGGCGAGTCGACCAGTTCCGTGGTGCCCGTGCCCCTGCCCCCGCGGCAAGGCCACGGGCACTTCAAATTGCGCCGTAGTGCTGCCGCGAGCGCACGACCAGCACGCCCAGGACTCCGAGGCCTGCGATGCCGACGCCGCTGAACAGCGCGCTCGCCGGCACGCCAACCAGGCTGACCAGCCAGATCGCCTGCCGCATCGTCGGTTCGGTGATGCCACGAGTGAGACTCGAGGCCCCGAATGCCGCCACCACGCCCGCGCCCACGCCGAACATCGCCACCTCGATCGGCTCGAGCGTCCCACCGTTGTCCATCGCCTGCGCGACGCTGAGCGCGAAGATCATCGCCGCGCCGACGATCGACGCGCCGACCACTCGCTCGAGGGTCCCACGCGCCAAGACGGCGAATCCCAGCCCGACCGGCAGCAACGCAACTCCGAGCACCGCGTCCGTCCGCGCCACGATCAGGACGGAGACCAAGACGACCCCAAGGACGATGAGTCCGCTCGCGATCCAATCGGCAGTTCCGTGCATGCCCATCGGACACCGCCGATGGCCATCGGTCGCACGCCGATCGCCGCATCGCTTCTGCCCCGCGCGACTGTCGTCGTTTCGCGGTGTCTCACAGACGTGATCGGAGTCCGCGTTCGTCTGGTCCTCCTCGGAGCCGCCCTTGCTCTGGGCTGTGCACCGGCAAATCCAGCCGTATCTCCGCCCGATCCGCCTGACGGACCTACCGTGTGGACGGTCACCGTCGTCGAGAATCTGGGACGGTCGATCATCGCGTACGACGTCGCTTCTGCCCTGACGGCAAAGCACCTCCCTGGCTGCGAGCCACTCGAGCCCAACAGCTGGAAGAGAGCCGCGGACGACCTGGAGGGCTGGTACGCCAAACGCGGAGTTCCCGTTCACGTCGACGTGTACAAGCGCGAGGAAGACGAGCACCTGTCGGTGCAGTTCGAAGTCAATCCGGAGGGCACGCCTCGTTGCTCGACGGACGGCTCGATGTGCGAGCGGGCCGACGAGTACGTCCTCGACGTCCTCCCGCTACCGAGCTGTGCCGTGGACCACGGTTCCGCGGGCGAGTGACCCACCGAAGCAACGCGCTAGCGCTCCGCGCACGGCTTCGAGCATCAGCCGTCACTGCGGCCTTGGAATCTCGACGGCGTCCTTGTCCGGAGCGCGACCCGCCGGTCCGATCTTGAAGATCGTCTTGCCCTCGTAGTTGGTCGTCTTCCAGACCGTGGAATCCGCCGGTACGTGCGACAGGTTGTACTGCGAGTGTCCCAGTAGCCGCATCGCCGTCATGTGCGCGTCGTGGTAGTTGTTCAGCGCCTTCGAATAGAGCAGCCCCTCGAGCGCCTCGTGCATCACCAGATCTCTCGACTTGGCGGGCAGCGTCTCGAGCGTGCCTCCCCGCGTGAGGTGGTCCCGCGCGATCTTCATCATCTCGTTTTGATGCTCGATCTTTCCCCAGCGATTGATCGTCTGCAGGTGTGCTTTGGCGGTGGAGTAGAGCTCGGGTAGCGCCATGCGACGGATTCGCGCCAGCGCCTGCCCGGCGGGCATTCGGAGGCGTACGTCGCCCTCACTGGGACGGCCCGACTTCGGCGGCTTGCCCGAGCCGGCCGAGTCCTTCGCTCGGGCGTTGCCTTCGAGCGTACTGACTCCGGTCACCTTGATCGTTTTGACCTCACCGCCGACCCGAACCCACAGCTCATCGCCGCTGATCTTGATCACCACGCCCTTGACCGGCGACGACCGGCCCGGAAGGGTCACCATCACCGTCTTGCCGGCAGCGAGCGGCGCGTTGTCGCGAAACAACGCGACACGGGCCGCCCCTTGCATCGTGCGGGCGACGCCGTTGCCGACGACGACGCCACCGGCTCCCAACCCGGCGCCGACGAGGGTGCCCACGATGATGAGCGCGGCCACGTCGGGCGACTTCCAGACATTGGGGTTGGTCGCGGTCACCAACGCCCCACCCGCCCCCGAGATCGCAGCAACGCGAAAGGTTTGGCGCACCAGCGAGACCCGACCGGCACCTCCAAACCTCGCGAGCAGTCCCATCGTCACGAGATCGACCACGAAGGCCCACTGGGCCGCGTCTGCCTCCCCCTCGGCGTACTCGACCCGGCCGTCGGATCCGGCATTGAAGGCGCGCGCATCCATTTGAAACCGCAGCTCGTTCTGCGTGCCGTAGATGTTGGCCGCACCGAGTCCCAAACCAAAGCCGGCCGAGACGATCGTCGCCATCAGGGGCGTCATGGTCCCCGCCGAAACGACGCTGAGGGCAATGCCCGCCACGATGATTCCGCCCATGACCACCATCCCCCAGCGGTCCTCGCTCGCCTTCCAGGCCAGGGCGGCCTGCTCGAAGCGCTCCGCGTCCGGGTTGAGCGGACCGACGCGCCGCGGCGGAAACGAGGTGAGTCCCTTCAGCCCCGCCCCCACGTAGATCGGTTGCGCGACATCCGGAAACCAGCTCAACAGCGTGCACGCCTGGTCGACCCCGGCGACGCGGTCGTAACCCTTTTTGATCCGGCCGCGCAGCGTCTGCAGTCGACTTCGCATCGCAACGGCGCGCGAGTGAAGCGTGTGAATCCAGCTGAAGAACGGCACGTTGGGAAACTTCGCCGGACCGTTGTCGGTTCGAATCTGCTCGGCGGTCATTCGGCTCGCTCGATGGTGAATCTCCTTGCCGAGAAACTGATCGCCACCCAGCCCGAGCACGATGCTGACCACCACCGCTTCGCGGGAATCGGCAGCACCCCGGACGGCCAACGTCAGCTGCTTGGCGTAGATGCGAACGAGCACCTCCCGAAAGCGGCGGCCGAACTTCGCTCGCCCAGCATCGTCGTTGGTGGCGCCCATCTCGAGCAGCACCCGGTCGAGGTCGCCGATCAGCGTCTCGAGCAACGACTGCGCCTGCTGGTAGACGCGGCGAAAGACGTCGACCGGCGGGGGTTGGGACCGTCGCGGTATCGTGCCGTCTCCTGGAACCCCGCGACCGCCCCGCGAGCGAGTCGGCACCACCCCTCCACCACCCAAGTTGGGCTTGGGATGCGGATTGGGCCGCGGAGGCCGCCCGGTTCGAAACTGCTCGATTTCGACTTTGAGCCACGCCCAGTGCGCAGCGTCGAAGCTGTAGATGATGGCGATCGTGCGACCGCCCGCGGCCCGGACGATCCTCTGCTCGTCGGCCGCGGAATCGCCGATCTGCCGCGCAACGTGCCGGTAGTACGCGGGATGGTGGGCCGCGAATCGGCTCAAGGCTCGCCCCCACAGCCCGAGCCCCCCGAACACCTGATGGACCACCGACATCCGACTCGCGTTGACCGACGCGTTGATCCTGACCGACTTTCCTCCCGCGACTGCGCTCACGCGGCCGCAACGAACGAGCGGTCCGCGGGTCGCAAGGCCGAACTGGGCCAAAGTGGCCCCGCCCACAACTTTGCGCTAACGCTCGCGCACGGCTCCGAGCATCAGCTCGAAGAAGAACTCGTGCAGGATGCCCTCGCCGGCCTCCATCACGAAGTCTAGGTCGATCGAGCGGCCGCGGAGTTTTCGCAGGCGGCGCTCGAGCATCAGGTGACGCAGCTTGTAGCGGCTGCCCTCCACCGCGCGCAGCTTCGGCGCGAGGATGGTCGGCGACACGCTCGCCTGGACCTGAAGGTTTTGCGCGGTGATGTGCGCGGCGAGGCCGATCGCGCCGTCGTCGGCCTGAACCTGCGCGTAGGTCACCATCAGCGGGTTGATCTCCGTCAACGGCATCGGCGCGACCGAGAGGTCGAGATCCACGTTCGGAGGCTCGGCCTTGGGCTCGAACGCGACGTCCACCGTCGCATCGGTCACGCCCATGATCGTGGCCTTGCCGTTGAGCCGGGCGCCGCGGGTTCCCAGAGGGTGAATCCCCTCGGCCATGTCGGTGCCCTCGAGCTCGATCCCGTTGACGAAGAAGCGCACCGGGTACTCGTGCCGCTCGTCGCGGTACTCGACCTGCCCGTCGTGCACGGTGAGGCTGCGCGTCTTGAACGGTAGCGCCGAGATCTTGTCGATCCAGCGCTCGTCGAAGCGAATCTGGCTCTCCTCGCCCGTCTGCCCCGCAATGATCGTCAGCCGCGGCTCCCACAGCGTCACGTGTTTGTAAGCCTTGGCGCCGCGCTCGGCGACCGCCTTGTCGAACATCACGTCGATGCGCGGCACCGAGACGAACGGTTCGTCGATCTTGCGGTTGTCCTTGACCAACTTGACGTCGAGCAGCGTCAGCATGCCCATGCCAAAGCCAATCTCCACGTCGCCGATCACCGCCTCGTAGCCGACCAGCGTGTCGAGCCGCCGCGTGTAGCCGCGTTGGATCAGCGCCGCGACGATCTGCTTCCAGTCGGTGGCGAGCAGCTCCTCGAAGGTCAGGGTGCTGCCGGCCGCGAGAGCCCGATTGATCTCGATGGTGGAGTTGGCCCCGGTGAGCATGTGGCCGAACAGCGCCTCGCCGATCGGGTGCGCCGCGTCTTCGTTGTCCCCGAGCATCACCAGGTTCTCGAATGCGGGGTGAATGCGCCCGCGCAGGTGGTCGGTGGTCCGCAGCAGCTCGCCCTCGACCGACAGCGTTCCGGACTCGACGTCCATCTCGACCAAGTCGGTCCACAGCCGATTGAACGGCGTGAGGGCGAGTTGGTCGACGTCGAAGCGAAAGCGCCACGCCAGCCGCGGCTGCGTGCCCGACATCTGCCCTTCGACTGAGAGCGATCCCCCCTCGGGCAGCTTCGCCGCGGCCTCGACGTGCGTGCCCATCTGCGACGAACCCACCGTCTCGTTGAACAGCGTCGCCGAGATGTCCTCGATCGCGAAGTCGGTCATGCCGCTCGGCGTCGTGAGCTGCACGTGAAAGGAGCCGCCCTCGACGGTGAGCTCGTGAAACATGTCGAGCTTGCCGTCGTCGCCTTTGGCCTTCTGCTCTGGATCCCGATCCGCCCGGAGGATGAGCTCCGGCTGACGCACGAAGATGTCGGGTCGGATGTCGCTCCGAACGAGCGCGCGCCAGGAGAGATCCGCCTCCACCTCACCGATGCCCACCTCGAGCCAGCCATCGTCGAAGTGAATGTCCTGCACAGACGCCGCGAGTCGCGACCAGTGGATCTCGACGTCGCCGACGGCAACTTCGGTGCCCATCCGCTCTTCGAGCCGGCTCCGGACCGCGTTCGCGATCCAGCCCGGAGCCATCTGCGTGACGACCACCGTCGCGATCGTCAGCAGCAGCGTGAGCACGACCAGCGACCGAAACCAGAACGTACGCATCCATTCGGGGAGCGGGCGCTCGTACCGGACGGGCGCCGCAACCGGGAACGTGCGTTCCACTCCCGAATCCGCGGCAGATTCACTGGCGTCGATGGACGTGGGGCCTCCGCCGCAAGAATACCGGGGCTCAGCCTTCGAAGTCGTCGAGGTACTTGCCCGGGTCGGCTTCGACCTCGGCGGCGGCCTTGTCCGAGCAAATCCAGTACGCCACGCCCTCGTACTCGACCTTCGGGTGGTCCTCCTTGACCTCGAAGGTGCGGCCCGAATACGGGCACGTGGTGACGTCTCCGGGCTGCGCATCTGCGTTCTTGACCACCTCGCGGCCAGCGAGCGGGTCGGCGTCCGCCTGTGCAGGTGGGGTCGCGGTTGCCGGGTCGGCCGTCGGGGGCGGCTCTTTGCTGCAGGCCGGCAGGAGCAGACCCAGCGAGAGCGCTACGGATCCGAGAGAGATCGAGGTGATTCGAGGCATCTGAGCTCCGAGGCGGGGGTCGACGCGGGTCGATACGCAGTAGTGCGTAGTGCCAGCCGCCGATCCCGGGCGCCGCTGGGCCCCAAAATACCGAATTGCGGACATGGTCGCGAGGGGTCGCACCCCGCAAGCTGAGGACATGCGATGGATGGACGTGTGGCGGATGGCCGTCGCCCTGGCGCTTCTCGCTGCGCCCGGGTGTCGCGACGGCGACACGGTGGATCAGGACGACCCCGACGGGGGCACCGACGCCGACGATGACGATGACGATGACGATGATGACGACGACGACGCCGACACGGTCGACGAGACCGGCGACGACGACGACGACGATGACGACGCCAACGTCGAGTACCTCGATCCGGTGGAGCACCTCGTCCGTGCCTCGATGGCACTGCGAGGCGCCCGTCCCTCGATCGAGGACATCACCGCGGTCGAGGCCGACCCAGAGGCGCTCGCGACCATCGTCGACGGCTACCTCGAGGCTCCCGCGTTCGGCGAAATCGTTCGCGACCTGCACGATGACGCGATGCACGTCGGCATCGAGAACAAGTTCCCCGTCCTGCCACCGCTCGAGGACCAGATCGGTCCGGTGATCAACCAATCGGCGATGCAGCCGCCGCTGCGCCTCGCCGAGCACATCGTGACCAACGAGCTGCCGTACACCGAGCTCGTGACCGCGGACTATCTGCTCGTCGACGAGGTGGCGGCCACGATCTGGGGATGGCCCTACGACGGAGACGGCCAGCAGTGGCAGGTCGTGCCGATGGACGGCCGACCGGCGGCTGGGATCCTGGCCGAGTCGTCGTTTTTCCTGCGCTGGGAGTCCGCCGGCGCCAACTTCAATCGCGGCCGCGCCAACGCAGTGAGCCGCGCCCTGCTGTGCCATGACTTTCAGTCGCTCGACATCGACGTCGGCACGATCGATCTCAGCGACCCCGATGCCGTCAACAACGCCGTCGAGGAGCTGCCGGAGTGCAACGGGTGTCACCACACCCTCGACCCGCTCGCGAGCAACTTCTTTGGCCACTACCCCAATCTTCCCAACGCGGATCAGATCGGGTCCTACCCGCTGCCGTCCGCCTACGTGCCGCAATTCGAAGACCTCTGGATGGAGACCAACGAGCGCGAGCCGGGCTTTTTCGGCGCGCCGACCAGTGGACTCCAAGAGCTCGGTCAGCAGATCGCGGACGACCCGCGCTTTGCCCAGTGCACGGTGATGCGGTTCTACGGCTACTTCAACCAGACGCCGTGGCAGGAGACACCGCCGGAAATCCGCGATGAGCTGCAGGATGTCCTCGTCGGCTCGGGCTGGAACGCCAAGGCGCTGATCCGCGAGATCGTGCTGCACGACGATTTCCGGGTCGCGCGGGGCCTCGACGAGGAGGCCGCGGCATCGTTGGTCGGTGTCAAGAAGGCCCGGCCGCTGCAGCTCGCCATGCTGATGGAGGATCTCACCGGCTATCGCTGGGAGCTCGACATGGCCGCCATCCCCGAGATCGACGCGGAGGGGGTGCTCGATCTGCCGCGCAATGCGACCGCGGGCTTCAAGGTCCTGGGCGGCGCGGGCGACTCGCTCACGGTGCTGTCGGCGGCCAACACCGTCAACGCGACGACGAGTCTCTTCGTTCGCCGCTTCGCTGAGCAATCGGCGAGCTTCGTGGTGGAGCAGGACTTCGCGACCTCGGACCCCGCGGACCGCAAGCTCCTGCAGCTCGTCGAGGCCGACACGACCGACGAAGCGACCATTCGCGACCAGCTCGCGTGGCTGCACCTGCGGCTCTACGCCGAGCGGGTCGAGCCGGACAGCGAGGCCGTCGACGCGGCCTACGACTTGTTCGACGGCGTGCTCGACGTCGCCGGCACCCCCGAGCGCGCATGGAAGGCCACCCTGGCCGGCATGCTGCAGGACTTCACCATCATCTACTACTAGCCGACGGAGACACACGATGAGCCTCGTTTCACGACGCAACTTCTTGGTGGGCGCGGGTGGCTGCGCCGCCGCCAGTACCTTGCTCGGCCGCGCCCCGGCGGCACGCGCCGACGCCCAAACCACCCCCAAGCGGGTGATGATGCTCCTGTGCGTCGGCGGCTGGGACATCAGCTACGCGCTCGACCCCAAGCCCGGCGTGCCGACCGTGGACTCGCCCGAGGGTGACGTCCAGATGTTCGAGGACATCCCCATCCTCACCCACGAGAGCCGACCAGACATCACCGGGTTCTTCGAGGCCTACGCTCCGATCACCGCCGTCATCAACGGTATCGACGTCTCGTCGATCGCCCACGACCAGTGCCGCGCCCGCATGCTCACCGGCAACTCGTCGGCGACCGGTGCGGACGTCGGGGCGATCGTGGCGGCCGAGCTCGCCTCGGACTTCGACGCGCCCTACCTGAGCCTGAGCCAGTACGCGTTCGTCGGCGATCTCGGGGTCCACGCGGTTCGAGTCGGGTCCACCAACCAGATCAACGCGCTGCTCGATCCCGCCGGGGGTTATCCGGTGGCTCCCGGCTCTCCGTTCGCGCACGGTGGCTTCGTTCCGCAAGCGGGTGAGGACGCCCTGATGCGTGCATTCGTGGAGGAGCGCGCGGCTCGGCTCCAGGCCGAGCGCGCGGCCCTGGGCTTCAACGCCAACCGTGTCGCCGACTATCTCGCGTCGCTCGGCAAGGGCGACCGGCTGCTCGAACGCGCCGGCGACTTCGGACTGCTCGGCCAACCGATGGACCTGCAGCAGCAGGCGACCCTTGGCCTGTCCGCGCTCGCCGACGACTTGGCCTGGTCGGTGTCGCTGAGCGTGAGCGGCTTCGATACGCACGACGACAACAGCCCCCAGGGGCCGCTGCAAAATGCTGTCTTCGGAGGACTCACGGGCGTTGCTCAGGCGCTCGAGGCAACGCCCGGCAGTCGCGCCGGGAGCAGCCTCCTCGACGAGACGATCGTCATCGCCATCTCCGAGATGTCCCGGACGCCGCGGCTCAATCAAAGCGGCGGCAAGGATCACCACCCCGTGACCAGCGCCCTCGTCTTCGGTGGAGGCGTCGCCGGCGGCCGAACCTACGGAGGCACCGACGACGACGTGCGTGCCCAGGCCGTGGACTTCGAGACCGGGGATCTGGACCCAGACGGGGCCACCCTGACCGCCGGAAGCCTGCTCGGAGGCCTCGTGCAGCTTGCCGGCGCCGATCCCTCCCCCTACATCTCCAACGCCGCCCCGTTCACGCCGCTGTGTGCGTGACCGCCCTGATATTCTGATCGGGACGTGGGGCGGTACTGGGCACTGGCGGCGCTCGTCGGAGCGGCGGCCGCATGCATCGGACCGCAGCCATTTGCGTGCACCGACGACGCGCAGTGCCGACTCGATGGCATCGACGGCTGGTGCGAACCCGAGCGGTTTTGCAGCTATCCCGACGACGAGTGCGGGTCCAATCGCCGCTTCGAATCCGAGGCGCCGGGCGACCTCGGCGGAGAGTGCGTCGACATGCCCGGCACGAGCGACGGCGAGACCGACGAGTCCACATCACAAACCGACGCCGGATCCGAGTCCGGGTCGGACGTTTCCGACTCGGGCGACACCTCGATCAGCGACGAGTGCGTCCCCTTCGACATGGTGCGCGGCGGGGTGCGCCACACGTGTGCCCGTGACGTCGAGGGCAATCTGTGGTGCTGGGGCGAGAACCTGTTTGGACAGCAGGGGCCGCCGCGTACGAACTTCATCGTCGAGCCCACCAGAGTTCAGGGCGTCGGTCCCATCGTCGCGTTCGACACGTCCGACCACACCTGCGCGATCGAAGAAGGAGGCGACCTGCTTTGCTGGGGTCGCAACGAGAACGGGCAGGTCGACCCCACCGACGAGCTCCCAGTGCTCGAGGATCCATTGGTCATCGCGGACGTGCCGGGCGAGGTCAACTCGTTTGCGACCGGCCTCGAGACGACGTGCGCGTCGGTGGACTCGGAGCTCTACTGCTGGGGCCAGATTCTCGGCATGCCGGGCATCGAGGCTACGGCGATCCCGGGGATCGCCGAGCCGCTGGTTGCGATGCAAGCAGGACGTGCGCACGCCTGCGGGCTCACCGAGGACGGCCGCGCCTGGTGCTGGGGCGACGACGACGCCGGGCAGCTCGGCGACGGGGGCGGGGTCGGCAACGGCGAAGCAGTCCCCGTGGAGTTCATCGAAGACGGCGTCGTGCATGCGCTCGACGTGGGCAGCGACCATGCGTGCGCCGTGTTCGACGGTGACGACGGCCTGCAGGTCCGGTGCTGGGGCGACAACTCGGTCAACCAGACCGGTCTGCTGCTCGGTGCCCCGGTGCCCTTCCCTCACACCCCGGTGGGCAACCTCATCGGCGGGCAATACGGGCCACTCACCGCGGGCATCGCCCACTCGTGCGTCTGGGCGGGCGACGAGGGCATGTTCTGCTGGGGAGACAACAGCGTCGGCCAGAGCCAGTGGGACCCGACGATCGACTGGCTCGACGGGCCCAACGCGGTCGCGCTGCCGTTCGAGACGAGCTCCGAGGTCGCGATGCTCTCGGGCGGCGGTGCGCACACGTGCCTGCTTCAGACCGATGGCACGCTCGACTGCTGGGGCTGCAACACGTGGGGTCAGCTCGGAGCCGAGCCGCGTGGCTGCGAACCCGACGACGTGGTCACCGTGCGCGTCTGCGCCCGCGGCTGATCACGAGCCGGTCAGTCGCGGAGCAGCCCGTGCTGCACGATGAGCTTGGCCAGCGCGGCGCGCCCCGGCAGCCCGAGGCGCTCGTAGATGTTGCCGAGATGCTTGCTCACCGTGCGCGGGCTGATGTGCAGCTGGTCGGCGACCTCCTGCGTGGTCAACCCTTCGGCCACGAGCTGGGCGACGTCGAGCTCGCGCGCCGACAGACCGATCTCTGCCGCCCGTGCGGTAGGCTCCGGGGCGGCGAGCTCGTCCTGACGGCGATAGCCGAAGCGCACCTGCACGTCGGGCCCGATCTCGAGCCGGTCGCCCTCGCGCACGATGGCCATGTCGACCCGGGCCCCGTTGACGAAAGTCCCGTTGGTGGAGTCGAGGTCGAGCACCGTCACGATGCCTTCCTCCGAGATCGAGACCTTCGCGTGCTGTCGAGAGACGCCATCGTCGGTGAGCGTGAGATCGGCATTCGACCCGCGGCCGATGAGGTTGCTGCCCGTCGTGAGCACGACGACCTCACCCCGACGGGAGCCCTTGGTGATCTCGAGACACGCCACCTCGTCGGAGGAGCGGCCTCGCGCGACCCGAACCTCGCGGACTACCGTCGACTTGTCGTCCACGCCTTGGTCAACGTAGCACGATGGGCCGCAGCGAAAAGCGACCGCGCACCGCGATGCCGGGCCCGAACGGGTCCACGCTCACCGCCACCCGTCGCTGCTTGCGCGCGAGCACCCCCAGCCGAATCGCGCCACCGACCGCGAGCGCGACCCCGACCGGCAGGGTCACGAAGCCGGCGAGCTGAAGGCGAGACGCGCGGGACAGACCGTCGCGTTGGTCTTGGTGCACGTCGGCCCCCTCGACGGTGCGCTTGGTGAGATCGGCGGATACGAGCAGCGCAGCTCCGGCCACCGCCACGGCGCCCCCCATGCCGAGCAGAGCGATGCCGGTGGGGTCGCGGCGCCACGGACGGGCGGGGTCTTCGTCGATCGGCGGTCCGTCGGTGCGGACCTCGGGTTCGGGTTCGGGTTCGGGTTCGGGTTCGGGCTCGGGTTCCGGCTCGGGCTCGGGCTCGGGCTCCGGTTCGGGGTCCGGCTCCGGGACGGCGGCGACCTCCTCGAGGCACGCATCGCGCTGCTGCTTGGCATTGCCGAGAAAGATGGCCCATTGCTCTTCGGTGGCGTCGACCTCGGGCGGAGGCTGCGACGTCCAGCGCTCGATGAAGCGGCCGTACAAATCGGCCGCCTGCTCGCAGCGGCCGGCAAGGCGTTCGACCTGAGCCCAGTCGTAGAGCGTTTGCGTACCTCCGTCCCGCTCGAACGTCTCGGCGAAATGCCGCGAAGCATCGTCGTAGCGCCCCTCGGCGAACGCGGCATCGGCGAGCGCTTGCGGGTCGTCTTCGACCGGCGGCGCCACCCCGACGAGGGCGACCGACAGCAGCAGGGCTCGGATCACGGCGTACGCCCCCGCGGGGTCAGACCGTTGGGATCGAAGGGCTCAGGCTCGGGCTCCGGTGGTGGCTTCTTCTTCTTGCGCTTCTTTGGGGACTTCTTTGGGACCGGCTCCGGCTCCGATTCCGGTTCCCGTTCCGGCTCCGGCTCCGGCTCCGGTTCCGGTTCCGGTTCCGGTTCCGGTTCCGGCTCCGGCTCCGGCTCGGGTTCGGGGGCAGCGACGGGAACGGGCCTGGGTTCGGGCGCCTCGGGCTCGACGGTCTTCGGGCCATCGTCCAGCGAGAGCGAGGCTGCGTAGACGAGTCCCAGCGCGCCGAGCCCTCCCGCCAGCGCCCACGGCCACACCGCGCGGCGCTTGGGCTGCTGTGGAACGGCGGTCGGCGCAGCGGGCTCCACCGGCTTGGCCCGTGTCGGCGCGTCCGAGCCCAGATCCAGCCGGGTCGGCACCGAGGTCTCCGCGCCCGGTTGCTGCCAGGGCAACGGACGCTCGCCGACCACCTCGGCGATCCATTCGCCCAACGCCGCGCGCGACGGATTGATACCGTCGAGCTCCTCGAGCGCCCGCTCGACCTCACGTGCCGTCGTGGGTCGTTCCTCGCGACGGCGCCGCAGCAGCCGAAGGATCAGCGCCTCCAGCTCGTCGGGCAGATCGGGGCGGTGCTGCGATGGGGGCTCGACGTCGTGGTTGATGATCGCGTTCATCAGCGCGAGCTCGTCCTCGCCCGCGAACGCCCGCCGCCCCGTGCACAGCTGGTAGAGCACCGCCCCGAGCGCGAACAGGTCGCTCCGCGCGTCGAGCTCCCCCGCCTTGCACTGCTCGGGGCTCATGTACGCAACCTTGCCCTTGCGCCCCCCGCCCAGGGTCCGATGCTTGTTCGACTCCGCCCGCGCGATCCCGAAGTCGACGAGCTTGACCGCTCCCTCGTAGGTGACCAGCACGTTGGTCGGCGAGACGTCGCGGTGGATCACGGCCAGCGGTCGGCCCTTGGCGTCCCGGCGCGAGTGCGCATGGGCGAGCCCGGCCGCGATCCCGATCGCGATCCCGACCGCGTGCCGGAGCGGCATCACCTCGCCCCGCTTGCCCAGCGCCTCGAGCACGCCGTGCACGCTCGGCCCGTGGATGTACTCCATCGCGATGAACAGGCCGTCGTCGTCGCGATCGAAGTCGTAGACGTGCACGATGTTCGGGTGGTCGAACTTCGCGATCAGCCGGGCCTCGTCCAGGAACATCTGGAGGAACTCGTGGTCCTCGGCCCACTGCGGCAGGATGCGCTTGATCGCAACGTGTTTGACGAAGCCGTGCTCGCCGCGCATGCGCGCCAGCTCCAGCTGCGCCATGCCGCCGTGTGCGATCGGAGCGACCGCCTCGTAGCGCGCCGGCATCGTCGGATTTTCTCCCACCCACGGTATTCGAACAACGGCCTCGACGACGGGCGATCGCGGGCTACCCTTGCGCGCCCAGGAGGCCCCCGATGACCCACCCCCTGCAGCGCATCATCAAGGAGGCGTCGCGCGGCCTCGTCCAGCGCGATGTCGCGGTCCAGCTCGTCGTTCTCGCCGCGATCGCCCGTGAGCACGTACTGCTCATCGGACCGCCCGGAACCGCGAAGAGCGAGGCGGTGCGCCGGATCGCCCACGGCCTGGGAGGGCGCTACTTCGAGTACCTCGTGGGGCGTTTCACCGAGCCGAGCGAGATTTTTGGCCCGATCGACCTGCAAAAGCTCCGCGACGGCGTGGTCGAGACCCAGACCGCCGGCATGCTGCCCGAGGCGGACGTCGCCTTCCTCGACGAGGTGTTCCTAGGGTCGACGGCGATTCTCAACACCCTGCTCGGCATTCTCAACGAACGGGTGTTCCGTCGCGGCCACACCGCCGTCCGCTGTCCGCTCCGGGTCTGCGTCGGGGCCTCCAACGCATTACCCGACGACCCATCCTTGTCGGCATTCTCGGACCGGTTCTTGCTCCATCTGTTCCTTCAGCCGATCCCCGACCCGTATCTCGAGTCGCTGCTCGAGGCCGGGTGGTCGCTGCCCGAGCTCGCATCGGAGGCTGTCGGCGGCGTCGACCTGCTCGACGAGGGCATCGCTCGCGCGCGGGCGGTCGACGTGGCACCCGTTCGCGGTTTGCTCGCGGAAGCCGTGCGCCTGCTGCGGAGTGCCGGCATCGAGCTGTCGGATCGTCGCGTGGTCAAGCTGCAGCGCCTGATCGCCGCGGCGACGGTGCTCGACGATCGCGATGCGGCCAGCGCGGGCGATCTGTGGCCGATCATCTTTGCGATTCCCCGACCCGGGGACCAGGATCGCGCCCGCGACCTGCTGCGCGACTTCCTCGAGCCCAGCGACAACGCCACGCTCGGCGCCGCGGCGGAGCACGCGTCGCTGGGCCCGCTCGCGCGCGCCCGTCGGCTGCAGGACGCCGGCGAAGCCCTGTTGGCGGAGCCCGAGGCCGACGACAGCGAACAGATTCGCCACTGGCGTCTCAAGCTGGAAGGCATCGCACGAGAGATCGACGCAGGCTTTGCTCGCGAGTCGATGCCGACGCCCCTCGCGGAGCTGCGGTCGCGCATCGTCACCGCGCTACAGGAGACGGGCGGTGCTCCACCGTCCTGAGCCACGCCCGAGGCTGCCGCGCGAGGCACCTCGGATCGCGGGTCTCGTCGCCGTCGACGACGCCGCGCATCGCCTCCTCCGCCGGTTGCTCGACGCAACCGATGCCGAGCTGGCGGCGGTCGACGGCGTTGCGTCCCCGCGCACGGTGGGCCTGCTCGGCCCGGCCGATGCTTTGCCGTGGGTGGACGGCGTGGTGTACGTGCGCCGCTCCGTCGAACCCGGCCTGCTGCTTCCGACCACCGAGGACGTCGACGTTCCGGTGGGCGCACTGCTGTCCGCGCTCCTGAGCCGTCATCGCGGTCTCACGCCGCCGGTGGCGATGCTGCCGAGCCACGGCCTCGTCGTTCCGCTCGCGGGCGCTCGCCCCCCTTCGCGCACGATCCTCCGCGCGTGGATGGAGGCTCGGCGATGACGCCGGAGCTGCCCAAGCCACTGCAGCCATGGACCGAGGCCCTGTCGATCATGCGCCAGGAAGTCGTCGATGGCGTGGGCACGTGGCTGGCGCCCCTGCGGGCGCTGGTCGGTCCGCTCGCGATTCCCCGCAGCACCGTCAGCGGCGATCCAGATGGGTTGTCGGGCCTGACGCGCCGCGGCTCGTACGAGCGGCTGGTCACCAGCGAGTGGGCCGTCGCGCTCGAGCTCCCCGACGAGTTTCTCCGACGTGCGCTGATGGGCGAGCACGTCTTTGTCGCGCGCGCCTACCAGGAGCCACACGGCGCGCACAGCAGCGTCGCACTGCTCGACGTGGGCCCCATGCAGCTCGGCGCGCCGCGCCTGGTCCAGCTCGCCGCGCTGGTGGTGCTGGCCCAGCGCGCCGCGGACTGCGGGGCGGAGTTTCGCTTCGGAATCCTGCAGGACGCCACATGCCGACTGCTGTCGGTGGATCGCGACGGGCTCATCGCGTGGGCACAGCACCGCAGCACCTCCCTCGGTCGCGAGCACCGACCGGACTGGGCGGAGACGCTCGACGAGGTCGAGGTCAGCGATCGCTGGATCGTCGGTGCATCCGGCCTCCGCGACGTCGCCAGCGAACTGCGGGCGGGACTGGTCGCGGTCGAGGAGCCCCTGGAGCTGGGAAACCGCAACCTCGAGGTCTCAGTGCAGCGACCGACGGCGCCGGGAGGGCACGTCACGCTGCAGCGCCCCGACGACGACGAGGGCGTACGAGCGCTGCGGCACCCGGTTCGACCCCCGCAGCAAACGCCCTCCGGAGTTCCTTATCCGGAAGCGCCCCGCGGTGGCCTGGGCCAGCTGCTGCTGCGCGGCGATCGACTCGTCGTGCGTCAGCCCGATGGCGTCTTGCTCGCGCACCACGCCCCGGTCGGTCCGGGCGGCCGCGGTACGGCCAAGGAGGTCCACCCTACGGAGTGGACGGGTACGCCGGTCGGCCTGGACGTGTATCAGGGGCGTCTGGTCTCGCTGATGGTCGACGGCTCGAACCTCGTCATCGGCGGCAGTGGACTCGGAACCGGTTCGTCGGGCAACTCGGTCTCGGTCGGCGTCACGCTCGGCCCGGTTCCCGACCCGCTGGCGTCCTGGGACGAGCACCCCGTGGCGCTGTTCGTCACCGAGTCCCATCGCGACCGCCTGCACGCCTGGTTCGTGGTGAGCGAGCGCCACCTGTACGAGATCGATTTCCGCAGTCCGGAGGACGGCGAGATTCGTCTGCTCGACCCGTGGATCTGCGCCTACGCGCGCTACGACGGCGCACGCATTGTTTGGGTTTCCGCCGGTCAGCACGCCCTGCTGTCCAACGTCTCCTTCGGGACCGACGCGGAGCCCCCGCCGCTGCCCGACAACGTCCTGGACGACGTGGTGCTCGGACCGTGGCACCCGGGCCACCCGTGGCCAAGCTTCGCGTACCGCACGGCGCTGGATCGAATCAGTGCGTTCGGCATGCGGCCCGGACTCGTGGAGGTCCCGATCCAACCCGATTGTCGCCTGGTCGGACTGACCAGTCGCTACGTCGACGCGACGCAACACGACCCGATTCCGATCCTGCAGCGCCCCACCAACGATCGCTTCATCAAGCACGGCCAGCACGAGCCCTTGCTCACCACCCCCGGCCGGATCACCGGTACGCGCTGGTACCCCAGCAACGAAGTGCTCGTGTGGCGAACCCAGTCCGGTCACCTGGGGGTGGACGCGATCCATCCCCATCGCGTGCGTCTCCGCCTGCGCCCCGAGGGGAGCACACCGCGATGATCGATCTGCGCCCTCGCCAGCTCCTGCACGGCGGTCGCGTCCTGGCGCACGCGGTGCTCGTCGACCCCTCCCTCATTGGAGAAGCGGAGGCGCGCGCTCGCTGCCTGTCCGCCGCGGTCGACGGCGCGCGCATCGAGTCGCTCGGCGGGCACTACCTCGTCCGCTGGGAGCGCCCGCGCGCGCTCTTTGCCGACCGCTGCCCGGGTCTGCCGCTGGTCCGCGTCGGTTCGAGCCTGTCCGCCGCCCCGCTGACCCCCAAGGAGTCCGAGCAGCTCGCGCGTACGGCTCCCGCGGTGGCCCTCGTTCGGGACGGGCGCGTGCAGTCGCACGCAACCGGTGAGGCCATCGATCTGTCGAAGTGGCTCGACGTTTCCACCCTGACCATCGAGCCCACGGAGTCGCTGGGCCTTCCCCCACGCGTCGTCGCCCCGACGCTCGCCGATCCCACCGAGGATCCCAACGCGACCGTGGATCCGCGCGTGGCGTTCGGCGCCAAGGTTCCGGCCGCGAGCCCCGAGCTCGCAGAGGTCCTCGCCGCCCTCAAACAGAAGCAGGCCGAGCGCGACGAGGCCCGCGCAAACGCTCCGTCGTGGTCGTCGGACGCGGGGTCGTTCGGCCTGGACGGAGGAAGCCTCGGTGCCCCACCGAGCCCGGGCCTGCTGGCGCGGCTGGGGCAGTGGCTGTCGCGGCAGCTCGGCGAGCCCCAGCGCGCTCTGCCTTCAGACGATGCATTCACCGGTGACGGCGACGTCACTCCGACCGAGCCGGGACGCTTCGCGCAGTGGCTTCGCCGGTGGTTGATGGCCTCGCCGCTCGCCGACGCCTACGGACGACGGCAGGCGGACTACATCCGGCGCACGATGGAGCTGTTTCAGCGCCGCCAGTGGGACGACGCGCTCCGCCACGCCATCCCGTTCGGGGGCGACGAGGCGGACAACGGGCCCTCGATGTGGCTGCCCAAGCCCCGCGATCGCCTCGAGCTCGGCGGAGCGCGCCTCGGCGCTGCATCCTCGCTGGGCTTTTCCTCGGACCTCTACGAGCACTTCAAGGAGATGTACCGGCGCGCGGCCGAGGCGCTCGAGCGCGATGGGCGGATCGAGGAGGCCGCCTATGTGCTCTTCGAGCTGCTCGGAGAAGCCGACGCCGGCATTGCGCTGCTCGAGCGCCACGAGAAGTGGGAGCTCGCCGCGCGCATGGCCGAGAAGCGTCGCATGGCACCGGGCCTCGTCATCCGCCTGTGGTTTCTCGCCGGGCGAGCCGACCGGGCCGTGCTTGTGGCTCGGCGCACCCGAGCGTTCGCCGACGCGGTGTCGCGACTCGAAGCGCGGCACTCCGAGCACGCGATGCACATGCGCATTTTGTGGGCGGACTGGCTCGCCGACAGCGGCGACTACGCGGCGGCAGTCGACGCGATCTGGCCGTCGGAAGCGGCGCGCCACCTCGCGGTGGCGTGGATCGACCGGGCGATCGCGTTCGGAGGCGCCACCGGGGCACGCATGCTCGTGCGCAAGCTCGAGCTGCTCGGGCACGCCGAGGTCGCGCGGAACGAGGTCCGCGATGCGGTGGTGCGCTTGCTGGCGGCCGATGACCCCGACGCCGCACAGCGGCGGGCAGAGGTCCTGCAGTGGCTCGGATCGCTGTCCAATCCGCTCCCGCCGCTTGCGCTCGAGCTGACGCGCGCGCTGACCCGGCACGTGCTCGCGGATGGCGGGGGTCGACCGAGTCAGCTCGCGAGCGGCCGCGCTCTGCCCGACCCCCTGCTCAACTACGACGTGGGCCGGCTTCCGTTCCTCGGTCGTTCCCCGGAGCCGCCGCCGCGCTCGCGGGTCTTTGCCCGTCACGAGCGGGGCCTGCTTCCGATTCGCGCTGCGATCGAGCTGTCCAACCGTCGTGTGCTCGTTGCGCTCGGCGAAGGCGGCATCGCGGTGGTCGACGCCGAGGGCAACCGGCTGCGTTCGTACGAGCACCCAGCCGACGTCCTGATTCCCAACCCCTCCACCAACCGAGTGATCGCGGCAACCCGCCGCGGCCCGACGTGGTCGCTGCGTCGGCTCGACCTCAGCACCGGCCGCGCAGAGCGGTGGTGCGACGCCCGAATCGTGCACCTCGTCGATCACTTCGACGGCAGTCGATGGTTCGTGGCGGACGACGACTCGATCGCGATGGTCGACGCGATGGCCCCCGAGCTGCGGGCGCTATGGCGAGTCGGCAACCTGCCCGGTCGCGTCCGCGCGCTCGCAGCGTCCTCGCGGACCCTCACGGCGATCATCGCGGACACCGAGCACGCCGAGTGCTGGCTGTACGACCTGAGCGAGCACGGGCCGGTCCTCCGCAACCGGACGCCTTGCCCACCGGGAGTGAGCCAGGCCTCCACGATCGCCCTGACCCCGGGGGGCTCTCACGCGGGGTCGCGTTCGACCGGGGAACGAACGATCCTTTCGGTGCTGGAGGGCTCCCTGCCGTCGGCCAACACGATCGCGCGCGTCGGCGCGGTTACGCGCGTGCACGGCGATCGGGTGGCGTGGCTCGAGATCGACGACGAGGCCGCACGACTGGTGCGCCTCGCCGGCGCAACGCCGTCCGAGGAGCTCCTCGTCCTCGAAGGAGCAACGCGGGTCCGGGTGCGCGCGGAGGACAGCCGCACCATCGTCACCGACGACTGCGGACGCATGGTCGTGCTCGACAGTCGCGAGCAGATCGTCCGCACGCTACTGCTTCGTTGATCGCTTGCGGCCCAGGTAGAAGCCGCGCTCGAAGTAGCCGACCACGCCGAGAAAGATCGTGTGCTGCTGGCTGGCGAGCTGGTCGGTGTCCGCGATGGCGCGCTCGCGGTAGAAAAACCCGTTCTCGGCGGTGCTGCGGTCGTAGCGGTACTCGAGCCGCACCAGCAGGTGGTCGTAGAAACGGCTCGAAAAAGTCACCGTCTCGCCGAACATCAGCTGCGGCACGCCAAACAGCAGGCCGTCGCGATCCCACATCAGCTCCGGGCGCGCGGCGAGGTCGAGCTCGACCGCGTCGTTTTCCCAGAGGATGCCGTGCACGAACAACGCGCCGAGCAGCCACAGGTTCTGCGGCTCGCCTTCCTCCTCGGTGATCCGGTCCTGGCCAAAGTCGACCACGCCAGCGATGCCCCATCGCGGACCCGAGTACGTGGCCTGCGTGTCCCAGTGCACCCGCCACGAGCGCGGCGCGAGATCGGTGCCCTCGGGGCCGAAGTAGACCTGCGAGGTCACCGACCAGTCACCGCGATTGCGGAACAGCGAGACCATGTAGCTCGGCGCCGTGTTGACGTCCGCGATGGTCTGCCAGCCATTGACGATCCAGCCCTGAATGCCGAACCCGGCGGGCAAAGACTGCTCGATCATCCCGCCCATCAGGTAGTACGGAGCAGCATTGGCGGCCCACGTGGTCGTGTAGTTCCAGTT
>JGI12316J15310_10000041_pt135 | contig 24911 bp, 23 predicted proteins | sample MarCyaLeptolynsp_FD_15310 | JGI IMG/M metagenome (IMG submission 15310)
GATCTTCGTCCGCGAGACGTCGCACTACGTGTGGTGCCCACCCGTCCATGCCGACGCAGTAGTGATCGGGAAGGTCGTCGAGGTCTTGCGGTGTGCCGTGGCGCTCGAGGTAGGCGGGGCTCGCGACGAGCACCATGCGCGAGTCGAACAGGCGATGCGCCGTGAACACCGACGAGTCTGGAGGCGAGCCCCCGCGCATGGCGAGGTCCATGCCTTCCTCAACGAGGTCGACGTACTCGAGTGTATGCAGGATTTCGACGTCGACCTCGGTGTGCTCCTGCAGAAAGCCGGACAGCAGGCGCCAGAGCACGCCGTTGTCGTCGGGCGGGGCCGTGATCCGAACGAGGCCGGCGATGCGAGCGTGGGCTTCGTCCAGGGCGCGGTTGGCCGCCTCGAGATCGCGAACGATGCGAGCGGTTCGCTCGTAGTAGACGCGACCCGCATCCGTCAAGCCGATGCTCCGAGTGGTGCGGTGAAGCAGCTTGTAACCCAGCTGCTCCTCGAGCCGCGCGACGCGGCGACTGACTGCCGATGTGGGCAGATCCAGCTTCTTGCCGGCTGCGGTGAAGCTCCCGGAGGAGACCACCTCGGTGAAGACCACCACGTCGTTGAGATCCAGGCTCACAATTGCTGGATCGACAATAGAGTTTTGCCGAAACGTTGGCTAGTTAGTCGGTGGGTTGGCGCCCACACTCGCGTGCAATGCGTTTTCAATCGTGGTGTCCGTGGCTGCTGATGACGACTGTGGCCGGTGGGTGTGCCAGCGTGGCGCCTCCAGAGGCGGCTGAGCCGGTGGCGCTGGGCGAGCCTGCGGCCGTCCTCGATGGGCAGCGTTACCTCGAATACCGCGTTGGACGGAACATCAAGGCCAGCCCGGAGGCGGTGTGGGCGGTGTTGACGGACGGGCCGGCGTACCCCGAGTGGAACTCGACCGTGGTCAGCCTCGACGGGACGATCGCGCAGGGCGAGACCATCGAGCTGGTCGCGAAGATAGATCCCAGCCGCACGTTCAAGCTCGAGGTGTCGACGTTCGAGCCCGCCCGCAAGCTCGTCTGGGAGGACGGCGGCAAGGCCTTCAAGGGCGTCCGCACCTTCACGCTCACCGCACGCGAAGACGGCAGCACCGACTTCACCATGGCCGAGGTGCTCACAGGCATGTTCATGAACTCCATCGAAAAGAAGCTCCCCGACTTCCGCCCCCCCTTCGACACATTCGCCGCAGACCTAGAACGCCAAAGTTTGTCAACTTTGGGGACGTAGCTCAAAGTTGACAAACTCTGGTACCACCTCGGTGTTGCACCCGTTTGTCAACTTTGGGGACGTAGCTCGAAGTTGACAAACTCTGGTTGCGGACCGGCGCTCAGTACCGCGGGGCGCCGACGCGATGCAGGTTGACGGCGAAGTGGTCGGACATCATGTCGTACGTGACCTCATCGCCGACCTTGAGGTCGCTGGGGTTGTCGCGTCCGATGTTCTCGCCGGAGGAGAGATCGATGATGCTCGCGGCGTCCGGGCCGACCTCGATCACGATGCCGGAGCGACCGGGTGCCCAATCGCGAAGGCCGATCATCTGCGCTGGTCCTCCGCGGAACTGTTTCTTCCTCGGTCGCGCCGCGATGCCTTCCTCGGGGGCGAAGGTGATGATGTCGCCCTTTTCGAACTGCTTGTCTTCGATCCGGTAGCTCTTGCGGCGGGCCCGGACGCGGGATTTGTTCATGACGACGCCGACGAGTCGTTTAGGCATTGCGCGGTTCCAGTTACATCGGAAGACTCCGATGCCCTACTTCCTGTGTTCATGGACATCGGAGAAGTCGTTCCTCGTGCTCGCGAAACGACTTTTCCGATGTCCTGCGAGTCTGAAGGCGTGGCGAATCGCGGTCTTGTGTACCGCGAGATAGCCCGAGGCGATGTGCTCGAGGGAGGGCTCGATCTCCGCGTGGAGCTGCGGGATCGCGTGAAACGGAGTCGCGGGGAACGCATGATGGGCCCCGTGGAGCGGCATCTGCCACATCCACCAGCGAAGCGGCTCGTTGCTGATGATCGTGCGCGTGCGATGCAGCTGCGTGCCATCGTTGGGCAGCCCGGTGTGTTCCGCGAGCAGGTAGAGCCCGAGCAGCAGATGTGAGATGGGCCAGGCGAGCAACGCGAATGCGAACCCGTCGATGTAGCGGAGCCCGAGTACGAGGACCGTCGCCCACAGGAGCATGGTGACGCGGCTCTCCCATGCGACGCGGGATCGCTTGTTCTCGCGAATGAACGGAAACGCCTTGTCCCACGCCGCAGCATTGGGAAGCAGCGAGCAGGCGACCGTGAACATCGCCTTGCCGAACAGCAGCATCTGGCCGGAGATGAGCGCGAGGTAGGTTGCAGGGTTGGTGGGCCAGCCGTCGAGGAGCGCCGGTGCAGCCGCGATCTCCGGATCGTGCTCTCGATCCTGAGTCTTGCGGTGGTGCTGCCAGTGAAACTCGCGAAAGAAGCTCGGCGCCTGCAGCATCAAGAACGCACAGACCGTGACCACGAGCTCGTTGAGGATCGGCTTGGCGAATGCGGTGGAGTGCCCCGCCTCGTGCATCGCTGGGAACGCTCCGAGCAGGCCGAGGGAAGCGACGGCGAGGGCGACCCAACCGAACGGCTCGCCGGGGAAGATGGTTGCGACAGTGAGGCCGGCGACGAAGGCTGTTCCCTGCACGCCGACGAGGACCAGCCCCGGTCCGTCGCGCCGAGCCATCAGCGCTCGGAGCTTCGCGGCCTCGAGGCTCGGCCGGCCGGGGTCTTGCTCGATCGCCTCCACGACTGTGGAGTGTAGACGAGAGCTCAGGTCTCCAGGTCGAGGCCCAGCGAGGCGGCAAATGAAGGGACTCGCACCGCCAGCCCGTCCATGCGTTCTCTGCGAAAGAAGTCGAGCTTCTTTCGAAGTGTCGCAACGGCCCGCTCGGGCTCGCCCAGCGCAACCCAGCAGCGAGACATCTGGTTCACAAGGCCCACCCACTCCTCGATGGGTTGCCCGATGTGCTCTCGCTCCGTTCGGCGAAACGTCTCGACCGAGTCGGTTCGCGCGTCGAGCCAGGCACCGGCTTGCTCGTCGACGACGGCCGCGATTCGGTCGAGCGCTGCGTCGGAGAGTGCCCACAGGGCGTCCCGCTCCGCCACACGAAAACCGATGATGCAGTCGTGCCAGGAGACGTCGTCCGGCTCCGTGTTCGGCATGATGAAGCTTGCGCCGACGTTGATGTACGCCCCGCAGTCGGGGCCCGGCATGCCGCCGTTTCCCTGCAAGAACACGACGTGCAGCAGACCGAATGGCTCACCGGGTAGGAAGCGGCGCATGGCCAGACCCTTCTTCCGAAACGATCGCGGCTTGGTCGTGCGCCGGTGAATCTCGCTGGCCAGCCGAGCTTGAAGCTTCCTGCACGTCACCGGGTGGGGACGTTAGCAGCTACGGCGCTGCACGGAACATCGGGATGAATCGCTCTCTGAATGGCGTCGCCGTGATCTCTGTCCCCCCGTAGTGATGCCCCCACGACGTCGCGTAGGCGAACACCGGCAGCGGCGCTTTGACGTGGCACCACACGTCGCCCCAACCCGACCCCCCGACGGCCGCGGTGTACGTCCCGAGCGGGCCGATGTCGGCGTTGCGCACCTTGAATGAGCCGCTCTTCTTGAAGCACTTGATCTTCGCGATCACTTTCTTCTTCTTGTCCGGGTTGATGAGGACGATCGAGGTCCGGGCGAACTGCTTCTTCCCGGCGGGTCGATGCTCTCCAGCTTCGAGAACCGGGGTCATCCATTCCCGTGCGGCGTCTCCTCCGGGCTTGGCGATCGACAAGGGCATCGAGCCCCAATCGACGGGCTCTGGCTGCGGTTGCTTGGATGTTGGCTTGGGTTTGGACGTTGGCTTTGGTTTGGCCTCCGCGGCGTCCGAGACAACGAACGCAGCGAGCAAGAGCCAGGGCGCGGCAACGAGCGCGAGCCGGAGCGGGCGGAGTCTTCCGGTGGTCATGCGCGGTCGGTTCCCGCGAGGCGCCAGGCGTTCCGGGCAACGATGCGCGAAATTGTGTGTCCGGGATCCCGGCCACTCGCATCGGACCGCACACGAAGATCACTGGAGATCTTCGTCGGTCCGCCCCTTGCTCTTGGGGCGGCCATGCTTGGTCGTACACCAGTCTCATCGGACGAGACTCTGTTCGACGCCTGGCTCGCGGGGGACGGACGCGCGGGCGCGAAGCTCATCGTGCGTCACAACCCCGCCGTGCGGCGCTACCTCGAGCGCCAAGTCGGACCCGACACGGACGACGCGGTTCAAAACGTCTGGACCGCCATCACCCGCTGTCGCGAACGATTCCAGCGTCGAAGCACCTTCAAGACCTTCCTGTACGCGGTCGTGCGGAACCAGGCGTTCGAAGAGCGCCGCCGCCGCAAACGAAACCGCCGCTACGGCCCCATCGATGCCGAGTCCACCGAAGCCCAGACACCCACCCCCCTCACGGTCATCACCCGCATGGAAGACGCCAAACTGCTTGCCGACGCACTCGCTGATCTGCCCGAGGGGCTCCAGAAGCTGGTGATGCTTTATTACTTTGAACGGCGATCTGCGCGGGAGATCGGGGAGATGCTGGGGATTCCGGAGAATACTGCTCGGAGTCGGATTCGGCGGGCTAAGGAACTGCTGCGCGTTGAGCTGGGGGGGGTGCCGGATGATGCGGCGTAGTGGCCGGGATAGCGGACGGCGGTGTCCGGGATTCCGGACACAGGGAATCAGCCGCGGCGCAGGTCATACCTTCGGATCAGCACGTTGAGCTGCGATCGGCTCACTTCGAGCTCGCGGGCGGTTTGAGCGACGTTCCAATCCCTCGCTGCCAATTCACGGGCGAGGAACTCTTTGTCGCGCGCGTCCCGGAACGCCTGGAAAGTCTGGGTCTCGCTGCTTGTTGTCTCGTCGCGCTTCGGAAAAACGTGGCGCACCTCGATCGTCGTAGCGCCCTCCATTCGTGCCGATACGAGAGCGTCTTGGCAGCGGTTTTCGAGCTGACGGACATTGCCGGGCCAGTCCGCAAACTCGATCGCGGCTAGTGCCGCTGGCGAGAAGGTCATGGGAGGAAGGTTGTTGACCGTGCAGGCTTTTGCGCAGAAATGCTCAGCCAACAGCGGCGCATCTCCACGGCGGTGAGCGAGGTCCGGAACAGCCAGCTGGACCCCCCGAAGCCGGTAGTAGAGATCTTCACGCAGCGCGCCGTCGGTTGTCGTGTTGCTCAAGTCGCGGTTCGTTGCGGCCACGATCCGGATGTCTGCCTGGGTCGGCGAGTCTGCACCGAGTCGGTAGTACTGCTTGCTCTGGAGCAGCTGGAGGAGCTTGGCCTGAACCGGGACCGGGATCTCGGCGACCTCGTCCAGGAATAGCGTGCCCCCCTCTGCGGCGGAGACCTTGCCCGGGATGGATTGGTCCGACGCCCCGGAGTGTGCGCCTTTTGCTGCGCCGAAGAGCTCGCTCTCGATCAAGGTATCGGGGAGGCTTGCGCAGTTGATCTCAACGAACGGCCCATCGCCACGGCTGCTGTTTTCGTGGAGCAGTCGGGCCAATAGCGACTTCCCCGTGCCGGTCGCGCCCACGATCAGGACGTTGGCTTGTAGCGAGGCGACAACCTCGAGACGCGCCAAGAGTTCGGCGACTGCCGGCGTCCGCCCGATCAGGGAGTCCGCACGGAGGCGTGCTCGTACTCCGGAGGTCGCGTCGTCGCTGTCGCGCCGCCGCATGAGCTCGAGCAGTCGGCCCGCGACCGAGCCAACGAAGCCGGCGACTGTCTCGACCCGCTCTACGTCATCAGGGGCGAAGCGGATATCTCCAGGGGTCTCGCCCGACCCGCGCTGGAGGTAGACGACACCGACCACGCCTTCATCTCGTAGCGGAACGCAGAGAACAGCCTTGATGTTCTGCGAGCGAACGCTCTCTCGGTCGCCGAAGCGCTCGTCGAGCAGAGCGTCGGGGATATGGAGGGTCTCGCCAGTCTCGATCGCCTCCGCGATGATTCCGCGAGAGACCCGGGCCTGGATGAGCTCGCGGTGTCCCTGTGCTACGCCGACATCTGCTGACCAGCGACGTTCCGGTCGTGTGATGGTGTCGACGATCTCGATGTAGCCGAGTTCGGCGCCCGCTAGCTCGCAGAGTACGCGGACGGCTTCGGTCAGCAGCGGCGCCGGGTCGTTCGTCTGGCAGAGATCGAGACACCGTTGGTACAGGTCTCGTTCCTTCCGAAGCCGCGCAAGCTCGGCTGACACAGGGGGATGGTAGCAGCAGAGATATCGAGTCGGCTGCGACTAGGGACCAGTTCCGGATCAGCGACTTGGTTACCCTTCCCGTCGACCACCGGCTTTGAGAATCCTGCGTATGCAAGAGGGTTGTGCCGTGTGCGACCGGTGGAGTGACATCGCGAACACGGCGATTTCCGAGTCGGCGTTGCCACGGGCGGCACGAACGGAGCGTCACCCTGCCACGCCACCCACCCTGCTACCGTCCCCCGTGCCCCGCAAGTTCGAAGACCGAGTCGAAGAACTCCGCCGAGCCACCGAAACCCCCACCGACCCCACCAGCCGCAAGCACATCACCAAGGCCCTAGACGGCAAGAACGGCTACCTGATCTCCCTCGCCGCCAAGTCCATCCAACCCTCCGATCCCGACCTCCTCACCAAAGCCGAAGCCGCATTCCGACGCCTCCTCGAAGACGCCACCAAGCGCGACCCCCAGTGCCACGGCAAGAACGCCATCGCCCAACGCCTCTTCGACGCTGAAATCCGTGCCCACGCCGTCTTCGAAGCGGGCGTCAAACACATCCAGCCCGAGCCCGTCCTCGGTGGCCGCCAAGACACCGCCGGCCAGCTTCGCGGCATCTGCATCATGGCCCTCGTCCACGGCCAGCACCCGCGCGCCCTCGTCGAAGCCGCACGTCTGCTCGCCGACCCCGAACGCCCAGCCCGAGTCGCCGCCGCCCGAGCCCTCGTGGCCTCCGGCGCTCACGAAACCGCCGAGCCCCTCCTACGCCTCCGCCTCGAGATCCCCGAAGACGATCCCGAAGCGCTCAGCGAGTACATGGCCGGCCTGCTTGAGCTCAACCCATCCGAAAACCTCGACGTCATCGCCGCAAAGATGGACTCGTCCGACGTCGCCACCGCCGAAGCCGCCGCCCTCGCCCTCGGCTCCTCCCGCGTGGCCGGAGCCTTCGAGCACCTCTCCGAGCGAGTCGCCGATGCCTTCTCCCCCAACCGGCGAAGCACCCTCCTCCTCGCGATCGCAATGCTCCGCACCGACACCTCTTGGCAGTACCTCATCGAACGCATCATGGAAGGCCCACCCGGCGAAGCGCTCCCCGCCCTCGACGCCCTCGCCACCTTCAAAGAGCAACCCGGCCTACGAGACCGCGTCGAAGCAGCCGTCCTCGACAACGCCGACCCCGATCTCCACGCCCGCTTCAACCGAGCCTTCAAGCCCTAACCAGAGTTTGTCAACTTTGGGGACGTAGCTGAAAGTTGACAAACTCTGGTTGCTGCGGTGTTGCCCGCGTTTGTCAACTCCGAGCTACGTCCCCAAAGTTGACAAACGGGTGGAACACCGCGGTGTTGCCAGAGTTTGTCAACTTCAAGCTACGTCCCCAAAGTTGACAAACTTTGGTTGGCTCTTCGGGTTCTGAGGCTCAGTTGGCCTGGAAGTCCGTGATGGCGGCGTGGACTTCGGAGTCGGTGAGGATGTGGTCCGTCTGCTTCGCGACCGAGAACAGGTGCTTGACCAGCCGCTCTTCGGGCTCGATGCCGCGAGACTTGAGCCAGTACACGACGTTGGACTCGCCGGACATGAAGCCGATTTCGATGGCCTGCTCTTTGCCGAACCAGCCGGCAGGGACGCCGGAGTAGATGCGGTCGGCGAGGTCAGCGTCCCCGCGGCGGATGGCCTTGATGACGGCGGCCGCATGCACGCCAGTGGCGGTGCGGAACGCGTCGTCGCCCACCAGCGGGTACTGACCGGGGATGGGCACACCCACAGCCTCCGCGACCTTGTGACACCACGGGACCAAGTTGGTCATGTCGCGGTCGCCGAGCTCGCCCATCAGCTTGAGGTTCATCAGCGTCTGGTCGAGCGCCGCATTGCCGACGCGCTCGCCGATGCCGAGCGCGGTTCCGTGGATCCGGTCGGCGCCGGCCTGGATCGCGCGCAGGTTGTTGATCACCCCGAGCCCACGATCGTTGTGACCGTGCCAGTCGATGCCGACATCGTTGGTCCCGATCGACTCGAGCAGCAGCCGAGTGAACGAGACCAGATCCATCACGCCATCGGGCTCGGCGTGCCCAACCGTGTCGCACAGGCACAGGCGCTTGACGCCATGGTCGACGGCAGCGCGGAACAGCTTGTCGAGGATCGGCGGAGGCGTCCGCGTGGTGTCCTCGGTGACGAACGTCATCGGCAGCCCACGCTTCGTGCACAGGTCCGCCGCCATGATCGTGCGCTCGAGCAGCAGGTTGACGTTCCAGTCCTCGGCGTAGAGCCGAATCGGGCTCGAGCCCAGGAACGCGTACACGTTGATCGACACGCCGGTCTTGTCGGCGATGTCCGCAACCGTGTTGATGTCCTTCTCGTGCGTACGAGCTGCGCACGCGTACTCGATGCCGAGCTTCTCCTTTTCGGAGAACTCGATCAGCGCGGTGACGTCCGCCACCGCGCGCGGGCCGGCCCCGGGCAGGCCGAGGTCGACCGCGTCGATCCCCAGGCTCGCGGTGAGCCTGAGGATCTCTTTCTTCGTCTCGATGTCGGGATCGCGAACGGACGGCGACTGGATTCCGTCGCGCAGCGTTTCGTCGAAGAAGCTGAGCTTGCGCTTGGCAAGCGGGCTCAGCGGGCCGCGACGATTGCGGACGTTCCAGTCGTAGATGAGCTCTTCGGGTGATTGCTCTTCGTTGGCCACCGTTCGCGTTCCCTTCTCGAGAGGCTGTTCAGGACACGTTCTCGAGGACCAGCGCGATGCCCTGACCGCCGCCGATGCAGGCCGAGCCCACCGAGTGCTTGAGCGAACGCCGACGCATCTCGTGCACGAGGTGCGTGGTGATGCGAGCTCCGGTCGCGCCCAGAGGGTGGCCCAAAGCGATCGCGCCGCCGTTGACGTTGGTCTTGCTGCGGTCGAGCTCGAGCTCCTTCTCGCACGCGATGTACTGCGGCGCGAAGGCCTCGTTGATCTCGATCAGGTCGATCTGCGAGAGGTTGAGACCCGCGCGGTCGAGGCCCGACTTGATCGCCGGCACCGGGCCGATGCCCATGATGGTGGGATCGACGCCCGCGACGCCCCACTGCATCAGGCGAGCAAGCGGGGTGAGGTTGTGCTTCTTGACCGCCTCGCCCGAAGCGAGGATCAGCGCACCGGCACCGTCACAGATGCCCGAAGCGTTGCCCGCCGTGACCACGCCGTCCTTCTTGAAGACGGGCGGAAGCTTGCCCATCTTCTCGAGCGAGGCGTCGGGGCGCGGGTGCTCGTCGACCTCAAACATCTCGGGGCCCTTGCGACCCTTGAGCTCGATCGGACACAGCTCGGCCTTGAAGTGGCCGGCCTCATGCGCCGCGCCCCAGGCTTGCTGGCTGCGCTGGCCGTACTCGTCGCACTGCTCGCGAGTGATGCCGTACTTCTCGGCGAGGTTCTCGGCGGTCACCGCCATCGCGCAGCCGGCGTGGGGGTCGTAGAGCGAGCTCCACAGCGTGTCCTCGAGCGTGGGCGCCTTGGGGCCGAACTTGATGCCCCAGCGAATGTCGCGAGCGGCGAACGGCGCCTGGCTCATGCTCTCGGTTCCACCAGCCAGCACGATCTCGGCATCGCCGGCGAGGATCTCGTGCGCGCCCGAGACCACGGCCTGGAAACCCGAGCCGCACAGGCGGTTGACGGTCAGGCCGGGCGACTCGATGGGAACGCCCGACTTGAGGCCGATGTGGCGCGCCATGTACAGCGCGTCCGCGGAAGTCTGCGACACGTTGCCGACGACGACGTGATCGACGGTCGCGGGATCGACCTTGCCCTCCTCGAGGGCAGCTTTGGCGGCGATGACGCCCAGCTCGATGGCGCTGAGCTTCTTGAGCTTGCCTCCGAAGGTGCCAAAGGGGGTGCGCTTGGCAGCAACGATGAAGATCTCGCGAGAGAGCGGCTTGGATGACATTCGATGATTCCTCCGACCGGCAACCGGCGCGCGCCCTGTCAGTCGGGCTTTCGCGTGCGCGGGCGATCAAGGGCACTGTAGTGCACGATCGGCCGCGCTGGCGGCGGCGAGGAAGCACGCAGAAGCCCAGTAACCGTTGATTTTGCTCACTCCTTCGCGGTTCAATCCCGTTCGCGTGCTGCGGTCGTCATCGATGCGAGTTGCTTGGGCCACGCTCGGCATCGCGACCGTGCTCGCGCGACCGGACGTCTCTCACGCTGCGCCGGTGCCGGAGGGTCGCGGCGACATCGCAGTTGGCTCGCCGGTGGTGACCGAGACCGGCACCGCCACGGAATCGAGCGAGCCGGAGCGGCCAGACGACGGCGTCTTCGAGAAGCCGACCGGCGGCGGGTATCTGTCCCGCCCGCTCGTCGCGAGTCCGCGCTTTCTCGATCACGGCGTGCTCCACGTCGCGGTCGCCGGTGGGACGCCACACAAGTATCGGCTCGAGGTCGGCGTCGGCCTGTTCGATCACGTTTCGCTGGGCGTGACCGGTCACTGGCTTCCGGGCGACGTCGCGCCTCGCTTTTCGCCTCGGGTTGCGATCGCATTCTGGCGTTGGCGCTGGCTCAGCGTGGGGGCGCATCACCTCTGGACGATGTACTCACCGCCGGTGGTCGACCTCGATCCGGAGACTCCGTCGTACCGCCCCTCGGCGATGTGGTTTCTCGGCTCGATGAGCTTCGGCCAACGTTGGGTCTCCGCCGGCTTCGACTCCGGGGTGGTCCGGGTGCGCGAGAACGACCCGGGCGAAGATCCTGGCCCCGACCTGCGCAACCCGTCGCGCGTTCGCTGGCGCTTCGGCGGCGGCCTGTTCGTTCGGGCGGGCACGCGACGCTGGGGCATCACCGGTCAGGTCCTCCTCCCCGCGCTCACCGCCGAAGTCGCGCTCGACGTCCGCTTTGGCGCATTCGAAAAGCGCCCCCGCGGCGGCTGGATCCCCCGCGACAAACCCGGCCGCGGCGGCGTCCAACAACGCCCCTGGCAGCAATAGCACCAGAGTTTGTCAACTTTGGGGACGTAGCTCGAAGTTGACAAACGCTGGCAACACCGCGGTCGGCCGGTACGGGTCCGGCGTTGCGCCCCCTGCCAGCAGCCATCAGCGGCAGCGATCACAGCGCGGTTCGTCAGCTGCGCGACCAGAGTTTGTCAACTTCGAGCTACGTCCCCAAAGTTGACAAACTTTGGCAACACCGCGGGTGAGGTGACCTCGTGCTGACCGTTCAGTCGGCTGCGACCAGAGTTTGTCAACTTCGAGCTACGTCCCCAAAGTTGACAAACTTTGGTTAGCGGCAGAGATCGCCGCGTTCTTGGAGGGCGCCGGGGACTAGGTGGAAGACTTCGGGGATCGTTCGCTCGGTGGGCTCGGGCTTTGGCTCGGGCTTTGGGGCCGGAGCTGCCTCTGGTGCGGGCTCGGGGGGGCCGCTGGCTTCGCCGGTTTCGGGGGTGGGTTCGTTTTCCCAGGCGTCGTCGGCTGCGGCTTCGGGGGCGGGGTCGTTTTCCCAGCCGCCGTCTTCGGCTCCGGCTTCGCTGCCGGGTTCGTTTTCCCAGCCGTCGTCGCCTCCGCCGTCGTCCCAGCCGTCGTCGCCGGCGTCGTCCCAGCCGTCGTCGCCGCCTTCGCCTCCGTCGCCACCATCACCACCGCCGTCGCCGCTTTGCTTGGCGAACGCAGGGTCGAGGTTGCGTTCCTTGTAGATGATCGTGACCAGGTTGTCGCGACGCCGGCCCGGCGTGGACACACGGGTTCGCTCGGGCAACACCGCGGCGCCTTCACCTGCTAGCGATCGATGCTCGACTTCCCACAGGCGGCGCCCCTTCTCGTCGCCGTTGCGCTCCCACATCTCGCCGCCGACGAACTGCCACGACCCGTCCACGATGTCGAAGCGCAGCTCCTGAATGTATTTGTCGTTGCGCAGCAGGACGAGCTCCCAGCCGCGCTTGCGGGACCACTTCTGCCCCATCACCTCGTACGGGGCATCGATCACCGGAGCTCCGCCGAGCATCAGCGCGACGAGGGAATCGGTCTGCATGCTGATCCCGAGCAGCGCCTCCACGGCGCACCCATCCGGCGGCCCTTTGTAGTAGCCGGGCGCGAACGCTTCATCGAGCTTGTATCGAAGCTCGTAGCCTTCCTCGTGGAAGGCGAGCGTGACCAGCTCGCTGCCGTTGAACGTAACGCCGCCCCGAAAACGCCCCGGGGTCTGAGCGATGAACGCGAGGTTGCCCCGCTGCGCGCGGTTGAGCACGACCTTCGCAGACGACACCTGAATGGCATCGATCTGCGGCTTGGTCAGGGCCAGCAGGTCGTCTTGCTCAGGCCCTTGTCCAAGCTTGTACGGCCGCTTGTGGGCACACCCCTCCACGACGATGAGTGAAGTGGCGAGCAGGGCGATCCGAAAGGCGCGCGACACCCCCGGACCTTAGCAAAGGGGCGCTTGGCCAAGGGCGAGCCCACCCGCCCGGACGCGACAACGCCGCCTCCGGGCGGGCAGGCGCCACCGACCGCCTCACGAGGCTGGAGCCACGCGAAGGGTCGTCTCGCCTTCCACCGCGATGTATCGGCGAACCTCCGCGTACGTCTTCTTGCCGATCCCCTTGACCCGCATGATGTGACTGGGGTGCGAGAAGCGTCTCCGGATGCGGTACGCGAGGATCTTGGCGGCCGTCGCCGGCCCGACCCCGGGCAGCATCTTCAGCTGATCGGCAGAGGCGGTGTTGATGTTGACCTTGCCTTCGAGCTGCTGCGTCTGCGCGGCGAGGGCGACGCCAGGAGGCCCTGCTGCTTGAGCCTGCGCGGAGGCCAGCGCCACGCCGACGATCATCACCAGCGCGGCACACAATCGGAGCAGCACCTGCGTGACGGAGACGCGAGCAGAGGGGAGAGACCGGGTTCGTTGAACTGCGACGCTCATACGCCGCTGTCCTGAGCATCAAACGAGCCAGATCTTCGGTCCAACGATCCTCGGCAGGTCCGCCAGCCGGCTCGTCGAAGTGGCCCACATGCTGGCACCCCCGGCCAGCATCCGGGACATCCGGCCAACCGGTCGCCACGAACAGCGCAGCCGCCAGCGCCCCGTCTCCTACGACCATCTGGTCGCATGAGAGATCGCGAGCCAGGAGCAATCGCAGAAAACCGAGAGGCCTGATGAGTCCAGGCCGGGAGACGGCATCGTTCTCGAACGCCGCCCGACAGCGGTCACGCTCGACAAGCCCGATTTCGCGAAGGCGCGACGCGCAAGTCCAGCGACTCAGAACCCGAACGTCACGACACGCGCGGCTCCGAATGCCTGAGAGCGCAACTACTTGGTCGCGAAGTTCTGCGTCCAGTAGCTGCCGTAAGAGCCGCCGCCGAAGTAGCCGATGCCGATTTCTTCGAAGGCCGAGTTGAGCATGTTGGCGCAGTGGCCATCGCTGTCGAGCCAGCCCTGAACGACCGCCGCCGGCGATGGGTAGCCCGCAGCGATGTTCTCGCCCGCCGTCGCGTAGCCGCCGTAGCCCGACGCCGCGATCCGATCCCACGGTGTTTCACCGTTGGGGGCGGTATGAGCGAAGAAGTCGTCGTTGGCCATGTTCATCGAGTGATTACGGCCGGCGCACCGGAGTGCGCCATCCATAGTCAACGGCGCCGAGGGGCCGAAGTTGCCCTCGGTACCGCAGTTGCCACCGACCGCGCGTGCCTCGTTGACCAACTCCAGAACCTCTTGCTCGAGGTTCGACCAGCCGGCTTCCCAGTCGCCCACGGGGTCGCAGTAGGCGTTGCTGGGGATGCCGTCGGCAGGCGGATCGTCGCCACCACCGTCGCCGGGGTCGCCACCTCCGTCGCCGGGGTCGCCTCCGCCGTCACCGGGATCGCCTCCGCCGTCACCGGGGTCGCCACCGCCGTCGCCGGGATCGCCTCCGCCATCACCGGGGTCGCCACCGCCGTCGCCGGGATCGCCCCCACCATCGCCCGGGTCACCACCGCCGTCGCCAGGGTTGCCGCCACCGTCTCCAGCGTCGTCGTCATCGCCGGCGTTGCCATCGCCGTCGCCGTCGTCATCATCGGCGTCGTCATCGACATCGACGTCATCGTCATCGTCGTCATCGTCGTCGTCGTCGGAGTCCTCTCCGTCCCAAGCCCCCGCGACGAACGGGTCGCTCGAGTCGGGATGGCCCGAGTAGCACCCAGGCAACAGGAACCCACTGAGGGCGACAAGCGCCCACACACGATCAACCATGTGGTCAAGGTACTCGCGCGACACCGAAACGGTAGAAACATCCGGGCCCGAATCCGGGTTTTTGTCGGTTTGCCGCGATTGTCTTGGTAGCCCCGCGAACGTTTCGGTCGGGGCCATGGTCGGCAGTCGATCGTCCTGTCGATCGCGTACGCGCGGTGACAGCAACGATCGTGTTGGCGATCGCATCCGCTACAGATCGAACGCATCGGCGAACCTCTGCAGCCGGGCCTGCGCTGGCCCTTTGTGCACCGGATCGAGGGCGTGCTCGCAGCGAGCCTGGTACCCGAGCCGATGGACGAGCGCGGCCTCGACCAAGCGGCGCTCCCGGTGGTCCCAGGACAGACCACGAGCGACGGCATAGGCGTCGACGAATGCCAGTGCGACGTCGGGTCCTGGATAGAAGTCGTGGGCATACGCCTTCGGCGTTCGAACCCAGTCCTGCTGGTGGAAGGCGGCTGCGCTCGCGGCGATCAACGGTTCGGGCATCAGCGCCATGCTGTCCCAGTCGAACACGCAGACGATTTTGCCGTCGCGGAACGCCACGTTTTGTAGAGACCAGTCACCATGCGCCAACACGAGGTGCCCACCGGCGTCAGCCAACCGATCGCGCGCTCGCGAGGCGATCGCATCGATGGCACCCGCCGTCTCCCGCGTGCCTTCGATATCGAAGATGACGGCGTGCGGCGTGGGCCACAGGCGCTCGGACACATACCCACGCACGGGAGCGTCGGGCGGCGGCTCGATCGCGGCGGCCATGTCGACCAGCCGCGCGAGTGTCTGCGCCATTTCAACCAGCACGTCCGCGCCGTAGCGCACCTGAACGCCACGGTCGCCACGCGACATCAAGTACGCGTCGGCTTGGAGGCATCGCGTCAGAGGGGACAGCACGGCGGGGGCAGGGAACCCGTGCGCAGCCAACCGGCTTTGCGTCGCAATCGCATCGCCTCGCTTCCCCGACGGATCGTGTGGCGCCGCCTTGAACACGACCGTCCGACCATCGCTGAGCTCGAGCTCCAGCGTCACTCCGACCGAGACGTAGTCGAAGCCACAGTGTGCGATCGAGGACCCAACGGCCGCCTCGACGAAACTCTCAATCGCCGCCGCGACCTCGGCCCCATTGTGTGGTCCGAAGACACGGCGCGCCTGCTCCGGTTCATCACCCTCGAGCAGGTCTCGAGCCGTGTCCTCGAGCCGTCTCACGGGGTTGTCTCGCGGATCAGGGCATCGGCGGTTTCGATGAGCTCGGTCGACTCGGGGGCGATGTGCGTACGGGCCTTGACGGCGTCGGCGTGCGCGCCCGCAAGGTCGCCCGTGGCCAGCTTTGCACGCGCGAGTTGCAGACGAAGCTTGCCGACCTCGGACTCGCCAATCGCGGACGTGACCTCCGCCTCGGCCTCCCGCAGGAACGCAAGCGCCTGGGCTGGACGGTCGAGGGCCAGCATGGCTTTCCCGAGCTCATAGAGCGGCTCGAAGCGGTACGGGTACTCGTTGAACCCGCCGCCCTCCATGCGCTCGAGGGCCGCCTTCAGATCGGGAATGCCTGCCTCGGGGTCGTCCGCCGCGCGCAGCTTGCCGCGCAACGCATAGAGCACCATCTCCAATCGCGGATCTTCGTTCCCCGCGACGCTCATCGCCTTCAATGCATCGTCGGCTGTCGTGAATGCGCGATCGAGATGCCCCAGCCTCTGGTGAACGACCGCAAGGTTGTACCGGGGTCGGACGGTTTCGGGGGTGCCAGGATCGAAAGTGCGGTCTGCGACCTCGATCGCCTGCCGAAGGTAGCGGGCCGCATCTTCGTTGAGACCCCGAGCCATGCTCACCGAACCGAGGCCGCCGAGAAGCCGCGCGTGCGTCTGCGGGTCGACGGACTCTTCGTTGGCCGCGAGCGCAGCGCCGAGAAGCTCCGTCGCCTCGTCGAGGTCGCCAGCGTATCGCGCGACCGCCCCCAGGTTGTACAGCGACTCGGCCACGGCCGGATGCTTGGATCCGAACGCGGCCTCGCGAATGTCGAGCGCGCGACGAAACTGCTCTCCGGCCTTTTCGAACTCGCCGCGCTGCAAATGAACCGCCCCCGCATTGTTGAGCTCGCGAGCGAGATCAGGGTGCGCGCTGCCGTACGCAGCTTCGCAATCGGGCAGGAGGCGTTCGTAGATCGCCGACGCTGCGTCGAGATCGCCCGCGCGACGATGGGTCTCGGCCAACATCCCGCGCAAACCGAGTTGCAGGATCGTATCGTTGCTCGTCGCCGCCGCGTGTTCGAAGCGCTTCAAGGCCTCCTCGTAGTGACCCCTGTGCCGAGCGATCAGGCCATGGGTCGACTCGAGGCGAGCGCGTCGCCGCGCCTGTTCCTCCGGTTGAGTCTCGAGGCTGTCGATCCACGCCTCCGCGATCGGGGCCCAGCGGTCCGCACCCGGAGCGCGAAGTCTCACCCCTTCGACGAGGTACAGCATCGCTGCGGCACTGGCTGCCACCTCGTCGTCGCGTGCCCGCACGGCGGCGGCCAGCGACGTCAGTAGCTGCTCACTGGCTTGGTCCCAGCGTTTCTCGGTGCTCGACGCTCGGGCTGCGACGAGCTGTGCACGCGCCACGAGCCGTGGTCGACCCAGCGTCTGGGCCCCTGCGACTGCCTTCTCGGCGAAGCTCGAGGCCTCCTTCGTTTTCCCTGCTCCGACGTTGGCGTTGGCCCGAGCAATGTTTGCCCGCACAGCGTCGGCGGCTTCCGCTAGGTGAGGGGGAATCGGTGCCGCTTCCCGCAGCGCCTTGGCATCGCGACACCGGGAAAGAGCCGGTAGCTCGGACGCGACCTTCGGTGCGTTGCGCGTCGACGTCGCGTCGGGAGTGGACAGCACTTCGACCGTCGCCTCGATCGCCTCGAGTCTCTCGGCGAGGCAGCCCATGCGCAGATCCATGAGCTCGTCGGACTGACGCCCGTCCCGTGTTGCCTCGCAGGTTTCCCGATGTTGAGCCACCCACGCTCGAGCGTACGTTTCGAGCTGGACTTGGGTTCGCGTCCACGACTGGCGCGCATAGGACAGCCCGGTGTCCTCGAATCCCTGCATCAGCCGGGCCTGGGTCGCGTCGTCCCAGATGCCGTCCAGCCGAGCGCGCCCGCCCTCACAGTCGACCGCCGGGCTCTGCGCTGCGGTCCAAGCCGCCGCCCCGCTCACAGCGGCGACCAGGGCAACGGCCCCGACCTGTGCGGGTCGTTTCCAGGGATCGTGACGAAGGGCTGCGAGCAAGGCCCCGAAGTCGTCGAAGCGCTCGGTAGGGTTGCGCGAGAGCCCGCGCCGTAGCGTGCGGAGGATCCGTGCGGGTACGTGCCGGTCCGTCTTCGGGATCCATGACGGCTCGTCGTCGGTGGAGCGTTTCTCACCGCGGACCGTCGCGAGCGGATTGTCGCCGTACAGGACCTCGTACAGGCTGACGCAGAAGGAATACTGGTCTGACGCTGCAGTGGCCGGCTCGCCACGCCACTGCTCGGGGGCCATGTACGCCGGCGTTCCCAGGACCGCACCATCTCCGGTGCCAGATTGGCGCGAAGGCCCGGCGCGATGACGTGCCTCGGCCGTTGCGACGTCGGACGCAAGACGTGCAAGGCCGAAGTCTGTGACCCCAGCACGGTCGTGCGACTCGAAGAGGATGTTCTCCGGCTTGAGGTCACGGTGCACGACCCCGGCAGCGTGCGCGGCCGCGAGCCCTTCGCCGGCTTGCACGAACACATCGAGGATCGCCCGCACGCTCCGAACCCGCGCCTTTGCCCAATCGCCGACCGAGCCACCGTCCACGTACTCCATCGCGATGAACAGTCTCGGCTCACCCTCCGGCGAGTCGCGGTGCTGCCCGACTTCGAAGACCGTGACGACGTGCGGATGAGAAAACCGGGCCATCACGCTCGCCTCTCGCATGAGGCGGTCGAGACGGTCCGAGTCGGGGTGGTGCCGGTGCAGCTTCAGTGCGACCGGGCGTTTGAGCGCAAGGTCGGTCGCCCGGTACACGACGCCCATGCCGCCCGTACCGATGCGGTCTTCCACCCGGTAGGACTCAGCGACCACGTCGCCGCGCCGAAGTGGGAATGCCGGTTCGATCGATGGCGCTGCCGCGAGCTGACGAACGAGCGCGCTGATCTGCTCCGAGTCCGTCGGCGCGCTCTCCATCGCCGCCATTCTAGGGGCGTCGCTATGCGACAGGTACGCCTATGTGCCGAGCGAATGCCCGGCGCTCAGCTCGCCCGCGGCAGCCGGGTCTGCGTCCTGGCGGAAACAACGTCATCGTTGACGACCACGAACTCGCCCGTGACGCCCCACGACATGCGGGCCTGGCGTTCGGCCTCGGCCCGGCGTTCAGCCAGCAGTGCCACGAGCTGTTTTGCGGAGGTGACTACGGTCAGGTTCGCGCCAGTCATCGTTCACTAGGAGAAACACCACCCGGCTGGACGGCGTCACTCCAGCCCGTCGAATTTTCGAAGCGTTCACAAACGCCCTCAAAAAACCCTCAGAAACTTCCTTGACGATCTCGCGCAGTGCCGTAGACCGGTGCCGTCCATGAAGTTCCCGAGCCAAGAATTGCTTTCCACGGTCCGCCCTGCGAACCGTGACCAGGGGGCAATCAAGTAGCGGTTTCCGCTTCTGCATTTCGAGCAGACCGGAAGCCGCCCGACCGCGCGTCGAGGCGGCTTTTTTGCGCCTTCGCGCCGACCACCGAGTTTCGCACGCCCAATCGACCGAGCCTCACACGCAAAGCACAAGCATTGGGAGCTTGTACGCTGGAAGATCACTCCAGAGGGTACACCTCACGGCCCGCTCACTCGGACGTGCTCCATTTTCAAACAAGAGTTCCGCGCGCCCAACCGGCTAAGCCATACACGCATCACGAAAATTGCTGGTTCGAATCCAGCCGTCCGCACTCCATGCGGATGTAGCCAAATGGAAAAGGCATCGGCTCGTAAAGCCGACGATACAAATCGTCACGGCTTGTCCACTCGGGCGCGCACATTTTTCCCTCTGCCCCCTGTCCAGTCGCCGGGCGGGGCCGTTTGAGCACCGCTCTGCTCCGGCCCTGCCCGGCGCTGGTATTTTTGCAAGGAGGACCTGCTGTGACCGATTCCACCCCGACGCTTCCGCGAGAGCAGATGGGACCGGCCGAGCGACTGCTCGACCTCGTCCTCAACTCGTCTGCGCACCTGTGGCACAACCGCCCGGGTGTCGACGTCGACGGCAAGTGGTTTCCCGCCAAGGGACACCGCGGTCGAGGCGTGCGGGTCCAGCCGGGCCTCTTCGTGCCGGCGGCCACCGACCTCTACGGCCGACTGCTCGACATCTTCGCGCTCAACAACGAGCTCATGGCGCACTTCGCCAGCTACGCGCTGACGCAGACCGACTGGCGCGACCTCAAGGTCGCTTGTGCCGCACTGATGCTCGTGCAGCCGCGCGCCGGACAGCCGATCAAGGACGACGACGGTTCCGTCGGCTTCTACGACGACGACCTGCGAGCGGTCGGTGAAGCCATGTCGCTTCACTACGAGCGCAAGTCCACGCGCATGCTCACCCCGAAGGCGGTTCTGCGAGTTGCAGAGCTGCTGGAGAACCCGGAGATCGCCGAGCTCAACCGTACGGCTGGTTTCGCCGATCCCACTTCCCGCAAGCCGACGCTCGGTCGCTGGCCCAAGGCCGCCAAGCGCTGGCTCGAAATTCGTGAAGACAACCCGCCGATGCTCGAGGGCCTCGTGCGGGCCGGATACAAGGAGACGATCAAGAATCTTGCCCGCAAGGTGGGCTACAAGCCGAAGACCGAGCGCTTCTTCGCGGTGCTCGGTTGGAAGCAGAAGCAGGCAGCGGATGGCCACCGGACCATGGGTCTGGACGGCATGAAGGTCGAAAAGCGCGAGCGCTTCGATGGCCTTTCCGAGGCCGAGATCTGCGAGACCATCGTGAACCAGCGTCTGACCTACCCCGAGGTGGTCGGACGCCTGCCGTCGGACATCGGTCTGACGCCGGCGATCATGGTCACTCTGCTTCCGTCGCTTTCGCACCGCGATCTTCGTCGACTGACCCCGACGCTCGAAGAGCTCGGACTGATGTCGGAGGAGCCGGTGCGCAAGGCCTGGGAAGAGGCCATCGAGGAGGCCACCGATCAGCGCGGGCTGAACATCGCCAAGAACGTTCGAAGCAAGGAGCTCCGCGAGCGGCTCGAGGCTTCCGCCGACAAGGCGGCGGCCAAGGCCGTGGAGAAGGCAACCGAAGGCCAGGACATCCACGTGATGTTCCTGATCGATCGGTCCGGATCCATGCAGGGTGCTCTGGACAAGTCGGTGGAGGCGCTCTCGCGCATCCTCGCCGGATTCCCGTCGGACAAGCTGCACATCGCGAGCTTCGACACCATGGGAATGGTGCACAAGCCGAAGGCCCCGACCCGCGCCGCCGTGCAGCACATGCTGTCGGGGGTGTCCGCCGGGGGAGGCACCATGCACCTGTCGGCGGTCTACACCTTGGCCGCCGAGGGAGTCCGCATCCCGGAGACCGCAAAGCTCGTGGTCTTCGTGGTGGGTGACGAGGACGGTGAGGACGGCATGCGTCTCGCGGAGATGTTCCGTCAGTGCCACTACGACGTGGCCGCGATGGCGCTCATCCTCAACGTGGCGTACCGACGCGGGAGCACGGTCACCGACTGTGCACGCAACCTCGGAGTTCCGTTCTCCGTGGTGACCGTCGACCAGTTCGACGATCCCTACCAGGTGCCCCGCGTGCTCCAGACCTTGCTCGAAGCCCCGCCGCCGGAAGCGGTCGGGGGTCCCGCCCGCATCGGGTGGGTCGAGAAGGTGATGAGCACTCCTCTCGTGTCCGTAACCTGAGAAACTCCGAGGGCACGTGGACTACCGCAAGTTCCTCGGAAAGAAGACGACGATGGTCCTGCCGTATCTCGGCGGACTATCAGTACACGCCCCCGATCGGCGGCTGCGCGTCAAAGAGCGCGTTGCCGCCGGTTGGTGGGTCTTCGAGATTGAAGGGCGCAACGCGACGGCAACCGAGCCGTCCGACCCGCCCGACCTGGACCGGCTTCCCGCCGTACGCGGGCATCTGGTCGACGATTGGCTCTTTACTGGAGGTGAGTCCGCAACCCGCATTCACATCATGCCCGAGGAACAGCCCGAGGTGCTCTCGCCCGGTGTCGGTCGACGTTGGCCGAGCGGCGACGTGGTGTTCGACTCGATCGGATTCGACGAGGAGCAGGAGATGGCAGCCCGCGAGGCGTTGCTCGAGGATGGCTCGATCGCGGCGCTCAAGGGAGCGGTTCCTTCGTTGCGCGCTGCATTTGGCTACGCGCGGCTCCACCGAAAGGCCCGCGAGCGCGGGCTGAACGTCTCGGTGCGGGAGTCGCTCGTGCGCGTGCACGCAATCGCCGACGACGTGTTGTCGGCCGATGCGTTGCTCGACGAGATCGAGGCGCGCGTCTTCGAGGTCAACCCCGAGTCGACGCATCGCGCGCGCGCGGCTCGACCCAACTGGACGATCGGGGGGCCGGACGAGACCGAAGCGCGTGCCGCCCAGGTGCTCGAAGGCGCCGGTGCCCAGCTGCTCAGCGGACGCCATCTCGGCGACCGCCGCTTCGAGGTCACGTTCCGCTACATGGACCAGCAGTTCATCGCGGTCGTGGATTGGGAGACGCTGCACGTGTTCGATTCGGGCATCTGCCTGTCCGGGCACGACGAGGACCTCGGGCTGGACAGTCTGCCTTCGGTGATCGCCGAGGCGATCGAGGGCGGGTTGCTGCACATCACCCGATGGTGAACCCGATGGATGCGCGTGAAGTTTGCTTTTTGATCGGCAAGGACGACCAGGTGCTGTGGAGCGACGCTTCGCGGAGCCCGGTGGCGTTGCCCGACTCGCGGGAGCGCTGGGAGGCGATCTGGTCGCGTCGGGAGGACATCGTCGAGATCGCCCACACGCATCCGTTGGGCGGCGCGCGGTTTTCGAACGAAGACCTCACGACGATGGGCGCGCTCGACAGCGCGTTGGGTCGCAAGCTCGTCTACTCCGTCGTAACGCCGACCAAGATGCTGCGCCGTACTCCGGACGGTGAAGCATTCATCGATGTGATCGTCGAATCCGAGCCACCGTGGGTGAATGACATCCGACGCGAGTCGCACATCCCCGACCTCGAACGAGATCCGAAAGGAGAATGAACAATGGCAATCCTGAACATCACCTACAACGGCCTGTCCGTGGACTACAAGGCGACGATTAGCGACCGAATGAGCGACCGGGACATCCGTCGCACGGCAGTGGAGCTGATCCGGTCGGGCGACCTTCCGGGTCTGCACATCGCCCACCTGTCGCACGACGCGTTCGACTCGTACGTGGTCGACCGTCTGCACAGCGCGCGTGAGCGCGGCGTGTCGCGGGTCTACCTGCGCCCGAAGGTGCCGTTCGGCGCGGTATAGTGAGGGCTCATGCGCATCGTGATTTGCGGCGTAGGAGCCCTCGGATCGACGGCCGCAGTGGCGTGTCGCAACCTCGACGCGACGCTGCGGCTGATCGACTTCGATCGCGTGGAGAGCAAGAACCTGCTCGCCCAGGCGTTCGTCAAGCAGTCCGTCGGCAAGAACAAGGCGGCGGCACTCAAGCTGCAGCTGCAGAACTTCTACGGCGTGAAGGTCGAGGCGTTCGGCGTGCGGCTGGCCGACAACAACGTCGACGAGCTGCTCGCCGGCGGCGACCTGCTGGTAGACTGCTTCGACAACGCGGCGAGTCGCCAGATCATCAGCGACTTCGCCCGCAAGCACGACAAGCCGTGCGTGCACGCGGCGCTCGCGGCCGATGGCACCTACGGCATGGTCCGCTGGGACGAAGACTTCACGCCGGACGCGGAGGACACTCCGGGTCAGGCCACGTGCGAGGGCGGTGAGCACCTGCCCTTCATCGGGATCACCGCGACCACCCTGGCGCGAACGATCCAGGAGTTCGTCACCGACGGGACGAAGCGAAGCTCGATGATCAGCCTGACTGGGATCCAGCGGGCTTGAGAGACCTGGTCACTCCAGCTTCACGGACCAAAGGCCCGAGAGCTCTCCATCGGGCTTTTCGTAGAAGACGATTGGCGGCGAATCGGGATGCTTGAAGATGGTCGGGTGAACGTCGGTCACGCCGTGATCGAGGGTGGTGCTCTGCTCGGATGCGAGATCGTATGCGATGAGGTCACCGGACTCGTTCGAACCGACATACCAGTCCCCCAACACCGCCCACGTTGAGAAAGCCGGTTGCGAAGGCCTGAGGTCGTAGCCAGGTGAGCCGTCGTACGGGTAGACCCACCTGCGGCCGTTCTTGGTGACGATCGCCCCGTCTGGGCCAGGGGACGCAATCCCAATGGCTCCCAGCTCGATCTGGGATCCTGTTTCAGGTGTCCAGACCGACGTCGACTCGGCGCCAGCACTTTGTAGCAGCAAGCGCTCCGAGTCGATCTTGGCGCGGACCTTCCAGCCCTCCGGCAGCGGAATCTTCTGCCGGTCATCGACGTGAAGTACGGAGCTTGACGTCCAAAGCCATGGGGGGTCGAGCAGTATGTGGTCGGTGGTTAGAAGGTCTTCCTGCTCACCAGTGGTGAGATCGAAGAGGCGGGCTGATGCCGCGTCTTCTTCAGGCGTGCCGACTGGGCTGGTTTCCCACAGCAGCAGCCAGCGTGGATGCTCAGCGCGGTGAAGACGGCCCGTGCTCACCCAGGCCACTCCGTTGCCAACAACCGAAGACTCGTAGGCGAAGCCGACCTCGAAGAGTCCGCCGTTGGCGACCACGAAAACGGAGTCGCTGTTTGCGTCCATGAGTCCGTCGCCAGAGTACGGCCGCCATTCCTCCGTAGTCTCAGGAAGAAAGAGCCCAAGAGGCTCCACGCCCGCGTCGGTGACGCGCAGGACCTGCCTAGTGTCGAGTCGAAAGGTGAGTCCGAAGTCGTCCGCTTGCTTGAACCAGCAGTCCACCTGCCGGGCGATCGGACCGCCGAGCGGAAGCAACTTATCGTCGACTCTGTAGAGCTCGTTGCGCTCCATGTCGCAGGCGAGATTCTCCCACGAGCGGAAGAGCGAGAGCCGGAAGCCCGCCGGAAGCTCGCGACGGTCGCCCCCACACGCGTTCGCGGTGAACCACTGGCGCTCCTCGCCGACTCCCTCATGCTGAACCCAGACTCGGTCGGGGGTCGCGTGCGCACCGAAGGTGAAGCCATCGGGTTCCTCGCTCACCCAATGGATCGGACCGTCGCATTCGTCTCCGCCTGACGCAGGGCCACAACCGGCCAATAGGGCGGAAAATGCGGCGACTCGACGCATGAGACCATTGTATAGGGCCTGGTCAGTATATTGCGTCCGGATTCGGGATGCAGGCTGGGCACCGATGAGCCAGTGGGTCGGACAGCGGAGGTCAAGCCTCCCACGACACTCCAGATGCTCCTGGGCCGCCCGCCCAGCGTATCGACGCTGACGGTCGCTCATCC
>JGI12316J15310_10000040_pt29 | contig 24868 bp, 14 predicted proteins | sample MarCyaLeptolynsp_FD_15310 | JGI IMG/M metagenome (IMG submission 15310)
AGTTCGGATTAGAGATCACTTCTTTCAATCCATCTTCTAATGAAATTGCTTCTTTCCCTAACAAGGTTCTCATCTTAGAAGTATCTGGTTGTCTTCTGCTCATATCTCCTTCCTCTAAAGGTGGCAAATGAATTATTTTAGAGCTAGAATTAGATATCTTAATGATCAATTCTGCTAATTCTAAAATGGTATACTCACGATCTGAACCAATATTTACCACATCATTGATACATTCATTATTAATTAATGCATTGACACAAGCTTGAATATTATCATCAACGTAGCAAAATGTTCTTGTTTGAGAACCATCTCCATAGATAGTAATGTCCTTGTTCTTTAAAGCAGCTGCAACAAATTTGCTGATTACAAAATCCTTGCTTTGGTAGGGACCATAGGTATTGAAGAATCGAAATACTGTATGTTCCAAGCCATATTCCTGATGATAAGACTTAAGAAAAGCTTCTCCTGCATTCTTAACGATTGCATACGGTAGTCTAGAATTTAATGGAGTGGTGTGTTCATTTTGAGGCAATTCAACAGGCTCACCATATACTTCAGAAGAAGAAGAAAAATAAATTCTCTTTACGCCAGTATTCTTACATAAGTCTAAAACATTTCGCATCCCTTTGAGGTCATCTAAGACCAAAATTGGATTATTCAATGTTCTTTTTACTCCTACTACAGCGGCATAATGAAATACGTAATCAAAGGAATAGCTATAAAATACACTAGAAATGTCAATAAAATCATTTACATCAACCTTAATGAATTTTACATTTTCTAAATGATGTAGTCTCTCCGTATTTCCTGTCAACAAATTATCTACAACTACTATATAGTTTTGTTTGTCTTCCGCAAGTTTATTGGCTAGAGCACTACCAATAAATCCAGCTCCACCTGTAATTAAGATTTTATTCATGCTTGTTATGCTATGAGTTTCATTAGGTAATCACCATAACCACTTTTCAATAGTTTTTCGGCCAGTTTTTCCAATTGTTTTTTATCAATATAACCCATATTGTAGGCTATTTCTTCTAAACATCCAATTTTTAGTCCTTGCCTTTCTTCAATAACTTCAACGAATTGGCTCGCTTGCATCAAGGAAGCAAAGGTACCAGTGTCCAACCAAGCTGTTCCCCTATCTAAGATTGCAACTTGAAGTCTTCCTTGTCTGAGGTATTCTTTATTTACATCTGTTATTTCATACTCTCCTCTCGGACTAGGCTCTAATGATTTTGCGATATCAACTACATGGTTATCATAAAAATATAATCCAGGTACCGCATAATTTGATTTGGGCTCATCTGGTTTTTCTTCAATTGATATGGCTACTTGATTTTCATCAAACTCAACCACTCCATATCTTTCTGGGTCAGATACATGATATGCATAAACAATACCTCCGTCTGGATCATTGTTGGCTCTTAATAGCTCGGGCATTCCTGAACCATAAAATATGTTGTCCCCTAATATTAAAGCTACTTTACTGTCTCCAATAAAATCTTCTCCTATAACAAATGCTTGGGCTAATCCATTAGGAACTTCTTGAATTGCATAATGAAACTCACATCCAAATTGACTGCCATCTCCCAACAGTTTTTTAAAACTTGGATTGTCATGCGGTGTAGTGATAATTAAAATCTCCCTTATGCCTGCATTCATTAAAATAGATAGTGGGTAATATATCATGGGTTTATCATAAACAGGCATCAACTGCTTACTCACTGCCAATGTTAATGGATGCAATCTGGTACCCGAACCACCTGCTAAAACTATTCCCTTCATAAGTTTAATTTATAATCGAAGTTAAGTATTATCCGTTTTTTCAATCTTTTTGACTTCAAGCTCATCTAAGTCAATATCATCATCTTCATCTACCAGCTCTACAAAAGATTCTTCTTTGAACGCTTTAGTAGTTAACCAATTATCGAAGGATAAAATCAATGATGGCAATAGGATTAAATTGGATGCCATCGCAACCAATAATGTGATTGAAACCAACAATCCCAATGCAATCGTACCTCCAAACTCTGATGCAGTAAATACGCCAAAGCCAAAAAACAAGACTATAGAAGTATAGATCATACTTACTCCTGTTTCTTTTAAGGCTAATATAGAAGCTTCTCTTAGGTTTAGGGAATGAAGACTTAGTTCTTGGCGATATTTTGCAAGATAATGAATGGTATCATCTACTGAAATACCGAAGGCTATGCTGAAAATCAATATGGTAGAAGGTTTGATCGAAATTCCAAAATATCCCATTATTGCAGCTGTAAACAAAAGAGGCAACAAATTGGGTATTAAACTCACAAATACCATCCTTAATGAAGAAAAAAGTACTGCCATTATTATGGCAATGAGGATAATGGCAATGCCAAGGCTTAAGAATAAATTCTTCACCAAGTAATCTGTGCCTTTTAACCAAACTACACTTGTCCCAGTATACTTTACATTGTAGGATTCTGCTGGGAATATAGAATCAATTTTTGGCTCTAGGTCTTCTAAAATTTCTTGCATTCTGTTAGAACCTACATCCGCAATTTGTGCGGTTAATCTAGTTAATTGTCTCGTGGAGTCTAAATAGGAATTCAGCAAATCTACTTTCTTTTGATCCTTGCCAGATCCTACGAGATATGGGCCGAGGAAGCTACTTTCCTGAGGACTATATAAGTCATACTTACTGCTATTGCCTCCATAATAAGCTTGCCTTGCAAACTTTATTCCTTCGACAATAGATAATGGCTTTGAAAATTCTGGATATTCTCTAAGCGTATTTTGCAATCTTTCGATTCGTTTGAGTGTAGATATGCTACTTGCTTTTCCTTTCTTTTTTGCATCGATGGATACCTCAAATGGTAAAACACCATGAAAATTATCTTCAAAAAATTTAAGGTCTAAGTATACAGGATCATTCCTAGGCAAATCATCCGCAATATTTCCTGTAGTTTCCATTTTACTTATTCCATAAATGGAGGCTAAAAGAATTACGGCTGAAACAATAAACACCGCCAAACGATGATTGGTTACTATTTTAACCAATTGATTCACTACAATATGGATCCATTGTCTTTCTAAGTGCTTGGTATGTCTTGCTTTGGGTGGTTTTTGGAAACTTAAAATGATTGGTAAAAGGGTAATTGAAACGATAAAGACGGAAGCAATTCCACAAGTTGCAACAATTCCAAACTCAACAAGAATTCTGCTGTCGGTAAATATGAATGTGCCAAATCCTAGCGAAGTAGTAGTATTGGTTAAGAAAATGGCATTTCCAATTTTATGGATTACCCTTCTTAATGCCAATATTTGATTCCCATGCCTTTTGTACTCTCCGTGGTATTTATTGAGAATGAATATACAATTCGGAATTCCAATTACAATAATTAATGGCGGGATTAAAGAGGTTAGAATGGTAATTGTATATCCAAACATGGCCTGAATTCCAACAGCCCAAACCACACCAATCATTACTACAATCATGGAAAAGAACATGGCTTTAAATGACCTAAAAAATAGAAGCAAAATGGTTGCAGTAACTGCAATTGCAAGTATGATAAACAACTTAATTTCACCACTTACCTTGGTCGTATTATTGGATCGGATATAGGGCAATCCTGAATATTTGACATTCAGGGAAGTCCTTTCCTTAAAGGTTTCCACCTCATCCAATAATTCAGACATTAAAATCCCTCTATCCTTAGTATCCAGCCATTCTCGATCAAGAGTTAAAGCCATTAGTGTTGTAGATCTATCTTCACTATAGATAAAGCCTTCATAAAACGGCAGGTCGTAAATCCTGTTTAACAAACTATCTAGCTCTTTTTGAGAATTTGGAGCTTCATTAATAACCTTCTCAGGTATGAGTGATTTCTTCTCCGTATCCTTCCTCAAGTCGTAAACACTTTCCATGGAAACCACCTCATGGATTCCCTTAATTTCTTTTAATCTTTTGGAAAGTGATATCCATTCATTAAAATTTTCTAATCGATACAGTTCCTTATCCTTAACCGCGATTACCATTATGCTACCTTCCTGACCAAACTTTTCCTGGAAGTCTTGGAAAACAATCATGGTGGAGTCTGTTTCTGGAAGGACTTGAGCCATTTTATAGCTCATTTTAATATTCCGAGAATGGTATCCAAAGAAAATAGTTAGGACGACTAATACACCGATAAAAAAATATCGCTGTCTAAGAATAAAGCTTGAAAATACATCCCACATACAAAAAGCACTGTGAAAACAATGCCAAAGATTTAATGATTCGTGCAAATATCGAAATTTAAATGCTCCTAAAAAATTGCATTATATAAAAGGATTCCTTTAAGTTCGTTGAATAATTCAATACTTGGTCTTATCGTAAATTATCCGACAAATATGGATGACATTCTTTCGATTCTTGACATCGTAGGAACATTCGTTTTTGCTATTAGTGGAGCTATGGCTGCCTCTTCTAAGAAATTAGATTTATTCGGCGCTACCTTCTTGGCTTTTGTAACAGCGGTTGGAGGAGGAACTGTAAGAGATTTACTGATAGGATCTTCGCCTGTAGGTTGGATTCTTGATGCCAGTTATCTCTATGCAATTATAGCAGGAGTAGCCATTACCTTTCTTTTTACACCCATAATTAGAAAATTAAGAAAAACGCTTTTTTTATTCGATACCATTGGTATAAGTGTATTTACAATTCTAGGCGTGGAAAAGGCATTGATAATTGATATTGAACCAGCTATTGCGATTATGATGGGCATGTTCTCCGCCGTTTTAGGAGGCGTAATCAGAGACATTCTCGTAAATGAAATTCCTTTGATATTTAGAAAAGAAATTTATGCCATCGCTTGTCTTCTTGGTGGAGGTCTTTTCATCTTACTACAATCAACACCTATTCGTTTTGAATTGAATGTAATTATTACGGTTTGTACCATTATGATTATTCGCATTGTCGCCATCAAGTTCAAAATCGGATTGGGAGGGATAGATGATGAAGACAAATCGTTCTTCAAGCGCACAAAATAGCTTTGGTATCAACTTTGCAATCAAGCCTTCGTAAATGCTTCCTATGCGATTTATACATTACTTATTAGTCTTTGGTTTACTGATTTCATTATCTAATTGTAAGCAAGGTAAGAATCTAAGTACGAAAAAAATAAGCGAAGAAAAGTACGATAGCTTCAGAGCAGATTGGATAGAAATCGAATCCTTAGAGAAGAAAGGTTTAGGTAAATCGATTATTGAGAAATGTGATGCAATATTGGAGAAAGCCTTAGAAACAGACAATGTCAATCAAATTTATAAAGCATTGGTTTATCGATCTAAATATTCCAATCAAATTGAAGAGACTTCTACACTTAAAATATTAACCTCATTTGAAAATAACATTGCAAGCTCAACGCTACCCTTGAAAAATATTCTTGCTTCAGCTGCTGCTGAGCTCTATAATCAGTATTATTTACAAAACAGATGGCGGTATGCTGACCGAACAGAAATTGAAAAGTTTGATATTGGAGATATACGCAGTTGGCCTTTAGAAAAAATTAAGAATAGGGCAAAAGAGCTGTATCGAGTTTCTTTATCTGAAAGAGAAAAGTTGCATGAATTGCCATTGAATGACTTCAAAGATATACTGCAATTATCAGAGGATAGTTCTCAACTTGAGCCATCAATTGCATTCCGTCCTACTTTGTATGACTTTCTTGCAGAACGTGCCTTAGAAAATTATTTTATTGATCACAATTTAAAATTCTCATCTCATGGTACTCAAGATCATAGCGTAAATGAAATTTTATTTGAGGACATCCATTCTTTTCTAGCTTATGATTTTACCGATGATAGTAGCACATTAGGAGAAAGTGGTAAAATATATCAATCGCTTCTTCAGTTGCATCAAAAAGATCAAGACCCAATTGTACTGGTCAACTTCAACCTAAAAAGATTAGAATATTATTACAAAACTTATAACATTCCAAACAAAGACTCACTTTACCTAAATTCATTGTTAAAATTTTCCAGGAACAGCCTTTATGAAAAACATAGAAATGAAATTGAAGAGAAAATAGCTTCACTTTATTTTCAATGGGGAAGTCAGCATCATTTTACCAATAAGAATGAAACATATAGATGGTATTTGAAGAAAGCACATCAAATCTGTAGATTGAAAAATGAAGATGATTATGCTTCAAAACAATGTCAAAATCTGAAAAGTCAAATAGAGGCTAAATCTTTAAACATTCGGACAGAAAAAATATATCCAAGTAGGCAAGCCATTCTATTTCAGTTGAATTATAGAAATATAGATAAAGTATATTTCAAATTGATAAAGGTACCTCAAGAGTATCCAAACCACTTTCAACTTCACCCCCACAATGAACTTCTAAAACAAAGTTTGATCGGTAAAAAACCCATCCGGATCTGGGAAGTAGAAGTAGACAATACAGGAGATTTTCAAGAGCATGCGCTTGAGCTATATACCAATTCATTGGAATATGGCAATTATTTCATATTGGCAAGTTATGAGTCAGAACTCAATGATAAATTAATAGAATTCTCTTATGCAAATTTCAAGATCAGTGATCTTAGTTATTTAAGTAAACACGATCATAAAACTGGACAAACAAAAATCAGGACCTTAGATAGGACTTACGGCACTCCTTTAGAAAATGTAAACATTAAGGTATTCCAATCGATATATTCCAACAGTACTAGAACTAATGAATGGATTAAAGTTGATGAATCAAAAAGTAATGAAGAAGGAAACTACAACTTTGTTTCCAAAGCAGAAAGGGGAAATGTTCAATTCGTTTTTACAAAAGGTAAAGACACATTGAGCCCTATATCGCATCATTATTATTTTACTAATAATAGAAAAGATAATATTAGAACTAACTCATACTTATTTAGTGATAGGGCAATCTATAGACCAGGGCAAACTATTCATTTCAAAGGAATAGTTGTTGAAAGTTATGCGCAGTCGAAGACCGCAAAATCCAATTTCAAGACCGAAGTTATTCTATATAATGTAAATGGGGAAAAAGTAGCATCCACAGAAGTAAAGACCAATCTTTATGGTTCTTATTCCGGCAGCTTTGTTTTACCAGACAAAGCTTTGGGAGGCAAATTTAGAATTCAGGATAATTTTAATTCACACTATTTTCATGTAGAAGAATATAAACGGCCTTCTTTTAAGGTTGTTATAGACAGCTTGAATCAAGAAATCAAATTAGGCAGTGCGATCAATATAACTGGTAAAGTAGTTGCATATTCTGGTGCTTTAATGGGCAATTCAAAAATCAAGTATCGCATCAGCAGGACAGTCCACTACCCTTACTGGTCATATTACCGCAGTTTTATGCCTCCAAAAGAAAACCTTCTGATTGCTAGTGGTGAAATAACTGCAGACAATCAAGCTGCATTTAATATTCAGTTTGAGGCAAACTCTTCTATTGAGATCAATGATAAGTGGAATCCAGTTTATCATTTTGAAGTTGATATTGAAGCTACTTCTCAGGCAGGAGAAACACAACCGCATAAAAAAACAATTAGACTAAGTAAACAAGCTATTTTCCTGGAAACTAATCTCGATAATCAAGTTGAGCTTGAAGACCTAAAGAATTTAATCATCCACGCTAAAAATATCAATGGTCATGAAATAAATAAGCAAGTTGAAATTAAATTATGGTCTCTAGAATCACCAAGAATTCCTACAATAAAGAAATTTTGGGGGCCCTCAGATCAAACAGGTATAAATGAGAAAGAATATGATAAGTTGTTTCCGCAATACGATTATTTAGAAAATTCGGAACTAGAACAACTAAATAAGTCCAGCCTAATGCTGAAGGCAAAAGTCCCTACCAATAAAGAAATAAACCTAGTCAACGATTTACCTGCTGGAATCTATCATTTGGAAATAGATTTAACGGATAAGGATGGTAACAATTCGCATTTGGAAAAAAAGTTTAGTCTTTTCGATGAAAATGCTAAAAGCACTCCTTACCCTTGTCTTAGCTATTTTGAACCTCTTGTTAGCAAAGCGGAGGTGGGAGAAGAGGCCAAGTTTCTAATTGGAACTTCATTGGATCATTTAGAATTGAATCTGGATATTATTGTTTCCAATCGTGTTTTTAAATCTCAAAAGATCACTTTAAATAAAGAACAGCGGTTAATTCATATTCCAATATTAGAGGAATACAGAGGGAATTTTGCAGTTCAATTTAGCGGAGTTCATTCCAACCGATTTATTCAACATTTTCAAAAGGTATTGGTTCCCTATTCTAATAAAAAATTAATTCTCAAAGTGTCCAACCATAGAGATTATTTAAGACCAGCTGCAAAAGAAAAGTGGAGTATAGAAGTAAAAGACAAATCAGGCAATCCCGTTGATGCTGAAATACTTGCAAGTTTGCATGACCAATCCCTGGATCATTTTATTAAAGATTCTTGGCAATTCGATTTGTATCCAGAGAAACGAAATTCTAAAGTATGGCAAGACAACGGCAATTTTACATTAGGTCAATCTAGAAGTTTTAGCAATCCAATCTTATTAGAAGACTTAAATCCAAGAATATTCCCAAAGTTGAATTGGTTTGGGTTTTACTTAAATAACCATCTTCCGCCAACTGTATATCGAACCAATAGTTTTGCACTTGGACAGGACATAAAAAACTCGACTACAAGTCTAGAGAAATCGTCCAATGATCAAGAACAATTTGTAGAGTCTACATTTAAAGAAGATAGACCCGTAGAAGATTTTCCGATTCGCAAAAACTTTAAGGAAACCGCATTCTTTTATCCTTCCTTAGAAAGCGATAAAAATGGAATCGGCAGAATACAATTTGAAGTTCCTGAAGCATTAACCAACTGGAAGTTTCGTGCTATTGCACATACTAAAGACCTCAAAATTGGCCAACAAGAGTTCGATATAGAAAGTAAAAAAGAACTCATGATCCAACTCCACTCTCCTAGATTTTTACGAGAGAATGATCAAATCACCCTAAGTGCTACAATTCATAATCTTAGTGATAGCCTATTATCTGTTAATACAAACATTCTATTTTTTGATGCTATTACAGACAAGCCAATTGATATCATTATCAGTGATAAAAATTCAAAGTCTCTTTCTTTAGAAGCCAATCAAAATGAAAGTATAAATTGGAGCGTTAAGATTCCAAATGACTTATCTGCAATTCGTTATAATCTTTTTGCAGATAGTCAATTCTACAAGGATGGAGAAGAAAAAATCATCCCGGTATTAAGTGATAGAAGCCTTATTACCGAAAGTTTACCGATGACCTTAAGGGGAAATCAATCTAAAGTCTTCGATTTTGAAAATTTAATTCAATCTTCACAATCCTCCTCATTACGTAATGAGTCATATTCCATAGAATTTAGTTCTAACCCAATCTGGTATGCAATACAAGCATTACCATATTTAAGCAAACAATCGGAAGAAAATAGCGAACAATTATTTGCTAGATTTTTTGCAAATAGTATCGCTACGCATATTATAAATGCTTATCCCAAAATCAATCAGGTAATTCAGCAATGGAAAATTATTGATTCCGAAAATTTAAGGACTAAATTAATGGGCAATCAGTCCTTAAAAAGCACTTTAATTGAAGAAACTCCCTGGTTACAAATCGCTAAATCTGAAGAAGAACAGCAACGTCAAATAGCGTTATTATTCGATCAAAACACCAACTTTTATGCATTAGAGCAATCACTGAAAGAGTTGGCCAAAAGGCAACTATCTAATGGAGCTTGGCCATGGTACAGCGGTATGCATGAAAACAGGTATATCAGTTTACAAATACTGAGAGGCTTGGGTCATTTAAAAAAATTGGGATTATTAAGTGACGATAGATATGTTCAAAACATCCTATCTAATGGTATTGCATACCTAGATCAAGAAATTGAAAAAGAATATCAAAAAATTCTTGCCAAGGAGAATGATCTTAAAGCATCTCCTTTAAACTCCTTCCACATACAATATTTATTATGCAGGGCTTATTTTGAAGAAATTGAAATAACTAATAAGGAAGCATTTCAATACTTTATTCAACAAGCTGAAAGTGTCTGGATTAAAAGGAACATTAGAGATAAAGCCTCAATAGCACTTGCCCTATATCATATTTATGGCAGGAATTCTATAGTAGATCAAATACTGAATTCTCTTAAAGATCATGCACTAATTGATAATGAAATAGGTATGTATTGGAAAGAGAATACCAGCTATTCTAACACCAATGAGATTGAATATCAATCACTTATTATTGAACTTTTTTCAGAATTAAATGAAGACCCTAAATTAATCGATGAATTGAAAATTTGGTTATTGAAACAAAAGCAAACTCATTATTGGAAAAACTCTAAATCGACCGCTATTGCATGTTATTCCTTGCTGATGCAAGGAAAGAATTGGATCAACGAAAATCAACATGTAAAAATCATGGTAAACAAGGACATGATTAATACGAAAAGTGAAAATTCAATTGGTAACAACTACTTCAAAAAAACATGGACCCGTGAAGAGGTTAAAAACAACTTAGGTCATGTTAAAGTTGAGAAAGATGGGGAAGGAATTGCATGGGGCGCAGCATATTGGCAGTATTACGAGGATATTGATAAAGTTCAAGAAAATTCTAGCGGAGAATTAAAACTAAATAAGAACTACTTTAAAGTAATTGAATCCCGTTCTACTGAAAAAATGATTCCAATTGATCAATCAGAAATACAAATCGGTGACAAAATTAGGGTTCGTTTAAGGATTGAATCTGACCGAGAATTAGAATTTGTGCACATCAAGGATAGCAGAAATTCTGCTATGGAACCATTAAACATAATTTCCAAATACAAATATCAAGATGGTCTTGGATATTATGAAAACACAAAAGACGCCTCAACTAATTTTTTCATAGACAGGATGCCAAAAGGAGTTTATATTTTTGAATATGACCTAAGGGCAAGTCATGTAGGCAAATTCAAATCTGGTATTTGCACCATTCAAAGTCATTATGCATCTGAATTTCTCGCCAACTCTAATGGTCGAATCATAGAGGTATTAGCAGAATAATTTGATTTCCCTTTCAAGGGCGTTATATTTGTTCAAATCAAAAACCTAACAATGAAAAAGATCATTCCAATCTCGGCCATCTGTATCGCTATGGCTTTTTATTCCTGTAATCAATCTGCATATACAGAAAACAATGAAGAAGGCAATACAGAAGCACAATCAGAATCTGCGACTACAGAAAATTCCACAGAAATTAACCTTTCTGATTACGACTTAAATGCCAGCATATCCATACCAGATGAATCCAAAGGAAAAGCAGAAATCAGTTTGACCGATTGGGGAAGTATTGAGATCAGAGTTGGTGAAAGGTTTGGAATTGAAATAGTTCCTTTTGGTATGACTGTAGAAGAAAAACGAGCTGAACTTGAAGCCGATTTAGTCTATCAAACTTCTTATCTAGATGAAAATGAAAACTTATTGTTCTATGAGAAAAGCATTAAAGAAAGTGATATTGAAATGGAATACCACTTTTTCTATACTACAGAACTAGATGGAGATATTGTTGAAATTAAAAGTCTCGATAATAAATTTAGTAAGTCAGCTGTGGAAAGCATGATTGAATCGGCCAAAAGCTTAAAATCAATCAATCCAGCATAAAAAAAAGCGACTCAAAAGAGTCGCTTTTTTTTATGAAATAGTATGCTTTAATTCAATCTAAATTTCACTGGCACATTATATTGCACCTGAACGGGTTTCCCTCTTTGTTTACCTGGTTTAAAATTAGGTAACTTACCTACAGCGTCTATAGCTGCTTTATCTAAGGATTTACCCCCTGAAACTCCTCTTAAAATATTGATTTTTCCAACTTTACCTTTAGCATCAACAACAAAACTCACATAAACAGTTCCTTGGATTCCAGCATCCTTAGCCATAGGCGGGAATTTGGTGTTTTTTAAGATAAACTTATGCAATTCATTTTGTGTGCATTGATCGATTTGTTGTTTTGATCCAGCGCCCTCACAGCCAGGGAATACAGGCATATCTTCAACCACTGTGAAAATTTCAGGTTCTTCAATTACCTCCTCAGGTTGTTCAAATATTTCAGTCTCCATATCCGCTTCAGCATCCTGGATTTCTACCTCTTCCTCAATTTCTTCATCATCTTCTACAATCTCCAAAATTTCCTGTGGAGGCGGCGGCGGAGGTGGTGGTGGAGGTGGTTTCTCTTGTTGTGTAATTGGAATTATTTCCTCTTCTATATCTTCCATTTGAAGTTGTCCTAAACTACTTATAACCTGATCGTATGTCTTCCATTCGAAGGCTACAAGCACAGAGAAGAGAACAACTGCTAAACCAATGGAGAAAAACATGCCTCTTTTGTTTTCCAGATCGGCTTTCGGATTTTTTTTCAGTTCCATGGTGTTATACTTTTCGAGCTGACTAAGGTAATAATTTTTACAGTGTAATTATTGACCTCTAATTTAACGTTAACGTTAAGTTTTTATTTTTTTTCTAAGAATTAAATATCCGAGAAAAAGACCAATGCCATTGGCTAATAAATCTCCCAATTCACCATAGCGATTGTTTATAAAGAAATGTTGAACTAATTCCGTAAAGACAGAATATAAAAGTGCCAATATGGTGAATATCCAAAGTTGTTTAGGCTTATTGCTTAATGGAATAAACAATAGTAATTCTAAGATTAAATACATACCAATGTGCCCAATTTTATCCGCACTAAAAAAGTTGGGAATTGGCATTTTCTGCAAGGAAGAAAAACTGAGGTAGCTGATTATTCCCAACCAGAGTATAGCTGGGACCCACCGCAGTAATTGCATTTTTAAGAAATTTCTTCTTGGTATGCTTCCGCGGAAATCAACTGATCAACTTCGGATTCATCCGAAATTTTGATTTTGATCATCCATCCATCTCCATAAGGATCTTTATTTACGATTTCAGGATCTGACTCAATGTTGGGGTTTATTTCCGATACTTCACCGCTCAATGGCATAAAAAGATCAGATACCGTTTTAACTGCTTCAACAGTACCAAAAACTTCTCCTTTCTCTAAATTTTCACCTTCGGTTTCAATTTCTACATATACTACATCTCCAAGTTCTCCTTGAGCAAAATCAGTAACGCCAACAATGGCTGTATCGCCTTCTATTTTGACCCATTCATGGTCTGAAGTGTATTTTAAGTCAGATGGAATATTCATTTTAATCGCTTTATAATACGACAAAATTAGTGTTTCACTTTCTATTGTGAAAGGGTAAATCTTAAACTAATTCCAGTATTGGTATTTGCCGTTGGGAAAGATGATGAAATCAAAGGTGTATTGGCAACTCGATCATAGAAGAATCTGAGATTCAGTCTGCTACTAAACCTATAGTCCGCTGTAAATTTTATGGTAAAAATGCGCTGACCTGCCGTTAGTTCATTTCTATTCTCTACAATTCTACGAATTACAGTTTGGTTATTTCGAATAGAAAAATCTGCTCGTAAATCCAAATTACTTGCTCGTTCTAGTTTCCCCACCTTAAATGGCAACTTCAAATTTGAGACTGTATACCCAAGACCAATTATAAACTCCCTTCCTTTGGTTTCGGTTACCTGGTTATTGGCAAAACTCAAAGACATACTCCTATCTTGTCTCATTTCCAGATTAGTAATCAAACTATTGTTCCAATTCATGCTAACTTTTAGAAGAGGACTAAAGCGTTCATTAATTGTTGCAGAAGACAATTGTCGTTCATTGATAATATTGTTATTGATATCACGAACATCAGGATCACCATTTTCTGCATTAACTCCATAGATTTGATTTCGTGTGAATGATCCAATGGAGAAAGTAGAGCTATATCTATGATTAAGGGTGACGTTTCTAAAATATTTCTTGATGAAAGGAATTTTAGATAGACCATCATAGGTTACATTCCAGTTGGGTTGAGGAATCATTCTAGTGAAATCACCTATCGATATTTTTCCTGCACTTTGGCCTGAATATGCGGATAAGAAAGAGTACAACAATACTTCTTGAGAGTTTTCTCCATATCCATCTGCATAAAGCTCTCCGTCTGAACCTTGAACCAATTCTCGTGAATTATCATTTGTTTCTCCAAGACGTTGTGAAATAACTGACCTATTGGATCTCAATTGTTGGAATGTTTCATTGTCGAATGTATTCTCATCGTCTTTAATAAAGGAGGTATTAAAACTTAAGAACGACATGCTGTAATTACCACTGACTATAGGTGGAGCATCAAAGTTGTACGCTTCTACAGAATCTGCATCATCATAAAAGAACGAACGATTTACATTTTCAGACTGAGATTTAAGAGCAGTCAATTGAATCCTTAAGCCGTCTATAGGAGGTCGTATTGTAGCACGGATGCTGTATTGCTTATTATAGGTTCTGGAGAAGTCTCCACTAACAAAGACTCCATCTACCAACCAATCATTTTCAAAAGCATCAAACAAAAATTGATCCCCATCCTCCTGCAAACCTGCAACGAATTTTAATCCCGGTGCATTCCAATTTGGATCCATACCTATCAAATTGGTCGTTCTGCCATAATTAGGCAGTATTGTTCCTTCTGTTTCAGAGTAATTAAAGGATATCGTTTTTAAACTGGTTATTGCCCATATGGCATTGTCCATTACATAACGTTTTAAGAAAAACTTTCTTCGTTTGTTGGTATCCAATTCTTCTTCAAATTCACCCTGGACCAATATCCCTGTATTAGGATCTAACACATCGTCCTTTTTTTTCTTTTTTAACTCCTCCTTAATTACAAAACGATTATCCACCTTTGGATCCTTCAAATCCTTATAATATTGAAACTTATTATACAAGGCTTCCATGTTTAGATTACCAGTAATTGTCTTGGTATTCGAGTTTCTTATGGTACTTCCTAAAGAAGTATCTGCCTCAGGGTTACCTACGATATCCCATGCATAAGTTGCATTGTAAATTGCATTAGAAGTAACAAAATCTAGACCAGGCAATTTATTGATTGGAAGCTGGTAGTTTAAATCAAAGCTGTGGTTGTAATTAGTGGTCTTACCAAAATCTTTTACGTTACCCCATACTTCTCTTTTCCAGCGATCATAACCTTCTTCATCATCTCTATTTACTCTACCATCTGGTTCACCGATTAGTGCACGATTTGTAGCTCTAAAATTGAAAGCAAGCGATTTAGTGAAATTATGTCTTAAAGAATATGTCCTTGTCCAATTGAAAGATTTCTGATAAAATGGTGGAGATTCAAAAACAAAATTGGTTCCGGCCGCTGATGTTATTGTTCTATTTTGCCGTTCACGGTAATTCCTCAATACCTCATTGGTTACTGAGATTTGATTAGGTATAAAATTGAAATTAAAATCCTGTAACAATTTAAAGGCTTTCCTTTGTTTAAAGAATTCCACATTCTTAAAAGGCTCTATGCTTTTCTCCTTGGGTGAAAAGTTGTAGTTGACTTGCCCTCTATAATTTTTGGTCCGATCAAATGTTGTATTGATGTCGCGATGGAAAGTTTCGGAATAGGCATAGGTGAAAGCAAAATTTTCTATATCATAAACATTTGATTTCTTTTTGTTTGGCCCTGGAAGTTTCTTAACATTGGTAAAATTCAAACTTCTCCGGACGGTATAATCATCGGTAATTCTTCGGATAGAATCCTTGTATTCATTAGAAAATTCATCAGACCTCAAGACATCTTGCATGCGCACATCTGGATCTAATGGATTAAATTCTGGTCGAATGATTTGTTCCGAAACAGAGAAATACATTGGAATACTCAAATTGGTTTCTTTAGGAAGCAATTTGGCAACATTCATATTGGCAGAGAAGGTATATTGCTGTCTTGTTTCTCTTTGTCGTTCATTTAACTTTTGCTCTAAACTACCCCAACCTGGTGTACTGTAACTACCAGATAAGTTTGCGGTTCCTAAATCCGCAATTTTTGCAGTCATTCTTGCCGTAGATGCCCACCCTCCTTTATTGTTGAAATCAGATAAACGCAATTCATTTACCCAGACCTCAGCACATTTAGGAAGTCCATCATCCGCTGGATTATCAAAACCTGATCTTCTGTTTCTGACCCCAAGCATAATTACTCTAACCTCTGCTAAATTTGGATTTCCTTTTATTCTTATGGTGTTGTTTCCATCCTGAATTTCATACACATTACCAACGTTTACCCCATTACTAGGACTTAGGGTAAGTCTATTCCTATTTTGTTTGGCATTAATTAATTTATCGAATTGCAGATTGATTTCGTTTGCCGCTGGCCATATTTGCCTTGGATCATTTTGCCCAGGCAAGGTCACTTGTAATGGAACTTCGTATTCGTAGTAGTTATTTTCAAAGTCAGTACCCAATCGCATTACTACAGAAACATCTCCATTATTTAATATCTGACCATTATCTCCTGCTTCCGCATGAGAAAACATTTTAATTCGCTCGTATTGGCGAATATCTAAGTCCAAATACCTGAAAGCAAACCTTGTACCCCCGTCTTGTAAATCACACACATCAAGCACCAAGGATTGTTCATTTAACTGCCTAAGGTTTGTCGTTCCAAAATCAATTTCACGATTAATGTCTGGAGGAATTGCATAATTAATTGGCAGACGATTGGCGTTTTCCTCTACATTAACTGCTGAAATATTAAAAGTCGTTGATCCTGGTTCTCCACCATGTGTGTCTCCTGGAGGAATGTCCTCTCGATCAAACCTTCTCCACTCACCCCTTACTAATCCTAATCTTGCAAATCGAACTACTACATCTTCATTAAATCCTTTTAAGAACATTCGCATAAATCGAATGGATTTAAAATCTCTTATCTCACCAATTGTTCGTTCTGGTTCTCGAATCGGAATTTTAAATTGGTACCAATTAACAGTCTTTGGCTCTCCATTGACATTTGCTGTTGCTCTAACCACATCCGTAATAAAATTGTTGCCAACATTTTCTGGTTGAAGCAATTCAGGGCTTAATCGAACCTTATATTGGTAGTAACTTTCTGTTCGGTCCAAATTGAAATTTCTATTGACATCTTCTACATCCGGCAATGTGGTAGAAGCAGTAGAATAAGATTCAGGAGATTGCTCTGTAGTAGGAGAGTTCCCTTCATGGCCATTGAATAACTTATACCTCTCCAATATGGATAATTGTGCTGCATCATAATCACTACCACGATAATAATGGTAATCATCTTCAGAAGGGTCATTAAAAAATTCACTGAAGATAGATGGGTCTAACACATTTCTTAAAGTATCTAAATAAGATTGAAAAAATATTTGCTCTTGAGAGTTTGGCAATCCATCTAAACCAATATCTTGGAACTGACGAGAGGAAGGGATATTATCGAATGCATTTACCACAGATTGTATGGTTGGAATTCTTCCCCAAATTGTATTCGCTGTATTGTTATTGGATCCATCAATTGGGAATCCATTCTCAAAACTTTTTCTTGAATCTTTTAGAACATCTTCTGAAACGGATCCAATGTTGAAATACAAGTCTCCACCATCATGGTTGGGGTTACCATCTTCATCATCAAAAGGATCCATGATCCAGAACTGAATAAACTCCACATTGGAAGCTTCAAAATCACTGGATTGAATTTCACGCATTATTCCCCCCCATCTGGAGGCAGGGCTTCTCAAACTACCATCTCGATTTAAACCTGCAGAATAGAATCCACCTGTTGTTTCATAGTTATATGGCCCTCTTTCATTTGGATAAAATGCCAAATCCAAAGTAGGTAGGTTATTTATTAAACCAGGGTCTGGATCTCTATTTGGGAATACTTCTGTTTCCAATACCTCTCTAGAAAAGTTATTGGACTGACTTTCCGAGTCTCGAATGTGGTCTGGTGTTCTAACATCATTCCTAAAAAATAGTGGGTCAATTGTATACCAAGCTAACTTTGCCCTATTGAATCCATAAGCACGGTCATTGTTTAAATTACCCTCAGGAAATAAGTCATCCTGACCTTGAGGTGTACTGGCCAATTGCCACGCATTGGCTTGTCGAATATCCAAAATGGTCTGACTTCCTTCGAAATCATCAATGTAAGCTACCCCACTTTTAGATATTGCTCTTGAGTTACCTGGAAATAATCTGGCCGCTTCTGCTGAAATCGTAATGGAGGATTTGGCTTTGGTGGAATAAAATGGCAACAAATCTGCCGCTTGGGTTAAGAATGGTGCTTCTGTCTTATAGGAACCATCTATTCCAACTACTGTATTACTAATGGGTTCATCTCCAATATTAATCTTTCTGGTTAGTGGTCTTTCCGTTAGGTTTAAAATGGTTGCCCCTACGTTGATATCATCAGATACTCTATAATCGAATCGAGAACCCAAAAGTGTTTTTGTTTGAACATTGAATAAAGAGTTACTTCCAAGTGAAACCTTAATCGGCTGCCCAGAAGCCAAAACTCCTTCGTTCAATATTTTCACCCTACCCAAATTATAATCAACAGTATAATCCTGATTTTCTACGAGTTGAGTGCCACCAGCTGTTACCACCACAGATCCTTCAGGAATATTGAAAGTATTTAAAGATATCTCGGAACCAGAACTTGATTCATATCTTCCTCGGAATGTATATCGATTATGATCCACATCCTGTTGGGCAAGCACTTTTGTTGTTGTATATAAGGAGTCATAGGCGAATTTTACACCCAAAGCTGGATCGTCAAATCTTGACTTCAGATAATCTCCAAATGGCTCCAATACTGGAAAATAAATTCTACCATTTTGTGGATTGATTGTATTCCCTTGGATAAAGTCAAATAGTCCATCTGGTTGAGGGTCATTGACAACAGATACTCTATCCAATCCAAGGGTTGTAATTAAAGGTCGGTTTCTTGGTTTGCCATCTGGGAAGTAAGGAATTTCTACCCCTGATTCCTGATTTAAATACCAGATTTCAAAGGAGAAATTATTCGAACTTATGTTGAAGGCATCTAATGAATAGACATTTTTCATCATCAGATCCCAGGACGGAAGGGTTGGATTGATAATTGTTCCCTTTAACAATTTAAGATACAATGCTTGCTGACCATCAATTCCATCAGTAGATAAATCCCCTACTTGATAGGTCTGACCATTAAAGGTGTAACGATAAGCTACGGCCAATACATCTTGTGGGTTTAAAGTTCTATTCAATGAAATGTAACCCAATTGCGGATTAAAGTTATATTCATTTGGAGAAAGTAAAACCGCATTTTCTAATCGTTCATAATCGGAGCCGCTCCTTAATCCCTGATCTTGAAGTACAGCATCGGAATTGTTGAAGTTTCTAACTTCCGCTGCCCTTGGAAAACCACCAGATAAATTGGCATAAAGGTCGTTTGCATTATTATCTGCAGCAGGAATTTGTCTATTTCTTCTGACGACACCTGGATTATAAATTCTACGATCGTTTCCAAGGTCAGTAAAGGCCAATATATTTCTGGTATTGTTAAAAGCTCCTCTAGTATTGGTAATATAAACTTCTATTGCAGTAATGTTAATTCTAGAAGTTATCCGTGGAGGACTTGCCAAGTTCTTTTCATAGGACTCTCTGAACAAATGAGATAAAAAGTAATGTTGGTTTTCGTCATACTCAGAAGCCGATTTCTCAAATTCTTTTACTTGAGCACCTCCATTCAAATTAATTTCTTTTTTCTCTCCTTTTTCTTGAGAGAAAATTGAAGTTATTCTCAAGCGTCCGAATTGTAATTCTGTTTTAACTCCAAAAAGGGTTTGACTACCTGTAATCAAAGAACTTTGAAGTGGGAGAGATACGTTTCCTGCTTCAATTTTCTGGATAATTTCATCTTCATATCCTGTATATTCCAATTTCATTTGATTCTCGAAATCAAATGTGGCTTCTGTATTAAAATTGGTTTGCAATCTCAGTTTCTCTCCAATATTTCCAACAACGTTCAGCTGTATTTTTTGATTAAAATCAAAATTGGTTGTTCTTCTTTGCCTTTCCGGAATGATTGGATTATCTCTTCTAGAGATATTTAAACCGAAAGAAAGTTCCGCAGAACCTTGAGGTCTAATGTCAATTACATTCCCACCAAATATTCGATCAAACAATTTCCCCTTAACATTGATTTGGGGTCTAAACCCTTCGGACTCATTGAGTGTTTCCGCTTCAGATTTTTTCCTCCAAAAATCTCGGTTCCCTTTCTCCATGTCGTATTGCAAATACTCATCCAATGTCATTTTGGAAGGTGCCCGATAGTTGCGATCACCTAATTTTTGAAAGTAATTGTATTCTCCAGTTTCCGGATCATATTCAAAACTCTTATTCACATTAGAGGGCTCCGATAGGTATAATGGACTTCGATCTTCATTTAAACCTTCCTGGCTATTATCCTCAAATGGATAAACCAACTCTATCTCTGCCGTATCATCTTCTGTAGAATCGGCGAACAATTCAATATTTTGATTGTTGAATAGAATGGGCAATTCTGACGGAGCTTCAGCCAAGAGTGTCCCGAAAAAGATTCCAATTAACCCCAATGGAATTAGGGCTTTACTTATAGTGTTCTTTCTGAAGCTCAATTTATTACTTGCTTACAACCCTTTAAGTGCCTGTTTTATCACCTCCTCAACTTTGTAGTCGGGCTTTTCTTTTAGAATTTTAACAATCGCTTTATCGGCCATTTGTTTATTAAATCCCAAGTTGACCAAAGCAGATAACGCCTCGTCTTTCACGGTATTGTGCAGATTAGGAGAAATTTCTCCTTGAATATTCTCCTTTGAAATTTTATCTTTTAGATCAATAATAATTCTTTGGGCTGATTTTGGACCAATTCCTTTCACTCCTTTAAACCAGGCAACATTTTCTCCCAATATAGCATTCTGAATTTCAGCAGGTTCCGCGGAAGACAAAACCACCATAGCAGTTGCAGGACCTACTCCTGATACAGATATGAGCAATTGAAAAAGTCTCCTTTCACTTTCTTCTTTGAATCCGTAAAGAATTTGAGCATCTTCTCTAACAATCAGTTCAGTCAATAATTTGCAGTTCTCATCATTGCCAACGGAAGCATAAGTATTGAGTGAAATAAACAATTTATACCCAACTCCATTACAGTCAATAACCAGATAACTGGCATTTTTTTCGACCAATCTACCTTGAATATGTGCAATCATGATTTATAGGTTCTGGTTTGTGCATCAACGGAAGCAATAGTAACCATATTTACTATTTCTCGAACACTACTTCCAAGTTGCAGTATATGGACCGGTTTGTCTAATCCCAACAAGATTGGACCAATAGATTCTACTTCTCCAATTTCCTGTGCAAGTTTATAAGCAATATTTCCTGCGGAGAGGTTTGGAAAGATTAAGACATTAACCTTCTTGCCAACCAATTTAGAGAATGGGAATTTCTCCTTCAATAAATCATTTTGCATGGCAAAATTTGCTTGCAACTCACCATCCACAACCAATTCTGGATGTTCCTTATGTAGTATCTTAACCGCTTCACTTATCTTCCTTGCTTCTTCCAATTCAGATGAACCAAAATTTGCAAAGGATAACATTCCAATTCTTGGTTTAATTTTTAAACGCTTGACCGCATTGGCAGTTAAGTAAGCTATATCTGCAAGCTCTCTCGCAGTCGGATTGACATTAATCGTTGTATCTGAAAAGAAGAGTGGCCCCTTCTTGGTGATTAGAATGTACATTCCAGCTATTCGATTAACACCTTCCTCAGTTCCCATGATTTGCAATGCAGGTCTTATAGTCTCTGGATAGTTTCTGGTTATTCCACTAATAAAAGCATCGGCATCCCCTAGTTCTACCATCATTGCTCCAAAGTAATTTCTATCGCGCATTTTTTGTTTCGCCTCATATTGGGTAACTCCCTTGCGTTGTCTTCTAATGAAAAACTCATTGCCATACTTTTCACGAAGTTTAAGGTTTTCGGCCTCCTTGGGATCTACAATCTTCACTCCATCTAAGTCTAGCAAATTGCTTGCAATCAAATCGTCTATTTTTTCCTTGTTGCCTAGCAAGATTGGAATGGCAATATTCTCGTCTTTGACAATTTGAGCCGCTTTTAAAGTTTTGTAATTATCAGCTTCTGCAAAAACAACCCTTTGGGGTTTTATCCTTGCGCGAGCTACCATATTTCGGATCAATTTATTGTCACGACCCAATCTTTCGCTCAATTGCAGTTTATACTTTCCCCAATCTTCAATCGGTTTATTTGCTACTCCAGATAAGATTGCAGCTTTAGCAACTGCAGGTGCTACAGCCATCAATAACCTAGGGTCCATAGGTTTCGGGATGATAAACTCTCTGCCAAAGGATAAGTTCTTAGACCCATAAGCTTCATTAACTTCTTCCGGAACTGCCTCTTTTGCAATTTTTGCAATTGCCTTTACTGCAGCTAATTTCATTGCCTCATTAATTTCTGTAGCTCTTACATCGAGAGCACCCCTGAAAATAAATGGGAATCCCAATACATTATTGACTTGATTTGGTTGATCAGATCTACCCGTTGCCATTATTACATCAGATCTTGCATCCAAGGCATCTTTGTAAGGAATTTCTGGATCGGGATTGGCCAAAGCAAAAACAATTGGGTTTTTAGCCATGCTTTGAACCATTTTTTTAGTCAATATATTGCCAATCGATAAACCAAGAAATACATCTGCTCCAACTATAGCATCTTCTAACTGATGTAAATCTTTTTTAGTGGCGAATTTCTTTTTATATGGATTATTGATCTCAGCATCAGATCGAATAACGCCTTTACTATCTAACATCACAATGTTTTCCCTTTTTGCCCCAAGGGAAACATATAGATTTATACATGCCATGGCAGCTGCACCTGCACCATTGACGACAATATAAACCTCATTAATCTTTTTTTCGGCCAATTCTAAAGCATTCAATAGAGCAGCCGATGAAATAATGGCAGTCCCATGTTGATCATCATGCATAACTGGGATATCCAACTCTTCCCTTAACCTCTCTTCAATTTCAAAACATTCAGGAGCTTTAATGTCTTCCAAATTGATACCTCCAAAAGTTGGAGCTATTGCTTTTACTGTACTTATAAAATGATCTACTTCTGTAGCATCAACCTCAATATCAAAAACATCTATATCAGCGAATATTTTGAATAATAAGCCCTTTCCTTCCATTACTGGTTTGGAAGCATCAGGACCAATATCGCCTAGACCAAGCACTGCAGTTCCATTGCTTATCACGGCAACCAAGTTTCCTTTTGTGGTGTATTTATAGGCATTTTCCTTATCCTCTTCTATTTTTTTACAGGGCTCCGCCACGCCTGGAGAGTAAGCCAACGCTAAATCTCGTTGCGTACTGTATGGTTTTATAGGGCGAATTTCTATCTTACCAGCCTTACCCTCAGAATGATAGTCTAAAGCCTCCTTGGTTTTCCTGGAGTCTGCCATAATATTTTTATTTTCGGGGGGGTTAAAAGTAAGCATTAAGCCCTTGTCCTTAAAGGATTTTTCTCTAGTAATTAAACTTAAAATTCGAGCTATAAATGAAACATTTGGTTGTTTTTAGTGGTGCAGGTATGAGTGCTGAAAGTGGGTTAAAAACTTTTAGAGATAATGGTGGATTGTGGGAGAATCATCGAGTAGAAGAAGTAGCTACACCTGAGGCTTGGGAACAAAATAAAGAATTGGTGCTTCGCTTTTACAATATGCGACGAACACAATTGTTTAAGTCTGAACCCAATAATGCACACAAAATTTTAGCTCAACTGGAAAATAAGTATCACATCTCTGTTATCACTCAAAACATTGATGATTTACACGAAAGAGCAGGATCTAAAAATGTAATTCACCTTCATGGCGAACTTAAAAAAGCACAAAGTGAGAAGTTTCCAGAACTGGTTTATGATTGGGAAAAGGAAGAAATTGAAATTGGAGATTTATGTGAAAGAGGATTTCAATTGAGACCTAATGTGGTTTGGTTTGGGGAGGCAGTTCCTAAAATGATCGTTGCCGAAGAAGTTGCTAATACGGCAGACATTTTAATTGTAATCGGAACTTCTTTAAATGTATATCCAGCAGCAGGGCTTATTCATTCGGTTCCTTCCAATTGCAAGAAATTCTTAATCGACCCTAAAGCAGATGAAATGCATTTGGATACGAATTGGACCCTAATAGCTTCCGGAGCAGAACATGGAATGCAAATATTGTACGATCAATTAGCCAAGGACAAGGATTAACTTTCCCAAAGACTCATCTGTTGATTTCCATTGCGACGAAAAATATCACAATTTAAAGCTGGCATCTTTCTACCAGCTAAATATTTTTGTTTGGAGATCAAGAAGATCCTATTGATTTGTTTGGCAACTACTCCTTCCCCATGCATTCTTAATCCGAACCTGCTGTCATTATAACTCCCTTTATGGCACTCTTTGATTTGTCTTAATATTTTCTCTGCTTGATTCGGAAACGCTTTATGTACCCAATTGACAAAAAGTTCAGCAATTGCACCATTCAACCTGACAATGGTATAGGCAGCCGAAAGTGCTCCATGATTTGCTGCCTCTTTAATAATTCTTGGTATTTCATGACTATTTAAACCAGGTATAACTGGTGCAACCATAATATTTACTGGGATATTATAATCGCTCAATGTTTGGATAACTTTTAGTTTCTTCTGAGCATTTACAGTTCTTGGTTCTAGTTTCAATCGAATCTTTTCATCCAAGCTTGTTAGACTAATATTTACACTTATCAATCTTTGCTGATTCATCTTTATCAGCAAATCCAAATCTCTTAATATGAGTGCATTCTTAGTGATAATACTCACGGGATGCTTAAAGTCTAATAAAACCTCAAGAATCTCTCTGGTAATTTT
>JGI12316J15310_10000012_pt19 | contig 24863 bp, 12 predicted proteins | sample MarCyaLeptolynsp_FD_15310 | JGI IMG/M metagenome (IMG submission 15310)
CGTCTACTTCAGCGGTCCGAACGCTGCGCGTTGCTGGGGAGCTGCGGGCGACACCGCGACCGGACGGCTCCGCCGCCCTGTCGCGCTGCCGTCCTCGCGGGGGGAGCTGGCTGACGGGACTGCGGGTTGGTGAGGCATGAGGAGGTGGCAGCATCTTTACGATTTCATGCGCAACACCAGCATTCAGACCGCACTGGAGACCAAGCCCGCCGGGGTCATTAACTGGAAACCCACGAGGCCTAGACCCAGCGGTTGCGCAACAGGTCCTCTTGTCCTAAGTGCAGCGCCACCAAACCGCCTGCTGGGGGACCCACTCATGGAGCGAATCGTTATGCGCCTTCTGGTCGCATCCATCCTTAGCCTGTCGATGGCCACCGCGGCCCACGCGGCTCCCAAAGAGCGGAAGATCGGCAAGCCGAAGCTTCCCGCGCCACAGGTCTGGAAGGCCGAGATCGACCCGGCCAAGGACGCCATCAAAGGCAGCAAGAAGGCCCTGGTGACGCTCGTCCTCTACGCCGACTTCCAGGACAAATTCACCCGCCGGCTCCTGCCGACCCTCGACAAGGTCATGGCAACGTACGGCAAGAAGGTGCGCCTGGTCTTCAAGCACAACCCGATGGCCTTTCACAAACTGGGCCTGCGCGCCTCGGAGGCATCGCTTTGCGCAAAGGAGCAGAAGAAGTTCTGGGCGCTTCACGACCTGCTGTTCAAGGCCGACCCGGACAAGCTAGCAGCCCCCGACCTCATGGCTCACGCCAAAACCGCGAAGCTGAAGATGAAGCCCTTTGAGGCGTGCCTGACGTCGCGCAAGTACGAAGGGCACGTGAAGCTCGACATGGTGGCCGCGACGCGCGCCGGTGCCCGCGGTGTCCCGAACACCTTCGTCAACGGTGTGCGCCTGACCGGCGCCAAGCCGTACGAGGACTTCGCCAAGGCCGTCGACGCCCAGCTCGCGCACGCCAAGGCGGTCGCGAAGAAGACCCGCCTGAAGGGCCAGAAGCTCTACGACCACCTCATTTCCAACGGGAAGGTGCTCAAGGCGTTCAAGGACCCGGTCAAGCTCCCCACCACGGGCGGCGTGAGCGTCGGTGACCCGGCGACGGCCAAGCACGTCGTGACCGTCTTCTCGAGCCTGGAGGGACCCTACGATGCGCGCCTGGGCGCTACGCTCATGAGGCTTGTCGACACTGGCCTCCCCAAGAACAGCGCGTTGGTGGTGCGTTTCTTCCCGCTGAGCTTCCACAAGAAGTCCAAGCCGGCGTCACGGGCAGTGCTGTGTGCGGATGCGCAGGGTGTCGGCTTCAAGATGTTGGGTGTCGTCTACGCCCGGCACCGCAAGCTGGCCGACCAGGAGCCCGGTAAGTACGCGGCCTGGGCCAAGGAGGTCGGGGTGAAAGACGCGGCGAAGTTTGCTTCCTGCTTCGACGCCAAGGCCACCGCCAAGAAGGTGATGGAAGACTACGGGCTGGGGCGCAGGTCCAAGGTTCGCGGTACTCCCAGCGTTTTCGTCGACGGCCGCTACTGGGAAGCCGCCGGGGTCCCATCCGTGGCGAAGTACCTGGAGGTCCTCACGAAAGGGCCGGTGGAGCCCAGCGCCAGCGCGCCGAGCGGCAAGCCGACGTCCTTCTACGCCGGCTCCAAGAAGAAGTGCGACCAGGACGCCAGCACCTGCTTCATCTACGCCACGCTATTGCTCAAGGGCGGCAGCGAGCCGGGCCGCTTCGCTGTCGCTCTCAAGGCGCTGGAGCGCGGCTGCATGGAGGGCAAGGACGGCGACGCCTGCATGGATGCGTCCGCGATGTACTCTCAGGGCAACGGCGTCCCGTTTGACGCCGCCAGGGCCAAGAAGTTGGAGGATCGCGGCTTTGAGCTCATGCCCGAGGACGACGGTATGGGCGAAGAGGACTAGACCCGACCCGCGAGGACGGCAGCGCGACTGGGCGGCGGAGCCGTCCGGTCGCGGTGTCGCCCGCAGCTCCCCAGCAACGCGCAGCGTTCGGGCCGCTGGAGTAGACGTAGCGATATCCCGTCCAGCTGCACCCCACGAGACCGTTGCGGGCGTGGCATCTGGCGCGGTCCGAATGCTGGTGTTGCGCATGAAATCGTAAAGATGCTGCCACCTCCTCATGCCTCACCAACCCGCAGTCCCGTCAGCCCGTTCACCCCGCGAGGACGGCAGCGCGACAGGGCGGCGGAGCCGTTCTGTCGCGGTGTCGCCCGCAGCTCCCCAGCAACGCGCAGCGTTCGGACCGCTGGAGTTGACGGAGCGATGTCCCGTCCAGCAGCACGCCACGAGACCCCGGCGGGCTTGGTCTCCAGTGCGGTCTGAATGCTGGTGTTGCGCATGAAATCGTAAAGATGCTGCCACCTCCTCATGCCTCACCAACCCGCAAGCCCGTTTTTGCAGGGGGGGCATGGGGAGAGCCGCAGCATCTTTACGATCGGATTCGCCCCCCAACCCCCCGCTGGGGGGCTCCGCACCCCTCCGGGGCGCCACTCCAGCTCCGGGTTCGCTCCGGATGCAAGCTCGTCCCACACGTCCGGAGCTGGCGGGCGTCCGACTTCGTCGGATGCTACTTACTTGCGACGACGGCTGGACTTCCGACTGGCTAGGTAGTGCGGGGCATGGGGTTGGATGGAGCGCGTGTCGAAGCAGGGCATGGGGAGAGCCGCAGCATCTTTCCGATCGGATTCGCCCCCCAACCCCCCACTCCGCTGGGGGGCTCCGCACCCCTCCGGGGCGCCACTCCAGCTCCGGGTTCGCTCCGGATGCAAGCTCGTCCCGCAGGTCCGGAGCTGGCGGGCGTCCGACTTCGTCGGATGCTACCTACTTGCGACGACGGCTGGACTTCCGACTGGCCAGGTAGTGCGGGGCATGGGGCCGCACTGGAGTGGACGGAGCCGTCTCCCGTCCAGCTGCACCCCAGGAGATCCTCGCGGGCCTGGTATCCAGAGGTTCGAGTGCTGGTGTTGCGCATGGGATCAGGATGACACGAGCGCTTGCTCGGCTAGCGCCGACCAAGCGCGCTATCATCCTTCGACTATTAGATGTATCGCCCTTCGGGCTCCTAAAGGCTGCTCATCAGCGCCACTTCGTGTCACTGATGATCATAACGATGCTCCCGCCACCTCATGCCTCGCCGACAAGCACCGCTTGGTATCGAGGGGGACTGGCGTGGGTGTGGCGGATAGTTTCGGTTTCCGGACGCTCCGCCCTTGAGTTGTTGGCCGGGTGTCCGCACACTGGTCCCCGGTCGGTCTCGCAACACACGCTCGTGCTACGATTCGTGTGTTTATCCCCATCACACCCCACGGTGCTTGAATGGCTGGCGTAGAAAGCGAAGCGACCACTACTGAATCCACACCTGAGGCAGGGGCCAGCAAGGCCTCGACGACGTCGACATCGGCGTCCTCCTCCTCGTCTGGCGGCTCGTCCGGCGGAGGCGGGGCACGGGTCCTGCAGCTCAAGTCCATGAGCTACGCCGCGGGCGCCGACGCCCTGAGCCCGTTTGGGGGCTCGGCCCAGCAGGTAGCGGAGCAGGGCCTCAAGGGTCCTTCGAGCCCCGTGGATCAGGGCCTGGCAGGGAAGATCGCGTCCACCACCGGTGTCGACGTCTCCCACGGCCGCAAACACACGGGCCCCGCGGCTCAAGAGGCGTGTGAAGCGTTGGGGGCCGAGGGGTTCACCCTGGGCAACGACACCGCCTTTGCCAGCGCCAACCCGAGCACGCATACCGAGCTCCACGAATACGCCCACCTCGCCCAGCAAACCGGCGTCTCAAGGCCCAGCGCACAGGCCAAGGGTGCGCCCGATATGGCGCCGTCTGCGGACCTCGAGGTCCAGGCCGACCAGGTTGCCGACGCGGCGATGGCCGGTAAGAGCGCTGGCGTCTCGGTCGGTCAGACGCCGTCTGTGAAGCTCAAGCGCCGCAGGAAGAAAAAGAAAACCAAGAAGAAGGGCGAGAAGGACTGGGTCGACGATTTCGCCCAGGCGCACAACGCCGAAATCCACTCGATCATCAAGTACCTGCGCGGCCACACCTCGGACGAAGACTGCATGAAGGTGCTGCGCACGCTGCGGCACTGGAGCATGACCCACATCCGCGCCTGCTGGTATGCGATCGCCCGCAAAGAGAGCGGTTGGCTGGGCGACTTCACGACCAACGTCGGGTCCAAGCACTTCAAGGCGTACCCGCGTGAGGTCTACGCCTCCTTCAAGGCGCTGAACCCCAAGTACGCGTGGAACCTGGTCAAGAAGCTGGCCGACACGGGCGTGTTCGACTGGGGGGTCAGCGAGGAAGAAGCCCACAACGGCTTCCTGCTGCTGCGCGCGATGCCGGCGGGCTGGGCAGACAAATTCCGCGCCAAGTACCCGAAGAAGTGGAAGGCGATCTCCAAGAACCTGCCGAGCAGCGCCGAGGCGGACCTCAACAAGGCGATCGATCCCAAAAAGGAGCAGCAGCTCTACCAGCAGGAGAAGAAGCGCCAGACCGACGCCAAGGCCGAAGCCGAGGCGATGAAGAAGGCCGGTGGCGCGCTGAAGGCCATCATCAAGAAGCTCGAGACGGGCTTCACCGACTGGGCCGTCAGCGATTCGGAAGCCATCGCGGTCCACAGCGAGTTCATCACACTCATGGGCAGCGCGGACAGCCCCGACCTCGCCACGGTCGGCGCCGTCGTGCGCAAGCTCGAGACGAAGGGCTTCGTCGACAAGTGGCTGGACAACCTCCCCGACAAGGAAAAGTACGGCAAGGGCAACAAGGTCGCCGCGCTCATCACGGTGATGCGGGTGCGCCCGCCGGAGTCGTCGCTCAACTTCATCAACAGCCTGTTGTCCAAGGGGCTGTTCGACTGGGCGGTGACCGAGAGCGAGGCCAAGCTGGCCTACTACCTCATCCGGCAGCAGCCGCCCTCGGTCCAAGCCATGTTCCGCCAGCAAGACAATGGCTTCTGGCTCAAGCGGATGGAGTCCAGCCTCAACGCCGAGGTGGTCGACGGCAAGCAGCCGTCTACCGTCAACGAGAAGGGCGAGAAGGTCGAAGACGCCGGCTATGGCACCTTCTCGTCGGACGCCGAGCTGGAGCAGGCGCAGAAGAGCGAGAAGGCCTTCAAGGGCCGCGTCGACGCCTACAAGGAGATCCGCGGCCTGCTGCAGAAGGGCGACAAGAAGAGCCTCACGACCGCCTTCGACAAGCTCGTCGCCGAGTCGGATGGTGCTCGCCAGGGGATGGTACGTCGCCTCGATGCTACCGGCCTCATCGAGAGCATGTTCAAGGAACTTGGGCTGGACTACCTGTGGGACTCGGGGCGCCGGCACGTCACGCTGAAGATCCTGGTGGCGCGTGACCCGCAGCGGTCCGCGTTCCACGTCGAGGAGCTGACCAAGGGTGGCTGGTTCGACGCCGTCACGGCGACCGAGGCCTACCTCGCCTTCCAGCTCATCAAGTCCATGCCGAAGGACTACCGCGACCGGCTGTCGCAGGCGTATCCGGAGGCCTGGAGCAAGATCATGGGCGAGGTCAACTCGTCCATGAAGCAGTCCGACGACTTCAACCTCTATACCGGGGGCAAGGACGGTTCGGACCGTCAGTCCATCCTGTCGCAGCTCAACGACAAGAAGCTGTGGGCGGGCAGCGGTGGCGCCGACCTGATGCAGCTCGAGAACGTGCTGCGGATGGCCATCGCCGCAGGACACCGCATCGAGGCCAACAAGACGGCCATCCGGATGGAGGCGTTCAAGAACCGCACCGCCAAAGAGCCCAACGCTCTGATGGGCAAGCTCGGGTTCTTCGCCAAAGAGGAGCACATCAAGGGCGACGGCCTGGAGGCCAACAAGTGGTGGGACGAGGGGCTGCTGCAGTCCATCAAGGAAGGCGGTACGGCCTTCATCCAGGGCCTCGACCTGCTCTTCAAGACCGACAAGATCGGCCTGGCCATCTCGGCGATTCACGCTGAGGGAATTACCGACTGGTCCGCCGACGTCCATCTCAAGCTCAAGGGCCTGCCGCTGGATGAAGCCCAGCAGGCGATGGGCGGCGACATCAAGGGCATCAAGTTCGCCAAGAGCCAGGACGGCGACAAGGACGGCAAGGGCGCGGTCAACAAGATCGACGCCGACATCGATTACATCAACGGTATCGCGTACATCAAAGTCGACGCGCCAGAGATTCAGATCGAGTCGGTCAACACCTTCGTCGGCGAGAACAAGGTCCAGTCAGGGCCTATCGTCATCAAGGGTGTGAAGCTGCGCGTCGCCTACGACGTGGAGAAGCGCAACAAGATCGATCCGTCGGGCATGCACCTGGGGGGCAAGGACCCCAACGCCAACCACCGCGACCACGCACTGGTCGAGGTCCAGAGCGTCACTGCCGGCGATATCCTGTTCATCACCCCCAGCTCCATGATCGCCGCCAAGAAGTTCAGCATGTCTGAGCTCAAGGCGGAGATGCACGAGATCCCGGTCCCGCCGGAAATGGCCGGCAAGAAGGAAAAGGGCAAGGACGCTGCGCTGGCGCAGCTCAAGTTCGTTCCCGAGACCATGGCCCAGAGTGCCGGCGGGCTGGAGAAGGGCAAGGCGCAGACTCCCGAGCCCGGTCAGGGCATGATGTCGCTGGCCGTGGGCAACCTGGCCGTCGAGGGCCTCACGACGTCGAGCGGCTACAAGGCCGACAAGGCGGAGCTCAAGGACTTCGAGCTGAAGGTGTCCAACCTTCCGAGCCAGCACGCCAAGAACAAGATGGCGCTGCTCGACGGCAACATCGAGCGCTGGAAGGGGCGCATCGACGAGCTTGGCAAGCAGAAAGACAAGAGCGCCATCGACACCCACGAGCTGGACCGGCTCAAAGAACAGATCAAGGCGGCCGAGAAGCAGAAGACGGAGCTTGCCGGGAGTCTTCCGGACCTCCAGAAGAAGGAGTCTCGGTATCTCGAGCTGTATCAGAAGCAGCGGTCGGCGGCGGAGCTGAACGAAAAGGAGCTGGAGGAGTTCACCCAGCTCAGCAAGACCATGCAGATCGGCGCCACCGTCTCGGTGGGCGAGATCGACGTCAAAGGCATCGGCACCAAGCCCGGCGAGCGCATGGGCAACGCCAACGTCAAGGGCATCTCCGGCAGTATGGACATGACCGGTTCGACCGAGGGCCAGTCGAACAACCTGCCAGGGCTGACCTCGTTGAGCCATTCGGTCGGCATGGCCGGCATGGTCAACGCGCCCAAGAAAGAGGACCAGAAGGAAGGCAAGGTTCCTGACGCCAAGGCGTCCAGCAACCTCGAGCTGAACGTCGATCGCATCCACGCCAGCAACATCAAGGTCCCCGGGTCCATCCCGGACTACAAAGACATGTGCGCCAAACTGACGGCGCTTATCGAGGCCAGCGACAAGGGGCAGAAGCTCTCCGACGACGACCAGGCCAAGCGCGACAAGCTCGAGAAATGGTGGGACGGAAAGACCAAGGACGGCAAGAAGGTCGGTGACGTCGTCACCCAGCTGCTCGAGATGGAGCAGTCGGGCGACACCACCAGTGCGGCGTACGTGGCGCTGCGCGAGACGCTGCGAGGGCCGGAGACGACGGTCGGTGAGATTGACCTGCGCGGCGCCAAGGTCAGCGCCAGCACCGATGTCACGGTCAAGAACGAAACGGTCAACGGCAAGACGTCGGTGGGCCTGTCGGTCGCCGAGGCGTCCATCAAGGACGTCAAACACGGTGACAAGGGCGTCAAGTCCATCACCGCCACCGACCTGAGCGTCGGTGGGGCGGCGGACCTGGTGAACGTCACCAAGGATGGCCTCGGCCAGTCCGACATGTCGGGTCACGTGAAGGCCGGGACCCTGAACATCAAGGGCATCCAGGCCGGCAACGGGCTGACCATCGACGAGGTCAGTGCCAAGGGGTTCGAGGCGGGCGCGTCAACCAAGGAGGGGGGCAAAGCCTCCGTCGGGTTCGACGAGTTCTCCGTCAAGGGCGTCAAGCAGACCAGCGAGCTCAAACGCCTCGAGCAGCGTGTCGCCGAGCTCGAGAAGAAAAAGGAACGGACCGAAGCGGAAGACAAGGAGCTCCAGGAGCTCAAGGACAAAAAGCAGGTCTACGACGCCGACCGCGCCCGGTTGGAGGTCCTGGCGGGGGAGATCAAAGCCCTCGAGAGGAAGGTCAAGCGCGCCAAGGGCATGGACAAGTCCGCGCTGGAGGGTGAGCTCGACGCCAAGAAGGCGGCCTTCAAGAAGATGAAGGGTCGTCTCGACGCCATGACCACCGAGATCAACGTCAATGACGTGACGCTCAAGGACATGTCGATAGAGGCCTCGGGCCTGGGCAACCCGTTGCTCGATGGCTACGAGTGGACCGACCGAGACATCGCGTTGAAGGTGAGCCTGGGCGAGCTCGGCATAAAGGGTGTCGATTACGTCTCTGGCGACATGGTCGTGAAGGCGCCGGACGCCTCGATGAAGGGCTTCCTGGTCGACGTGAACGTCAAGGTCACCAAGAACAAGGAGACCGGCAAGCACGAACTGGCCGTGGGCAGCAAGCTCAACCTGTTCAAGATCGACGAGTTGGCCGCCACCAATCTCCACATGGAGATGCCGTTGGCGGGCGAGAAGCTGGTTGTCGATGTCCCCTCGGCCAGCCTGACCGGGCTGGAGGCCAAGAAGATTCCGCTGGATGACTTCTCGCCCAAGACGCTCTCGGGCGAGATCAAGGTCGACAAGGTTCGAGCCGAGGCCAAGGCCGAGCTGGGCAAGAAACTCAGCGCCAGCGGCCGTCTCGCCGTCGATGATCTGTCGGTCAAGGGCTACAAGGACGGCAAGACCGAGTTCAACCTGGGCAACCTGACGCTGGACAAGCTGAAGGCCAAGGGCTCAAAGCTCCCCGCCGGCTTCAAGACGGCGGCGCTGACCAACCTGTCCGCCAACGCCACGCTCGACCGCAACACCGGCGAAGTCGGGTTCACGGTGGGGTTGGGCTCCTTCACGGTGGACGGCATCAACTACTCCGGCAAGAAGGGCGTCGTCACTGCCAAGCAGGCCGCGGTGAAGGGCGTGCACCTGACGGGTTCGGCCAAAATCAACCCGGACCTCATCGCGGGTAAGGAGTCCGAGGGCAAGAAGGCGCTCGAGAGCCTGAAGATCAAGCTCTTCAAGATCGACACCATCGAGGGCACCGAGCTCGGCTACGACGATGGCGCTGGCGTCAACGTCAAGCTCAAGCGCGGCTACTTCGAGGACATCAAGCTCCAGGACTTCGACCTCAACAAGAAGACCTTCGACTTCAACATGGGCAAGGCCGGCATTACCGGGCTCGAGGCGGACGTCTCGAAGACCCTGAAGAAGCACGGCAAGTTGGTGGTGAAGGCCAACGCCACGGCGAGCGTATCGGGCATCAGCGTCAAGAAGGGCAGCGACGGCAAGGTCAACTTCGGCATGGTCAAGGCCGAGCTGGAGAAGCTCGGACTCAGCGGGTCCTTCAAGGGCTACGAGCTCAAAAAGGCCTCCATCGATGGTCAGTTGGGCAAGATCGAAGGATCCGTGGCCGAAGACGGGACCGTCGAGGCCAACCTCGCCAAGAGCGGGATTGCGGCCAAGGGCCTCATCACCGGGCCCGATGGGACCAACATCGATCTGGCGGCCAGCCTCAAGGGGCTCCAGGGGTCCTTCAAGTACAACCCCGACGGGTCGTTCAGCACCACGGTTGGTCTCGATTCGGTCGGGCTCGACAGCCTCGACGCCAAGCACAACCAGGGGCACATCAAGACGGGCACCGCCGGCATCAAGGGGATGTCGGTGACGCTCAAGGGTGGCGTCGGTCCGGATCCGAAGGACCCGTCGAAGAAGAAGCTGAGCACCATCACGGTGGAGAGCTTCAAGATGGACGAGGCGGCGGTGAACAGCCTCGACCTGCACCACGCGCCGCTCAACCTCAAGGTGAAGGCCCCCAAGGCCGGCATCTACGGGATTTGGGCCAAGGGCATCAAGGTCGACCTCAACACCAAGCAGATCCTCGAAGGGGGCTCCGCCGGGGTCAAGAAGCTCGACAGCGGAAAGATCTCCACCGAGGTCGGCAGTGCCATCAAGGCCAACGGTCAGCTGACGGCGACCGACTTCCAGATCGACTTCCTCAAGGGCGGCAAGCACTCCTGGACGCTGGACCAGCTGTCGATGAAGGCCGGTGTCGTGTCTACCGACGGCTACTCCGGCGGCATCAACAACTTCCAGCTCAACACCGTGACCGGCACCGACGCGACCGACGATGGTAGCTACCAGGTCGGGGTCAAGTCGGGCAGCGGCCGGATGACCGGGCAAGGCGACACCAAGTCGGTGACCATCCCTGGTAGCGACGGCAAGGGACCAACCCCCGAGGAAGCCGCCGCGGCCAAGAAGAAGGGCAAGCTCGAGTGGAGTTTGCCGTTCCTGGACAACCTCACGGGTGCCCTGGGCATCCAGCTGCCGGTCCACGCTTCGGATGCGCGGGTGGCCCTTGCCGTCCGCAACGGCGAGCTCCTCTACTCCGTTCCGGCCGCGTCCCTGAAGCTGCCGTTCGAGGAGATGTGGGGCTTCATGATTCCCAAGTGGGCCTCGGTCCGCCTGTTGAGCACCTTGCTGGCTGCCATCCGCGACTTCTACAAGCAGGTCTTTGGATCCAAGCCGTCGTGGCTGCGCAAAAAGGTCGAGGATGGCCTCAACAAGGAGTCCAAGCCCGAGAAGAGCGACGACCTGACCATCGACCTCAACCAGCTCTCGGCGGATGTGGTGGACAAGGTCGGCCGCGCCGGGTTCATGGTCGATATCCTCGCGCCCAATGGACACGGCGTCTCGGGCACCCTCAAGGAGGGCCTCAAAGACGCCGCCGAAGGCACGATGGGGGGCATTCTCAAGGGCGCCGACTGGATTGGCAAAAAGACCGGAATCGGTCGCGTCGGCGTCGTCAAGGACGGCTCGGTCGACCGTTATCACAAGCAGAAGGACCAGGAGAAGGAGGCGCGGCGTCGCCAGCTCGTCCTCGACTGGATTCGGAAGATCAAGCTCGGTCTCAAGAGCACGGCCAATGGCGGCGCCAACGCCACTCGCCACCCGGAAGGCAAGAAGCCCTTCAAGTTCCTGACATCGACGATCGATGCCAGCATCAACGCGCCCACCAGTGACCTGGAGAACAAGCTCAACTTGAGCATTGGCGCGACCGCCACAGGCATCAAACTCACCGACCCCAACTACTCGGCAGAGCTCAAGGAGTTCAAGCTCGAGGAGACCAACGTCAGCGCTGGGGTGGGCAAGGATGGGACCATGAGCGCCAAGGCGGGCGTCGGGTTCACCTTCGACGGCCTGACGGTCAACATCCCTAAGAAGGCGGGCAAGAAGAAGAGCGGCTGAGGCATCGGCTGCCGACCCCCAAGGTGATGAAGGCGTCCCACAGCGTATGTGCGGGCGCCTTTGTCGTGTGATAGGACCGCAGCATGCCGACCCCTGATTTCGAGGCCTTCGAGGCCGACGCCGCCCTCATCACCGATCCTGACGAACAGGCTGGCATCGCGCGGCTCCGCGCCGCGCTGCTGCTGCGCATGGACCCTGCAGCCGGGCTCGCTGCTCTACAGCCCCTGGACCTGGGTTCAGCCATCAGCGCGCTCGACTACCGCGCTGAGTCCGGCAAGCTGGCCGAGCCCGAAGTCGGCGCCAAGATGATTGAACTCCTCGAGGAGATCCCCGAGCGCTCGCAGGCCGCTGTGGCGCTGGCGCTGTGGGCGGGGCAGGGGCATGAAGAGGCGGGCATGCCCAGGCTGTCCGAGATCGAGTGCGCGCAGGCGTTGTCGTACGCGGCCGCGTACGGCTATCCGGCCGACTGGAACGACCTGTTCGAGGTGCTCGAGACTTACGTCGAGGACCTCGTCGGGCGTTCGGCGGTCATCAACCAGCACGTGACCGTCCGCAGGGACCTCCCGCTGGACATGGCCACGGCAGCCGTCGAGCGCATGGAGGAGCCTTCGCTCAAGCTCCGCGCGCTGACCGAGCTGGCGGTACGGACGCTGGAACCCGGAGAGTTCGCTGAGCGCTGGCTGGAGCTCGCGCGGCCCCTCGTCGCCGAGATCGGCGTCGAAGAGGTGGTGGAAGGGGCAAGCCACGGGCTGTTGGCCGCGGTCGCGGCCCGCCCAGCGCACGACGAAGCGAAGCAGGCTCGAGACAAGGCTCTGGCAGGCCTGGCGAACACCACCCACGCGCAGTCGCGTGAGTATGGCTACCGCGGGGTTCTCATGGCGAGTACGGCCATGGGAGTGGCGTTCTGGCGCGATGCGTTACACCGCATCGCCAGCGATACCATCATCCGCAGCGATGCCCATCACCTTGGGACGCTCGTGTTCGAGGCGGTTCACCTGATAGCGGTCCTCCCCGGGGGCGCAGACGCCCGCAGCGCGGCCCTGGCCGACGTCGTGGAGTCTCTTCGGGATGTGCACGACCCGATGCTTCGCGCCGTGCTGTCAGCGGAGATGGCGCAGCTCAGCGCCGACATCCCAGGGCGTAGTCCGGCAACCTGGCTCTCCGACGTGGGGACTCGGCTGGCGTCCTACGACGACCCGTCGGCGGACCTCATGTCCAAGGTGGGGGAGATCGTCGCAAGCTTCGACCCCGAGGCGGCCCGCAACCTGGCCGGCCGCCTGAAGCGGCCCTTCCATCGGTGCATGTTCCGCGCCGCCCTGGTCGAGCGAAGTCTGAAGGGCTAGAAGCGGCCGCTAGTCGCCCGAACCAAGGGGGATGGGGCGTCGCCCTTTCAGCAGCCGCTCCTCGGTGGTCGGGCCCATGCCCGGAGGCTTGGTGTCGACGGGCGAGGGCTGGTCTGCGGTGGGCGCACCAGCTGCCAGTACCTCGGCAGGAAGCGCCGTTCGGGGAATCGACAGCGGAGTGCGCGGGCGCCGCATCGATACAGGCGTCTTGCCGCGCCGGTTGCTGTGAGCCCGGTTGGGCTTGGCCGCCGCGGTTAGACCCGATGGCGTGGTGGGTGGCTTGCGATGGGACTTGCTGGTCGGGGGACGCATTCGGCTCATGGCCGCCACACGCTCGGCGCCGAGGTCACGGCGCGGTGCCGCAGGTACGGGTGCCGGCGGTGTGGGATGGGTCACCTTGACCCTGCGTGCATCCAGGTCGATGCGTAGATGCCGCGCCGCGAAGTCGGAGGTCGCTCCGGCAGACGACCCTGCAAAAGCGTTCCACCGCACGCGGAATCGGGTCCAGGGCTGTTCATCGCCTTGCCGCACCTCCTCGCTGTCGATCACATCGACCAGGAAGAAGTGATCCTGATGCTGCTCGCGGCGCCCCAGTCGCAGCTGTCGGATGAACAGGTGGGCGTCGCTCCGGTTCGGCGGAGCTGGGCCCGCAATGACGGCGCCTGCGTCGTTGCAGGACAGCACCTCGAACTGATTGGACTGCGGGTCGTAGAGCGTGACCGGCCGTCGCAACAGCGGCATACGCCCCAGCGAAGCCGGCCGGTTCAGGCCGGGCAGCTCTGGATAGGTCGGCGCGTCGTTGTGGACCTGTTGAAGGTCGCGACGGCGAGAATCCCTCGGCGGCTTGTCGTCGATAGACATCGGATGACCAACTCCGGCGCTCGGGAAGGGGGCACTTCGCGGGGGTTGTCGAGATGCTTTCTTCAATAGCACAAAGTTGTGTCACGCCGGACAGAAATCCCCGAAGCGCCCGGAGCGTCTGGGGGCGTGCCACCCAGACGCGACCGGTCGGCGCTACTTTCGGTTCAAGATGAACGGCACCTGCTTGGGCTTGGCGCTGCTCTTTCCAATGTGCACCGCGGCGGGGGCCATGGCCTTGCGGGTACCTTTCTTGAAGTCGTAGGTGATGACCTTGCCCTTGGGGGCTCGGAAGGTGAACCCGTCCATGCCGCCGGCAGTCTTGAAGTGGAAGTGGATGCACTTGCCCTTTTTGCCCAGGCGGACCTTGTCGCCGTAGTCCTTGCGGACGGGATTCCACTTGGCGATGCCGCCGGGGGCGCAGACCTTCCCCTGGAAGACGTGGGGCTTGCCCTTGGTGGTGAAACGGACCTGATGGCCCTTGGCGCTGTGCCATACGAAGGCGCCATAGGCCTTGCCGGCCTTGAAGGCGGGACGGCCCTGGAACGCGGCTGCGGGGAGGGCCATCGCGATGCCCGCGGAGCCGAGCAGCAAGAGGCCAGCCAAAGACACGATACGACTCGTCTTTTTCATGGAACTACTCCAGGTGAGAGTGTGTGGTGGTCCCCGACAAAGACGATCTCTGAGTCGCGATGTCAATAGCCGCCGTGGCCGGGCTACTGTTCCAGCTTGAAGTCCACCGACGTCATCCCTCCGCCGCCGGCCATGACGTTGCCACTGGTGGTGCACCGGACAGTGTGCGGCTTGCCGTCTGGGCCGGGGACTCTGACCTCCTCGAGGCTCTCCAGGATGCAGTTCTCCTGCTTGGGGTGGAGCTTCTTCTGCACGAACTCCGGGGGACCGGCGCTGCCGTCGGCGCCGATGGGGACGCGGAGGTCCGCGACGAATTCGCCGAGCATGCCACCGCCCTTGATGCAGACGAGGACTGGCTTGCAGACGGATTGAGCCCAGGTGGCCCCGGCGGATGCGCCAAGGTTGAGCTTAGCGGTGTCCAACCCCGCCAGGGTCGACGAATCATCCACGTACACCCCGCCCGTCACACTCCCCCCTTCGAGGGTGGCGTCGGACCCGTTGCGGAGCCGGATGGCGCCCCTCCTACCGCCCTTGAACACCGTGTTGTCGAACGTGCCCTCCGAGCGATAGAGGCTGGCGGCGCTATCCCCGCCGCTGAGGGAGGAGCCCGTCACGGCGAAGGTGCCCCCACTCAACGAGATGGCCTGCGTTTTGGCGTCCAGCGTCGAGTCCTCGATCAGCACCGCCCCCTTGCTCATACGCAGTCCGGTACCTCCACGAAGGCGCGACTTCACCACGGTCACCTGGGCGTCTGGGTGGTCGATGTGAATGGCCGCCTGGCTGGTCTCGATGGTCACGTTTTCGAGACGGACCTTGGCCCGCGTCTTGACCTTGAGGCCGACCACTCCTTTGAACGTGGCGTTCTTCACGGTGACGTCGCAACCTTCCTCCACCTGGATGGGGGAGCGCTGCTGCTTCATCGTGAGGCTCTCCGTGATGGTCATTTCTCCATCGCAATAGATGCCCTCGTCGGCGGCGTCATCGCCGCCGATGACGTCTTCCTCGACCAGACCCATGAAGACCCCGCCGCCGATGGCCGCCACGATGACGGCTCCACCGAGGAGGGTCTGGAAACGCTTCGCGCCCGCCTTCTGTCGCGTGGTCCAATCGGAGGTGGAGGTGTCTGTTGCCGACTGGCGAGGCCTGGGTTGTTGGAGCTGGGGCTTGGCGATGTTCAGGGCGCGCTCGAGAATGGTTTTGGCCTCTCTGGCGGAGCCGAAGCGGTCCTTGAGCCCGGGCGCGACCATCTCAGTGAGCCAGTCTCTGAACTCGGGGGTGAGATTCGCGGGGAGACGAGACAGGTCGAACGTGAACGTGCTGTCCACCAAGGAGCCGATATCCGCGGACGAAGTCCCCGTCAGCGCAGACACCAGCGACGCCCCCAGGCCATACAGGTCGGTCCCGGTGGTCAGCTCGTGTCCCAGGAGCTGCTCGGGCGCCATGAATCCGGGCGTTCCCACCGCCACGGTGGTCGCCTGAGCGCGGTCGGCACGGGCCAGACCGAAGTCCACCAGGAAGGCGGTGCCGTCGTCGTCGACGAGGATGTTGTCGGGCTTGATGTCCCGGTGGACCACCGGAGGCGTGTGGTCCTGCAGGTAGACCAGGACCTCCAGCGTGGACAGCGCGAGGCGGTAGAGCTGGTCGGGCGTCCAGTGCTGGCGGGAAGACATCGGCGGGGCAGGGCAGAACTCCAGGACCATGCAGAAGCCGTCGTCGGTCTGGAAGTCCTCCAGGAAGGCGGGGATCTGCGGGTGGTCGAGGCCCGCCAGCATCTCGAGCTCGCGGGCGTGGGACGCGTAGCTCTCCCAGGAGGCGTCACCCGATGCGAACGAGAAGCGCTTGATGACGACCGGTTGCTCGTCGGCCAGCCGCACGCCCCGATAGGCGATACGCCCGCTTTCGGGGTTGGCGCCGAGCACCTCCAGCGCCCGGAAACCGTGTGCCCGGAGGTCCGGTAGCTGACTCACCTACTTCTCCAGCTTGAAGTCGACCGACGTCATCCCGCCCCCGCCGGCCATCACGTTGCCATTGGTCGTGCAGCGGACCGCGTGGGGTTTGCCATCTGGCCCAGGGACTTTGACCGCCTCGAGCCGCTCGCTGATGCACTTCTCTTGCTTGGGATCGAGCTTCTTCTGCAGGAACTCGGGGACGCCGGCGCTCCCATCCGCGTTTAGCGGCACCCGCAGGTCGGCGACGAATTCACCGAGGACTCCGCTGCCCTTGATGCACTTCAACACGGGTCTGCAGACCGTCTCCGCCCAGGTCTTGCCCGCGTCGGCCCCAAGGTCCAGCTTGACGCTGTCGAGCCCTGACAGGGTCGAGGATTCATCGGCGAAGACGCCCCCCTTGATGCTGCCGCCGTTCAGGGTCAGGGCGCTCTTGGTGCGGACCATCACCGCCCCCCGGCGTCCACCGCCGGACATGGTGGCGTTGGTCACGGTTCCCTTGGAGTTGTAGACCGCGATCGCCAGCTCGCTGCCCGAGATGGTGGAGTCCTTGACCGTGAACTCCCCGCCGTTGGCGTCCAGGGTGATCCGGCTGGCACTCAGCGTCGAGTTGTCGATGGTCAGCTTGCCCTTTCGCAGCATGACCGCGCGATAGCCCTGGCCCTTCAGGGTCGAGTTGACGATCGTCACCTCGGCGTCCGGATGCGCGAGCTCCACGGTGGGGTGTTTCGTCTCGATGGTGACGTTGTCGAGCCGGACCTTCGCCCTGGCTTTGACCTGCAGCCCCACCACGCCCTTGAACGTGGCGTTCTGCACCGTCACGTCGCAGCCTTCCAGCACCCGAATCGGCGAACGCTGCTGCTTCATGGTGAGGCTCTCGGTGATGGTCATTGTCCCGTTACAGGTGATGCCCTGACTCTCGGCCCGGGTGTTGCTGCTCGCGCCGTTCGTGCCCGCGCCCAGGTCGATGGCCATGTAGCCGCCCATGGCTGCGGCGATTGCTACCCCCAGCCAGACGGGGCCCTGATTCTTTCCTCGCTTGCTGCCGTGCCGTTTCCGGCTCGGTGACGCCTTGGGGGGTGTCTTCTTTTTCGGCGTAGCACGTGGCTTTGTCTGCGCCTGGGGACGCTGTTCATGCCTGGGTTTCGATGGGGGTTTCGGCCGCCCTGTCACGGACGCCACCCGCCTCAGCGCATTCAATGCCTCCTGCGCGGAGCCGAAGCGTTCCTTCAACCCTGGTGCCACCATGTCGCCGATCCAGTCTCGGAAGGCTGGGCTGAGGTTCTTGGGCAGTCGCCCGAGATCGAACGAGAATGTGCTGTCCACCAGGGAGCCGATGTTGGCCGAGGGCGTGCCCGTCAGGGCCGACATGAGAGCTGCTCCAAGCCCGTAGAGGTCGGTCGCCGTGGTCAGCTCGTGCCCCAGAAGCTGTTCGGGGGGCATGAAGCCGGGCGTGCCCACCGCGATGGTGGTCGCCTGCGCCCGGTCCGCGCGGGCCAATCCGAAGTCCACCAGGAACGCGTTGCCGTCCTGGTCGACGAGGATGTTGTCGGGTTTGATGTCGCGGTGAACCACCGGCGGGGTGTGGTCCTGCAGGAAGACCAGGAGCTCCAGGGCCGACTCCGCCAGGCGCTTGACCTGCTTGGGCTTCCAGTGCCGCCGCGAGGACATCGCCGGTGCGGTGCAGAACTCCTGCACCATGCAGAACCCATCGTCGGTCTGGAAATCGCCCAGATAGGCGGGGATGCGTGGATGCTTCAGCCCCGCGAGCATCTGCAGCTCCCGCTCGTGGGATGCATAGCTCTCCCAGGAAGCGTCGCCCGAGGCGAACGAGAAACGCTTGATGACGACCGCCTGGTCGTCGCTCAGCCGGACGCCGCGGTACGCCGTGCGACCGCCTTCCGGGTTGGTGCCCAGGACCTCCACGGCGCGGTAGCCGTGCTCACTGAAATCGGGGAGCTGACTCACGGTCGGATACTCCTGGAAGCCTCGCGATTCGTCCAACAGCGTCGACGAGGACCCCTCCCGCCCACTATGCTGTCCACCTGTAGTCGGGAGGTTGGGGAACGTGAAGCGTGAACTTCTGCGAGCGGTGGTCTCTACCAGCACGCTGCTGGCGTGCCTCGCCGTCCCCAATCACGGGCAGGCCTCGTCCGTGGGGCTCACCGGTGGCGACACAGGGCCTGTCATTCGCTGGCCCACCGCCGACCTCGACTACCAACTGCACGCCGCCTGCTCCGACGACCTACCGCCTGCCGCCTGCCTCGACGCCCTTCGCGCCAGCTTCGACGCCTGGGTGGGCTTCATCTGCAGCCCCATCGCCTTCACCGAAGGCGCGACCACGTCGACCAAAAACCTCACCGCCATCGGCGGCGGCACCAACGGCCAAAACGAGCTGGCCTTCATCGAGGACAGCGCCTGGACCTACGGCAAGTTCGTGTTGGGCGTGACGGCGCCGGTCTTCCTGGGCAACGGCACCATCATCGAGTCCGACATCGCCTTCAACGGCTACCTCCAGACCTGGAGCCTCGACGGCGCCGACTACTCGACCGACGTCATCAATGTCGCGGTCCACGAGGTCGGGCATTACTTCGGCGCGCAGCACAACCTGGGCGGCTACGACCCGGCCGACCCACCGACGATGGCGCCTTACGCCGATCCGTTCATGGGTTCGCGGACCCCCGAGTCGGACGACATCCGAACCCTCTGCTTCCTGTACCCGACCGCAACGTACGTTTGCGCCAGCGACGCCGACTGCCCGTTCATCGTCGACGACGGCCCCGACGGGGAGTTCTACGCGGGCCAGTTCACCTGCGACAACAACAGCTGCAGCGACGTTTCCGCGACGGTCATTGGCGGCACCGGGGCTCTGGGAGACGCTTGCGTAGGGACGGTGGATTGCAGCCCCGGGCTGTACTGCGTGTTTACCAATGGCACCAGCGGCGTGTGCAGCCAGGACTGCACCGTGTCGCTCGATGACTGCCCCGCGGGCTTCAGCTGCATCCCCGTCTCGTCTGGCGCCGACGAGGGCGTGTGCCTGATCGACACCGGCGGCAGCATCCCCGAGGGGGAAAACTGCAGCGCGGGCACGGACTGCATCAGCGGACTCTGCGTCATCGAGCCTGGGGGACAGTTCTGCCGGCAGCCCTGCAACGACGACGCGGACTGCACCACCCCCGAGGTCTGTCAGCCCCTGGGCGGCGGAGCCACCGTCGGCGCCTGCTACCCGCCGGCCCCCGGCGGCACAGCCCCCTTCGGAGACCCCTGCAACTATGGGGTCGACTGCGCCAGCGGGCTCTGTGTGTCGGACGGTAGCGGTGGCGCACTGTGCACCGACCCGTGCCAGGACGACGCGGACTGCCCCTCACTCTACTCCTGCCTACCGTTGTTTGGTGGCGGCGCCGCATGCATCGAGGACCCGCCGCCGACAGGGGAGCTGGGCGACCCCTGCACCGTCAACAACGACTGCATTTCCAACCTCTGTGCCGGTGAGCCTACCGCTGGCTTCTTCTGCGTCACACCGTGCACCACCGACCCCGACTGTGGACCCGGCTTCTTCTGCGCCCCCCTGCAGGGCGGCGGCGGCGCCTGCATCGAACTCGGCGACGGCGAACCCCTGGACCCGTGCCAGTTTACCAACGACTGCCAGAGCAACCTCTGCATCTCGGTCAACAACGGCAACCCCTTCTGCACCATCACCTGCGCGGCGACGTCCGATTGCCCCTGTGGCATGCAGTGCTTCGCGTTCGACCCCGACCCGCTGTGCATACCGGCGCCGCCTGTTCAGTGCCTGCCGAACGGCGACCCGTGCACCGACGACTCCGAGTGTGTCGGCCTCTTCTGCATCAATGGCACCTGCGAGTCGGGGTGCGCCACCTACAACGGATGCCTGGTGTGCGACGGCTTCGTCGGTGACGGCGACAGCGACGGCGATGGTGTCCCCGACGCCTGCGACAACTGCCTCACCGTCGGCAATGCCAGCCAGGTCGACAGCGACAACGACGGCGCCGGTGATGGTTGCGACATCTGCCCGTTGGGCGCGGATGGCCAGGATGCCGATGGCGACGGGGTTCCCGACGCCTGCGAGACCTGTTTCACCGAGCCACCCGACCCGAACGCTTGCGACGACGGCAACGCCTGCACCGATGATACCTGTGAGCCGACGGGGTGCGTGAACAGCCCCAACACGTCGACATGCGACGACGGAGACGCCTGCACTGAAAACGATGCCTGTGGTGGTGGTGCCTGCGCGGGCACGCCACTGGACTGCAGTGACGGAAACGCCTGCACCGACGACGTGTGTACCGGCGGCGTCTGCTCCAACCCGAACAACACCGCCGCCTGCGACGATGGGGACCCGTGCACGGGCAACGACACCTGCGCCGGCGGCTCCTGCGTCGGCCAGCCTGACCAGTGCGGCGATAACAACCCCTGCACCGATGACAGCTGCGTCGGTGGCAACTGCCAGTTCGACTTCAACACCGACGGCTGCGACGACGGCGACGCCTGTACCGTCGGTGATGTCTGCACCAACGGCGTCTGCTTGCCCACCGGCCCCCTGGACTGCTCTGACGGTGACGACTGCACCGACGACTTCTGCGTCTCCGGCACCTGCACCAACCCCAACAACCTGGGGCCGTGCGACGACGGGGATGCCTGCACCGAAAACGACACCTGTTTCGGCGGGAGCTGTTCCGGGAACGCCATCTCGTGCGATGACGGCAACGACTGTACAGCCGACAGCTGCACCGGCGCGGGCGCCTGTGTATCGACGCCAAACACGGCGCCCTGCGACGACGGGGACGCCTGCACAGACAACGACGCCTGCCTGGCGTCGAGCTGCGTGGGCACAGCGCTGGATTGCGACGACGGGGTCGCGTGCACCGTAGACAGCTGCGTCAATGGCAACTGCTTCAACGTCGACCCCAATTGCGACGACGGGGACCCCTGCACCCTGGACCTGTGCGACACAAATGGCTGCAGTAACCCACCAAACACGGGCCCCTGCGACGACGGCGACGCCTGCACCGACAATGACAGCTGCGCCACCGGGAGTTGCGTCGGCTCGCCTCTGGCCTGCGATGACGGCAACCCCTGCACCACCGACAGCTGCGTCGGCGGCGCCTGCACCAGCACCAACGCCTCGGGCGCATGTGACGACGGCAACGGCTGTACGGCCAATGACACCTGCTCGGCCGGCAACTGCCTGGGCACGCCCGTGGACTGCAACGACGACAACCCCTGCACCGACGACAGCTGCGTGGCGGGGGCCTGCCAGAACACGGCCAACACGAGTACTTGCGACGACGGCGACCCGTGTACCAGCGGGGACGTTTGCGGCGCTGGTGCCTGCGCCGGGGCACCGCTGGTCTGCGACGATGGGAACCCGTGCACCTCAGCAACGTGTGTCGCAGGAGCGTGCGTGTTTACCGACGTGTGCCCCGATACGGCGCCGGATGCGGCACCCGACGCGGTGTCAGACGGCAGTACCGCCGGCGACGGTGGCGCCGTTCTGCCTCCAGACGGGGGGCCGGACGCTGGAGACGCCGACGGTGAGGTGGTCGACGGCGACGCCCTCCCGAGCGATGCCGGTGGCGGAGACGCACAGCTCCCCGACACGGGGCTGGATGGGGCCTCCGGGGGTGATGCCACGGTGGCGGATGTGGACGCTGATGGCGCCGCCGGCGACGGTTCGACGTTGGACGCCGCAGTTGACATCGACGCCGAAGCTGACACCAGCACGCCGCCTGACCCCCAGCCGGAGCCTGCTCCCGAGCCTGCTCCCGAGCCGGTGGCGGACGCCGGGGTGCCGGATGTCAGCGGCGGTGGCGACCTGGGCTTCGACACCCAGATCGAGGCGCAAGTGGAGTTCCAGGAGACCCTGGGGAGCGGGGGTTGCGACTGTCAGAGCGGTGAAGATTCCCCTGCAGGCCCGCTGGGAACCGGCCTGGTGCTGGCCTGGCTGCTGCTCAACGTCCTCAGGCGACGCCGCTGAACGCGTTGTCCTGTGTGTTCGAAGGCGAGCGGCCGGAGCGACTCGATCGCGCGGTCGCATCGTTGTTTCCCTCCCTGATGGTGAGCCGGGCCTCGGCCAAGCGGGCATGCAAGAGGGGGGAGGTCCAGGTGAATGGCACGACGGCCGAGCCCAGTCGGTGGGTGGTCGCGGGCGATACCGTCACGTTGCTCCCCAGCCAGAGCGCGCGCGCCGAGGTCTTTGGGCTGGACCTCGAGGTCGTCTACGAGGACCCGTTTGTCGCGGTGGTGGGCAAGCCGCCGGGCTTCCCGGTGAGCGGAAACAGGCTCCGAACCATCGCCCACGCGCTACCGTTCAATCTTGCACCCAGCCAGGAACCCGACGCCTTGCCCGCTCCGTGGCCCGCGCATCGCCTGGATGCTCCGACCAGCGGGCTGCTGTTGGTGGGCAAGACCGCCGGTGCCCTGGCAGCCCTCAACGCGGCCTTTGCAGAGGGCCGCGTCGACAAGTCCTACCGGGCAATCGTGCGGGGGCGAATGGGGCAGGGTGGCATGCTCGATGGCCCTCTGGATGGCAAGGTCGCGCGTACCCGAATCATGGTCCGGGACACGACGCCGTCGGTGCGTTGCGGCTGGGTGACGTCGGTGGATGCGTTCCCCGAGACAGGCCGAACGCACCAGATCCGGCGCCACCTGGCCGATGCGGGACATCCGATCCTGGGAGACAAGCAGTACACCGCCGACGGACCCTTGTTGCGGGGCAGCGGGCTGTACCTCAGCGCCATCGGCGTCGCCTTCACCCATCCCGTCTCCGGACAACGTCTCCAGCTGACGATGCCAGAGCCGAACAAGTTCGGGGCCTTCTGGCGGCGCACCCAAAAAGCCTGGGCGGACAAACACCCACCGGCTTGAGGCCCAGAAATCCGTTCAAATCTGAATGGAGAGCGGCCATCATGCGTCCCCTTCACGGCTGACGACTCGGAGTACACTCATTCTTCAAGGCCTCAACAGGGTCTATCGGACCATCGCGACGATTCTCACTCTGCTGGTCTACGCGGGGCTCGGACCGTTCGGCTATGCGTTCTTCGGCCTCATGCTGCTGTGGCCCAGCAAAGACCCGTTTCGCCGGGCCAGGGCGCTGCAGGCGGTCCAGAGTTTCGCCTTCCGGTTCCTGACCCACTGGCTGAACCTTTCGCGGCTCATCGACATCCGCTGGACCAACCTGGACCTCGAGGCCATGCCCAAGGGGCCCTATGTCATCGTGTCCAACCACCACACGCTGCCGGACATGACGTCCATCGTGGGGTTCTTCAGGGGGGCGTCGACCATCATTCGCCCCGGCGTGTATGACGCCTGGTGGATCGGGGGGCTGGTGCGGAACTCGCTGCATATCCGCGGAACCCGGACCCATGTCGGGGCCCCACGCGTCGTCGAGGATGCGCTGTACCGGCTTGCTGGCGGTCTCCGCTGTGTGTTCTTTCCCGAGGGGACACGGTCCCAGCCCGGCGAGCTCGGCACCTTCAGTCGAGTTCCCTTCGAGATCGCCTGCCGCGCCGACGTGCCGGTGGTCGTGGTCCGGGTGCTTGCGCGGCCTGCCTACCTGACGCGGCCGACACGTATCTTCCCCGTGACGCCCAAACGCCCCAACCTGCGGCTCACGGTGCTCGATGTCCTGAACCCGGCCGACTTCGGCCATGACAGCCGAGCGCTGACCCAAGGTGCGTTGAACCTGTACGAGGCCGCCTTCGCCGAAGACCCTGGACTGCCGGAGCCGGACGACCGGCCCTCGATCACGCCAGCTTCGTCTTTACCAGCCCCTCCGGGCCGGTAATCGCGTCGATCTCCGAGGCGACCGCGGGTCCGATCGCGACGGCCGTGCGCGTCGGAACCCCGCCGAATTCGGTGAGTCCAGCGTCTGTGATCAGGGCGCTCGGGATCCCGCGCGCCTTGGCCTCGCGATGGACGGTGAGCAGGTCTTCCTCGGTGTTCACCGACAACACCACTTTGCCAAAGCGGCCCTTGGCCCAGTGCGCCATGGGACCGTCCAGCGGCACGGAGAGCTCGTCCACCTGGCCTGCGTCGCGCTGGAAGAACACGGCCATCGAGGCGTGGGCGCATTGGGCGGCGATCTTTCCTTTGCGCATCTTCAGGTCGCGGCGGTAGCACATGACCTGCTTGACGCGGGCCCGGGTGTAGACCGACTCGGTCCGCAGGACGCTGCGGTCGGGGGCGGTGAGCTCCTGCACGATGTGGAGCTCATCGGCTGCGTCTTCCCGCACCACCAGGCGACGTTCGGCCGTGTGAACGGGGAGCCCGTCGTCGAGTACGACCGTGGTGAGCGTGCCGTCCCCGACGGTGGTCACCAGCTGCTGCTCCCCCCCGGGGATGGGCTGAGCCAATCCGTCGGGAACCGCCCGGAACGAGGTCTCCACCCGCTGCCCGGCTCCGGTGGTGGCTCGGACATGGAACCAGAGGGAGCCATCCGAGTCGGGCAGGATGGTGTAGAGGCCGTACGTGGGAGGCGGTTGGGTGCCGTAGTCCGCCCGTGCTGGGTCGAAGGACCACACGCCCAGGATTCTTTGGTCGAGGCTTGTCGTCATGTCGGGCATAGTTCTGCCCCATGGCACCGAAGTTCGAAAGCTACGAAGAGTTCTGGCCCTACTACATCTCCGAGCACCGGGACCCGACCAACCGGAAGCTGCACTTCATCGGCACCACGCTGGTGATGGGGATGGCCGTCAATCCCCTGCT
>JGI12316J15310_10000251_pt3 | contig 24833 bp, 28 predicted proteins | sample MarCyaLeptolynsp_FD_15310 | JGI IMG/M metagenome (IMG submission 15310)
CATCGGATATGACACCGTTGACTCCGGTTCCAATCCTAAGATTTCCATTTATTCTGGTATAACCTGAGGCTGCAAATCTGTCCATTGCCTCTTGAGTATTCAGGAATACATCTCCATGATGTATGACTTCAAGTGAGGCCTTGTCATCTTCATTGCATGCTAAAACTATAAAGAGAGTAAACAATACGAAGACTTTTGAAAATCTGTTAAATGAAAGCATCTGGTAAGTGAAAGTGTTAGTTGTGTAACTCTACTTTTTAACAAAAGGAACAGTTATAACTAAACTGGCCCTCAGGTGGATGGCACGATGCAATTAATTTTACCGCTGTTACTATGGTTTTCCTATAAAATCACCATAGTGCTTGTCGCTTCTGGTCAATTGGGCTATTATAGGGGTTTACTTAACGCAAGAAATTTTGGAATTCATAGAAAGCGCAGTACGAGATTTTAGTAATTGGATTTGGGGCATTCCACTGCTTATTTTGGTAATGGGTGGAGGCTTATACTTCATGGTTTATGCTAGGTTTACTCCATTTCTTTACTTCAGGCATGCGGTAAACGTGTTGCGAGGCAAATATGATGAGAAAGATAAAGAGGGACAGATTAGTCATTACGAGGCGCTATCTACCGCGATAGCCTCTACGGTAGGCATGGGAAATATAAGTGGTGTAGCAGTTGCTATTACTGCTGGAGGGCCTGGGGCAATTTTTTGGATGTGGGTGTCTGCATTCTTTGGTATTGCAACCAAATTCTTCACATGTACTTTGGCGGTAATGTACCGTGGTAAGGATTCCGAAGGGGAGGTCAGAGGAGGACCAATGTACGTGATTACCGAAGGCCTTGGCCAAAAGTGGAGGCCTTTGGCTGTGTTCTTCTGTATTGTTGGCTTGGTAGGTGCCCTTCCAATTTTTCAAGCCAATCAGTTGACAGCAGCTCTTAATACTATTTTAGGCCCTGCAGTTGGGTATAATACAACATCCTCATTCAACTTTCTAGGAGCGAATGTTGCCTATTCATCATTAATCACAGGTTTAGTGCTCACTGCATTGGTTTCTACGGTGATTTTTGGTGGTATTAAAAAGATTAGCAAAGTGGCCTCTAAGTTGGTGCCATCCATGGTGGTCATGTATTTTGTCTTGGTTATTTACATTCTCCTTCAGAATGCCACGGCCATTCCAGGAATTTTCGGTTCGATTATAGATGAAGCCTTCACTGGCAATGCCATATTGGGTGGGGGCTTGGGTGCTATCATTATTCAAGGAGTAAGAAGGGCAGCATTCTCCAATGAAGCCGGTATTGGTACAGCTCCAATGGTGCACGGAGATACAAAGACAGATGAACCTGTGAGAGAGGGACTTGTAGCCATGTTGGGCCCGGCTATTGATACCTTAGTGGTCTGTACCCTAACGGCTTTGGTAATCTTAAGTACAGGAGTCTACGAACCTTATTTGGGAGATAGTATTGAAGGTATACCTTTGACCTTAGAAGCATTTAACGAGGCAATTCCAGGCGGTGCAGGGGGATATTTGCTAGGGCTGGCTATTTTAATATTTGCTGTATCCACACTCTTGTCATACTCTTACTATGGTGTAAAATGTATGTCATTTATGCTGGGCGCTAAAAGAGGAAATATCTATAACTATATCTATATAGGCACTATAGTAATTGGTTCGGTGGCTTCCTTGGATTTTGTGTTTACCTTAATCGACAGCAGTTTTGCGCTTATGGCTATCCCAACCATGGTTTCAGCTGTGATTTTGGCGCCAAAGGTGGTCAGAGCGTCTAAAGACTATTTTGGCAAATTAAAGAGAGGTGAGTTTAGTTAGAGACTGAACCCGATTCGGAAAGTTTACTCAGTAGTTTTCGGAACTTTCGAGTGTTGTAGTTAGCCAATCCCGTGTGTTTCACCACTATTTCTCCTTCAGGAGATATCACGAAGGTAGATGGTACATAGCCTGTTTCATATATGTTGGGCAATGGGGTAACCGTTTTGTAGATGGGTAGATCAAATCCTTTTTTGTCCGCCCATCTGATGGCTGTTTCTAGGTCACGGTCTTCGGATATCATAAGGAAATGCACATTGGGGTGATCTTTGAAGTTTTCTCTTAACTTGTTGATCCCAGGCATTTCAGCTACACATGGTGCACACCAAGTGGCCCAAATGTTGATAAAGATCGTTTGGCCACCCAAGTCTTTTACATCCAGAATCTTTCCATCTCGATCAATAAGCTTAAAGTTCAGATTGGCTTTTTCATAAGCCTTCTCGTCCAGCTGAGATGCATTCATTACACCCGTATGAAGAAAGACTTGCTGAACCTTACCAAAAACTTCAGCTTGGGTTCCGGTTAGGTAAATGGTCGCGAATATACCAACGATAACAACAAGTTCTATAATGTCTCTTTTCGTAACGCTGGCCTTCTTTGGTTTCTTCATACAGCACTTTATACAGCAAAGCTAAGCAACAAGTTCAGATTAAAACTGTAATGTGTCTTTCAGATAACTTAAAATATTCAAAACCTTAGTCGTGAGCTAGTGTTATTGTTCATGATCGCTTCATATTTTAGCGGCCTTAAACAAAACCAAAAATGAAATTAGTAAAAAGCCTTTCTCTAACCCTTCTCATTTCTATTGCTGTATTGTCTTGTGGCTCAGCAGACGGTGTTTACTTTGAGAACCTGGAAGATGGACAAGAAGTGAGTACTTCCGTATTGGTAAAGATGGGAGTAAGCGGAATGGAAATTAAGCCTGCTGGCGAGGTTGTAAAGGGAACCGGACACCATCATATCATCATTGATGGCTCTTGGCTCAAAACAGGAGAGATGGTGCCTGCTGATAAGACGCATATTCACTTCGGTAAGGGGCAAACCGAAACGACATTGGAGCTTACTCCTGGAGAACATACATTAACCCTCCAGTTTGCTAATGGTGTTCATCAGTCTTATGGAGAGGAATGGAGCAAGACAATTACAGTAATTGCTAAATAATTGGAAAAAATTATAGCTAGAGGTTCTCCGAAGGCACTTGGACCATACGTCTCAGCCATTAAGACCGGAAATCTAATCTTTTGTTCAGGACAGACAGGTATTGACCCTGAGACCGGCAGGGTAGAAAGTAATACTGTTGAGGGTCAGACCCAGCAAGTGATGTCCAATTTAAAGGCTGTGCTTGCTTCACAGGGTTTGACGCTTCAAAATATTGTCAAGTGTAATGTATACCTCAGCGATATGGCCAACTTTGAAAGGATGAATGAGATTTATGGCGATATGCTAGAAGGGCATACACCTGCCAGAACAACTGTAGCAGTCACGGGATTACCATTGGATGCTCTGGTTGAAATTGAATGTGTCGCTGAGCTGTAGCTACTTGTGCTGATCGACTAGTATAGAATTACCATCTGGGTCTAATAGCGCAAATGAAGCGGGTCCCTCTGATTTGTCCATTCCGGTAGAAAACGTTGCCTTAAGACCATTATCTGAGGCATCCTTAAACATGGCTCTTGCATCTTTCGGGTTTATTGTGATGGTGTTTTGAGGAAAAAACCCTTGAAATAGACCCACTTTAGCTTTTCCGTTTTGCATGACCAACCATTTCTGCTCCACACCTCCTTGTCCTTCAAGTGCTGAAAAACCTAGCTTCTCATAAAAAGCCTTGGAAGCTGCGATATCTTTCACATTTAGGGAGATAGAAAATGCCTCTATTTCTGATTCAATTTCTTTGGAGCTGTTGGTGTAGACCAGCGCTGCAGAAAGCAAGGTGATAAGGGTAGGCAGTATGTATTTCTTCATAACTTATTTTTTAATTTTCTCAATGGGTATACAACAATGTATGTCAAAAGTCTCCCAACCAATCTCTTCAGGACCTTTCAAAAAGGATTCGATCGCTGGACTATGCCGTGGTATATAAGTACTATTAGGCAACCAGCTCTTGTAAAGAAAGTCCCATGCTTGGCCTACTTTAAGGATATCTCCCTGGCAGTGTACAACCGCATATAACCCTTCTGGTATTGCAGCCCTTTCAATTTGGCCTTCCGTAGAAAATTCCTCTTCTATTTCAACCGCAAAGTCATATCGGTAGTAGTTGGCTGGAGTAGTGTCTGGGTCATCGATAGACATTCCGTGTCTCCTTGACTTTGATCTACTTTTGCCACCTCTTTCATACCAACTCATTAACTTTTCATAAGCCACGACCAGATCGGAACCGTCAGCACCAAAAATCGCTTTAATCAGGGCTACAGGTCTCTCTTTTTCCTGCCTTACTTCAACTTCAAACTCGCTTGCAGGAAGTTCTCGACTTTTATCATAGGCAATATGGAAGCTGTTTTCTGAACTGTCTTGATAAATCCTGCTATTCAGTAATTCTTTGTTATTTCTCAGTTCGTTGGGGCTCACATCAAAGCGAGATTTGAATTGACGCGTGAAGTTTTCAGCGGAACCAAAGCCTACTTTGTCTGCAATCTCAAATACTTTGAGCTCTGGGTGATGCTTGAGATAGAAAACTGACTTTTCGAGCCTTCTTCTTAGAATGGTATCGTAGGGGGACTCTTCTTTCAGCGCTTTATACAACCTTTGAAAATGAAAAGTCGAAAAACTCGCAGCTTCGGCAACCTGAGCTATTTTAATGTCCTCGGAGAGGTTGTTGTCTATAAAGTCTAAAGCCTTATTAATCCTTGTGTGGTAATACTCTTTCATTATCTGTCAAGCAAGATAATAGAAAGCTAATTACCGAGATGATTCCCCTTACTTTACTCTTTTGAGTCCGTCTTTTGCTAGTTGCATGTTTGGGTCTTCCTTCAAAGAAGCTTCATAAAGTGTTTTGGCCTTAGCCTTATTACCCATCTTCTCATAGATCATGGCAAGTCGCATTTTGGCTGCAGCATAGGAGGGAGATCCTTCCTGTAGCTCTAAGGTCATATAAGTTTCAAGCGCCTTAATTCCTCTTTCAGGTTGAAGACCAGATAAAGCACTAGTTCGTCCGATCTGATAGACAGCATTAGTATTCTCGGGTTGAGAGGTACTCATTTTTTCGAAGTGGGCAAAAGCCTTGTCATACATTTCTCGGGACTGATAGAACGTTCCTAATGAGGTGGCATAATTGCTATCCAACTCGACAAGTTTAATAAACGCTTTTTCTGCTTCTGGATACTTTTTGTCTCGTTGATAAACAGTGGCTAAAGCTCTGTATCCCTCTTTTTTGTTAAAACCCAGGATTACATTGGCAGTGGCTGTCGCTTTTTCCATACTGCCACCCATCATGCGAGGTGCCTGAGTATAATACTCAATTAAACCCCATTGCGCATCCAGATTTTCTGGATCAAGGGCAACTGCCTTTTCATAATTCTTCTTGATTTTGGGAGCCACCATTCCTTGACGTATTTTGCTGATATTTTGAGTGTACACCCCGTAGGCATTGCCTAACCATGCGTAATAATCGGCACTCTGATCATTCTTTTTTATGGCATCTTTGAAGTAGTCAATCGCGTCACTATATTCTTCCTGATCAAAGGCAATTCTGCCCAAGTAATATCGAGCTTTTTCGTACTCTTGACTTTTTGAATTATAGTCCTTCAAATGCGACTTAGCTTCTTTTAGTTTGCCTTCTTTATAAAGTTGAATCCCTTTTTGAAGATTTTGAGCAAAGCCATTGATAGCTAGTGAACAAAGTAGGATAATGAGAAATGACCGTTTCATGATTTGAGCTTTTGATTGAAGATGAAAAAAAATGATTTACCGTTGCATTAAGAATCAAAAAAAATGCCAACCCGATGATTCGGATTGGCATTTTTTTATACTAGAAATCAATCAATTACCATCAGGTAAATCAATCTCGACATTATTTCTGTAGTCGCCAAGTAGGTGCTCTGCGAAGAAATACCACATCATTTGCTCGTAATAATCTCTCTTACTACCATAGCCATGGCGAGCTCCAGGAATTGGCATGTAATCAAAGCGTTTACCTGCTTTAATCAGCTCATTGGCTAAACGTAAACTGTTGGCAGGGTTTACATTATTATCCCTTGTACCATGGGTGATCAACAAGTGACCTTTGAGGTTCTTAGCAATCGAAGGGTTAGTTTTTACTTTAGCCTTCCAGGTAGTTTCTGTGTACTCATTGCCATCCTTGTCTTTTTTCTTTTTGTCAACTCTGGTGACACCATTGTGAGTCTCACTCCACCACTTGTTATAAACATTGTTGTCATGGTTACCCGCAGAGGAGGCAGCCGCATCATAGAAGTCAGGGTACATCAGCATCGCTGCTGTGGACATGAAGCCACCACCTGAGTGACCAAAAATGCCCACATTGTCCAAATCAATGAAAGCGTGTCTTTCAGCAAGTTGCTCTAAAGATCGTTTGTCATCGGCTAGGGCGTAGTCTCTAAGGTTCTCATAACCATAGGTATGGTAATACTTATCTCTCAAAGGACTTCCACCTCTATGTCCCATACTGACAACAATAAAGCCGAGTTGTGCCAAGGCTGTATTATAGCGCCCAGTTATGGTAAAGTCATTGACGAATGATTCTGTCTGTGGACCTGGGTATACATAGGAGATTACAGGGTACTTTCTTGTCGAATCGAAGTCGAAAGGTTTGTACATTACCCCATAGAGGTCCGTGATACCATCATCAGCCTTAACCATAAATCGCTCTGGCATTTTCCAACCTGCCTGATGCAACAAGGAGAGGTCAGCCGTTTCCAAATCCATGATTATATTTCCATTGCTGTCTTTCAATACTGATTTTGGCACCATATCAACAGCTGAATAATTGTCTACATAATATTTCGATGACTCCGACATACTCATGAAATGATTGGCTGGCTCAGTACTGATAGGTCTGAAACCTGACCCATCAAGATTTGCCTTGTACATTAGCGCATAATAAGGATCTACGCCTTGTTCACGTCCACGTCCTACGAAATATACTTTTCGACCAACCGTGTCCACCTGTTGGATTCTTCCTGTCACGAAATAACCGCTGTTAGTAATTTTGTTCTTAAGCGCTCCGGTATTGCCATCATACAAATACAGTTGGCCCCAACCATTTCTTTCAGACCACCAGATTAATTCTTCCCCTTCATTCAGAATGGAAAGTTGAACATTAGGAGAGTAGAAGTAAGGATAATTGGCATCAGTAAATAGTTCTTTCACTTCACCGGTATTCGTATTAATGGATACTACATCTAATGAATCACTTGTTCTGTTCATTCTTGTCATGAACATTCTGTCAGAAGTTTCGCCAGGTAGATAGGGCCTGATCGTCTGATCAATGTATTTATCAATGTCCACATCGATTCTATTACCATCAGGTATCTCAAATATGCTCAGATAACTCTGAGGAACATCCTGCTCTCCAGGCATCGCGTATTTATAAATCTCTACTTCTGGTCTTGGATTACTCAGATCATCGATCACAAAAAGCTCTTTCACCTTTCTCGAATCTGATCGACTGACAAAGATTTTTGATTCATCCTTGAACCATCGAGCTGCAGCTCTATATTTTTTGTCTTTTGTAGTGTCGCCACGATCAAAACCATAGCTAAACCAACGCTCTCCATCATCAGCAAGTAAAACTTCAGTCGAATCAGGGTCATCAGCTCTCATCATGTACAAGTCATAATTCTTGGCATATGTGATATAAGTACTATCGGGAGAATAAGTAGCCCAATTGTTTCTTTTATCAGCTTTTTCAGTGGAATCTCCCTTTGTAATCAATTTGCTGTTGATGTCGAAATGATAGTCAATGCTGTCCACCATAAAGGTGAATGTCTTGTTGTCATCCTCCAACTTCCATGCTTTCAGGTTTAGGTTTCTATGATCCCAGGGCTTGCTTGTAAGTTCACTAAGCTGTGCAGCAAAATCTAAGTTGTTAAAAAGCAAGGACTTGTTCTTTTTAGCGGGGTCTACCAGATAGAAGTTTTTCCCTTCGGTTGTGGTATAAGTATACCAAAACTTGTCGCTGTCTTTAAACCATCTTGGGTTTACTCTAGTCGACTTCAACATCTTTCTGATATTAGTCGATTTGAATTTCTCGGCCGCCTTGAAGTTTGCCTTATGCTGCGAAAAAGCAGGGCTAACAAACATTCCTAAGACGAGAAGTAGTATGATTTTTCTCATGGTATGGTTGATTTGAAACTTAATGTTATGGCTTGAAAACTATTATTGCAAACCGTTTATGCGACAGACCCTTTTCTGGGGATAAGCGGAAATAAAAAAGGCCCCAAGCTCCATGGTGGGAGTGGGACCTTAGTTTTTGGTTTAGATTCTTTTTAGAACTTAATTGGCATTTCTGCAATGGTGTTTGCCCAGCCCACAACCATGTGTGCTCCACCGTCTACTTCTTTGAATGCCACTGATAATGCTTCTACTGAATCATTGTTTGTGCTCATAGCACCAGCAACACGTGCAACTTCATTACTGCCTTTCATAAGGAAATTTCCCCATGTATTGAGTTTTGAGTGCAGTACAAACTCCCAACTTGAACCTTTTACGTCAATGAAAACGGCATAAGTACCTGCTTTTACTGGAGTGTCACCCACAGTTACATCCTGATAGAAAGTGATTTCAGAGGCTTCGTTGGCACCAAATCTCCACATTTTACCATCAGGAACTAACTTAGATAGCTCTCGGTCTTTCAATTGCGGGCGGCTGTAGTAAAGTTTGATTTGAGCTTCCACACGTGGACCTCTGAATTCAGCATTTGCTGAGTTTCCTGGAAAAAATGCAACATCCAGTGGACTAGGATCTAGACCCGGGAATTTCTGCGCTTGAGTGTTCAGTGCAGTAAATGCAAGCGCTAGTGTAATTAATAAAAGTGATCGTTTCATGGTTGTTTTTATGTTTAAGAATGATTGTTAAACTTCTTAAGCCCAACAAAGGTTTCGAAGCTAATTAATAGAAGAAGATATAGGAGATGATTATAGCTGCTATTACACCTGCAAGGTCAGCTATAAGACCTGCAGTAGCTGCATAGCGCGAGTTTTTAATTTTTACTGCTCCAAAGTACACGGCTAAGACATAAAAAGTGGTCTCGGTGGAACCCTGAAGTACACTAGCTACTCGGCCAGGAAAAGAATCAACACCAAAGTTGGTATACGTTTCTAGCATGGCGGCACGAGCTCCCGATCCGCTTAAAGGTTTCATCCAGGCTACCGGTAAAGCATCCACAAAGTCAGTATTAACGCCTAAAAACTCAAAGAAGACTCTAAATCCATCGTTGATGAAGTCCAATGCCCCAGATGCTCTGAAAACACCTATTGCTACTAAAATGCCAACCAAATAGGGTATAATCTTTATGGCCACATTAAAACCATCCTTTCCTCCTTCAATAAGAGATTCATACACGTTTACCTTATTTTTCATTGCCATTACAATGAAGGCTGAAACGATTCCAAGTAATATGAGGGCAGCCACGGTATTGGAGATGGTGGTCACTTGTTCTTGTGGAATTGACTGGAAGTATAATAGTGCAGCAACAATCAAAACGGTGAGACTTCCTACATAGGCAAGAATCACCCTATTGAATAGGTTAATCTTTTGGAAAATTGACACAGTAATTAAGCCAGCTAATGTTGAAAAGTAAGTGGCAAGGAGTATCGGTATAAAGATATCTGCGGGATTTGCTGCACCTTCGGTGGCGCGATAGGCCATAATAGAAACAGGAATAAGTGTCAGTCCTGAAGTATTCAGCACTAGAAACATAATCTGGGAATTGGACGCTTTCTCTTTTTCCGGGTTCAATTCCTGTAAGCCTTCCATAGTTTTGAGACCCAGAGGTGTTGCTGCATTATCAAGTCCCAAAAAGTTCATGGAGAAATTCATGAGCATAGGACCGAAAACAGGGTGATTCTTTGGTATCTCAGGAAATATTCTGGTGAAGAGTGGACTAATCCCACGAGCAATAACCGCAACGACTCCTCCTTTTTCTCCAATTCTCATTATGCCCATCCATAGCGTAAGTGCTCCGGTAAGACCAAGGGAGATTTCAAAGCCAGTCTTAGCCATGTTGAAGGTGCTTTCCATCATTTCAGGAAAAACCTCTGTATCACCGAAAAAGATAAGCCTGATCAAGGCTACGATAAAAGCAATTAGGAAGAATCCTATCCAGATGTAATTCAGGGCCATAGGACAATCTTAAGGAAATAAATTCAAAATATGTACTGCGGCCAATGCGGCTGTCTCTGTTCTCAATCGACTTTGACCCAAGGAGACTTTTTGAAAACCATTGTCAACGGCCAGGTCAACCTCCTGGTGAGTGAAATCACCTTCAGGTCCAATGATCACAATACTGTCTTTGCCAACCACCGATTTAAGTTCTACTGGATTATCAAAATCAACATAGGCTATGAACTTATTATCACCATCAGTTGAGCTTAAAAACTCTTTTAAACTAACCATCTCATCAATTATGGGTAGGTGAGCCTTGATGGACTGCTTCATGGCGCTGATGGCTTTTTTTCTTAGTCTTTCTGTCTTGAGCACTTTCCTTTCGGAATTTTTGCTAAGAATAAAAGAGATTCTATCTACACCGATTTCCACTGCCTTTTCGACAAACCACTCCGTGCGGTCAAGGTTTTTAGTAGGGGCTACTACAATATGCCTGAAGCGGTCTGTCTTAGCTTCGGGCTTTTCTTCAATGACCTCGAATTCGCACTTCCTATGGTTGTCACTAGTAATACGCGCCTTATAGAATGTTCCTTTACCATCGATTAGGTTCATTTCCTGACCAATGTTTAAGCGAAGTACCTTTATGGCATGCCTGGATTCATCTGCATCGAGATGACGAATTCCATTGATTAGTTCCGGTTGATAAAAAAGTTGCATGGGCTTTGTCTCACGAAAATATAAAGAGTAAGTGGCTAATCAACTATATTCGTTTCAATGATGCCCAAGGAGTTTATCGATTCCAGGCAATACCGCACTATTCAGGTATTGTCTAATGTATTTTTTATTGTCGTTTGGTATCTGGCAAATGATGGTTTGGCCTTTTGGGACGATTTCACCTATGTCAATTTTGCCCATCAAATCAGTCAAGGCAATTTTGAAATCACTGTTAATCACTTTACCAGCCGTGTGGGCTTACTTTACCCGGTTTCATGGTTGATCGATGTTTTTGGTGTCAATCAGTATACGATTACCATTTTCCCGCTCTTATGCGCATTAATAATCCTGAACCTTTTCTTTTGGATAGGTCATCGTCATGGACATTGGATTGGGATTATTTCTGGAGTATTGCTGATCGCAGACTACCATACAATCACTTTTGTGACGCACCTTTTTCCGGAGATTCCGATCGCTCTGGGCATTTTCATTGCCTTGCTTTGTTATGATTTTGTCAACAGAAGAGAGGGCGATTATCGTTTGTTGGCCCTATTGATGGCTCTAGCACTTTTTGGAGCCTTCCTAATCAAAACAAGTATTTTGATCATATTTCCACTCTTTGTTTATCTGATATTCAACGATTTCAGAAGGGATAACAACAAAGGGTTTTGGTATATCTCTGTAAGCTTATTGGTTTTCTTTTTCTTGCTACATGGCTTTTGGTACAAGGAAGCTTTTGGGGACTTTTTCTACCGCTTTAATAATATTTCCGATAATCATGAGGCTTCCGTGAAGACCTTTTTCGATAAGGATTCTGTAGAGATTTTGAAACGGCTTACTTATTTGCCATTCTTAGGTTTCTTAAGAGGAGGTTTCTTTATACCCCTTGGCTTTGCCTTACCAGCCCTGCTTACTTTAAGAAGAAATGACTGGAGACTTAATAAACCAGAAATGCTCTGGCCGGTGGCTGCCGTTTTCATGATTGGCTCTTGGTGGTTTATCAGCACTAACTGGAAATACTACAGCCCCATGCCGGTGGATACTCGACACATTACCTTCGTGATTCCTGTTTTGATAATGGCTGGAGCGTATTATTGGTCAGATAAAGTAGTGTTTGCCAAGGTAATGGGTGCAAAGCTCAAATGGCTTCCTTTGGCAGCAATGCTTGCTATTCCTGCCTATAAAATTTACAAGGCAGGAGATAAGAACTACACAGAACTAAAATCCATTATAACATCAGAATTTGTTAAGAATCCTGAGGCACAAACAATCATCACAGATGGGCTGGTATCATATGGGGCACCTTATTTTTACATGTTTGAAACCTCTAGTGATAGATATAAATGGTGGGTTGAATTGGACTTTAATGAAGTGAAGCCTGGAGATTATGTATTAGTTAACAAATCCACGCTCAACGATCGTTATGAAGAGCCTGGCTATCTGACTTTATTGAGAAACAGCATTGAATCAAGGGGCTGGAGTTTAGAAACGATACATGAAGGAGGGGTGCTCTTGCAAATGATTAAAAGGCAATAAAAAAGCCGTCCCGATAATCGAGACGGCTTGAGTTGTACCGGCTTTGAATTAGCCTATTTTTCTAAGTTGTTCCTCACCAGCTTTCATTACGGCATATTCTTTCCATTCTGAAAACTCTTGCTCATCAAGGATTTGATCAGCAGCTCCTGCTTCAGGAGGAGTGAAGGTAAAGCCTGATTCCCACCATTCTCTGGCATACTCTCTGGCTTTGTCTCTGTCAATTTCAAATTGAGTGACCTGACCGTCACCTACTAACCAAGGTTTGTCCTTGGAACTGTATTTCTGAAAGATCATTGTTCTCATTTTGGTGCCCATTTCGTCATTCTTTTCGAAATGCGCTTTTGAGTAAGCCAAAGTCTCTGGCTCAATCATTTTATTATCCCAAAATCTCTTTGATTTAATGATCTGTGCGGAGGTCAACAAATAGCCCTCTCCAAATTCTAATAATGAACCTTCTAATTCGCACGCTCGTGCAGGTTTCTTTTTCTTCTTACCGAAGCTGAATATTCCCATTGTTGTTAATTCTATTTTGAGTTTTAAAACCGGGCGCAATATGCGAATAATATCCCAATTTTTAAATAACTTAATCTTATACGAGTGTAATCGTTTTCAGGGTTCAAGAACTTGGCCTAAACGGATTTTAACCTGCTTATAAGGTCTATGTACTGGGTCATGGCTGATTCATTGCTTGTCCCTGCAAGACTTTTCCAGGCATTATATTTTGCCGCTGCTTTAAAATCGAAGCCCCCTGGTGCATCGCCAGTGCAATCTCCTTCCGTAGCTTGCTTATAGAGTGAATAAATTTTCAATAGATCTTCGTTTGAAGGTCGCTCCGCTATAGTAGAAGAAGCTTTTACAGCATTTTCGAAGTCAGTTTCCAGTGCCATGTGAGTAATTACTGTTAATTTTGGTGCGAATTTATTGATAAATCATACGATTTTCCAACGAATGCCGACTAAGCTGAAAACCCTGTTATATGTTTTGATAATGATGTCTATGTCATCGGTGGTTTGGGCTCAGGTCTATAGCACTGATTATCAGGCCGGGGCAATTCTAAAAATTGTTAGTGCAAAAATGAATATCAATAGCGAATTGGTTAGTACTTCCAATACAGAATCAGAAGTAGGCTATCAGTTTGGAGGCTTTTACCGCGTCAATATTGATCGAATCTATGTTCAACCTGAACTATTGTTTTCTAAGATCAAGACACAACTTGTTTTTAATGATTACAACGGAGTTTCGGGCTTCAATCCACTGGCACAGTTTGAATTCAATACCTTAGAAATCCCTGTTAATATTGGCTATCGCATTGGCAATCTTAGGTTGATGATGGGGCCTTCCTTCAGTATACTGCTTTCGGGAGAACGTTCATTTCTCAATGAGGTAGAAAAAGTAACATCAGAGTATAACCGTACGAACTTTATGTGGCACTGGGGAATTGGAGGGGACTTTCAGCGCATTTTCATCGATATCAAGTATGAATCAGGACTAAGTAAAACGGGAGAGAGCTTGAGTAACCTTATAGGTCGCGAGTTTGTGCCTAAACAGCGGCAATGGGTATTTAGTGTTGCGCTGAATTTGTTGAGGAACTAGTTAGGCTATGTTTCCTATACTGTTCCTTTTTTGATCTTAGAAGCCCCATTGAAGTAATCAAAGTCCACCCAAATACAACACCAAATACCAATCTGTGAGTAATCGGTATAGACCAGAGGGCTAAGGCCCCACCAATCATGGAGATTACAAGCAGTATAGCCGCCACATTGGCTCTTAACTTAGTGCTTTTATTCATGGATGCCTTTCCGCTCATTCTGGCAAGACCAAACAACCAAAAAGCTAGCGCTAGGCAAATGGCTACTACATGAGCCTTGGAAAAAGTTGTATCTGTTTCACCTAAATCAATGGGAATGGAAGTGAGGGCAAAACCTAAGCCAAACAAGGCTAAAAGTATGCCTGTGAGTCGATCATTGAGCACTTTGCCATAGCTAAGACCAAACCCAATCAGTAGAAGGCCTACCATCACAAAACCTATAAGGTTCCACCAAAGTGCATGGGGTTGATCTCTTGCTCCCAGTTTGCTTATCACATCGCTTGAAAAGCTGAAATCTTTACTGAGAAAGCCAAATATCAGGAGGGAGCCTAAGAATAGTGTGAAGGCCAAAACACCAAGAATACCAGCAGTCTTCATACTTACAAGTAGCGTTCTTTAATGATGTTTATATGATGCTTCTCATGCCCGATAATTGATTTAAGAAACTCTTCCAGCGTCACTGTGTATTGGCGAGCTCTGCCTTTTAAACCAAGCTGAGCCTCTGAAAACCCTTCAACCAAACTAATTGAGGACAATCTGACTTGCTTAAAGTCGTTAAGGAGCTGATTAAAACTCAGTTCATCAAAACGACTGCCTTTGACTAATGCTTCCTGGTCGTAACCCCAAAGTTCAATGTCTTGCCCTCTGCTTAAGAAGAAAGCACGACTGATTTTTATTCTTTCATGATCGGTTATATGGCCAAGGACTTGCTTAATACTCCATTTATTGGTGGCGTATCGTTGAGTAGACCTCTCCTCATTGATTGAGTCAAGAAAATCAAATGTATCCGATGAGCGAAATAGTGAAAGTGCCTTATCCTCTCTTGCAAGGTCTAAGTAGTAGGGGAATCCATCTTTGGGCAAATAATTCATATTCGCCATGAATGTATCTAAATATGCTATTTACTCCAAGTAAACCTATGAGCGGAGGCGGTTGGCTAGTTCTTAGACCAGATAGAATTATCATCAATCCGCTGAAGCCTGTTAGCATCTAGTCTTCTGAAAATAAGACTTAGTGAACTCTGTGGATGAAACGTGACGGCAATTTGGTTACCGTTTATTTGATAATTCCCTCGTTCAACAATGTCACTGCCACCTATAAGCACATCCGCCTCTGATCCGTTGACGAACTCAATCCACTCAGTACAATTGAATTCAAAATTTCCACCATTATCGCAGTTGGGTATGTCATGACTATAGCGTTCTTCTAGGTCAGTAGCAGGTTCGGTCTCTTCTTCACATGCCATGAAACTTATGAAGAGGAAGGTGATAAGAAGTGGGAAATAGGGCTTTTTCATTTAGAAGTAATTTAAGTCGAAAGCTTATGTGTTCAAATTATGGACACGACTTTCTGAACTTAGGTTGTATAAAAGCAAAAACCACTGGGATTTCTCGCAGTGGCTTTGTTATTCTTTAGGAAATTGCCGAAGTGCCCTCTGGGGCAACCTCGCAATGACGATAAGACTATTTCTTAAACTGATCCGATACAATCAGCTCTTTAGTGCCATGACCCCAAGAGTAGAAGCCCTCGCCTGATTTTACCCCCAGGTAACCTGCAGTCACCATATTTACCAAAAGTGGACAAGGTGCATATTTCGGGTTACCGAAGCCTTCATACAGTACATTCATTATCGATAGGCAAATATCCAGACCAATAAAGTCTGCCAGTTGTAATGGTCCCATAGGGTGGGCCATGCCTAATTTCATTACAGTATCGATTTCCTCTACACCTGCAACACCTTCGTGCAGAGAGATGATCGCTTCATTGATCATAGGCATTAAGATACGATTGGCAATAAAACCAGGGTAGTCGTTTACCTCAGTTGGCACCTTGCCCAACTTTTTAGAAGTCTCCATGATCAAGGATGTAACCTCATCGGAAGTCGCATACCCACGGATCACTTCTACTAATTTCATTACCGGTACAGGATTCATAAAGTGCATCCCAATCACCTTATCAGGCCTTTTGGTAACAGAACCAATTTTGGTAATCGGAATTGAAGATGTATTTGAAGCGAGAATACATGAAGGCTTTGTGAATGATTCCAAGTCTTCGAATATCTTTAACTTGATGTCCACGTTTTCCGTGGCGGCCTCTACTACAAGGTCTGCATCAGATACGCCTGCTTTTAGATCTGTATGAGTGTCAATATTGGCCAGAGTAGAAGCTTTTTGTGCTTCATCAATTTTTTCTTTGGCTACCATGCGGTCCAAGTTCTTTTCTATGGTTTTCAAAGCACGATCGAGGGCATCTTGTGAGATATCAATCAAGTTTACTTTAAAACCACTCTGTGCAAAAACATGGGCTATCCCATTACCCATTGTTCCTGAACCTATTACTGAAATTTGCTCCATTATATTATTCTAGTTTTCCTGATCGCAAATATAAAAGCAACATCGGCAATAATTGTTTAGCTTCGGATTTATTGAACAAAACAGTAATGGCTAAGCTTGAAATATGCGCTAATTCGATTGAGTCTGCCTTGAACGCCCAAAATGGTAAGGCAGATCGTGTAGAATTGTGTTCAGAGCTTTCAGTAGGTGGTATTACACCAAGCAAGGGTATGATTCAAATGGCTCGTGAACTGCTTGATATTCCACTTTATGTCTTGATTAGACCCAGGTCTGGAGACTTTTGTTACTCGATTATGGAACTGGAAATTATGAAAGAGGACATCGCTTATTGTGCGGAACTGGGTTGTGATGGTGTTGTTTTTGGAGCACTTACCGCTGATCGCAGAATAGACGAGGCCAAAACCATGCTTTTGATGCAGGAGGCAGGCTTTATGGATGTGACATTTCATAAAGCTTTTGACGAAGCCCAGAATCAGTTTGAAGCGCTAGATACCTTAAAAGAACTCGGTATTCAGCGCATTCTGACTTCTGGTGGTGCAGAAACGGCCGAGAAAGGTTATGAGGTCTTGGGAGAATTGATTGAAGAGGCCGAAGATGAAGTGATCATTATGCCGGGTGGGGGAATCCGCCCCGAAAACATAGGTTTGCTCAAAGAGCTTGGCGCAACAGCCTATCACAGCGCAGCAATGACTAATGGTGATAAGCATGCTGATTTCGAGATAATTAAGTCCTTAAGGAAGGCATTGACTTAATTGATGTCTTCACCCCATAACTCAAGTTCCTTGTCAACTTCAATGAGAATAAGGCTATCACTTCCTTTAGTATTTCTGGTGAAGTTCATAAGGCTCTGATAACCCTCAATCAGTCGATTCAGCTTGTTAACAGAGAGATTACTAAATATAATTGCTCTATTAGAAGGTGTTCCTCCTACTTTTAAATTGAGTTGGTCTTCAATGTCGTAGAACTCCTTGACATAGTTGTTAATCACTTCCTTTCTTTTAATTCTGCTCTGATTGTTTCTGAAGTGCATTTGGAGCTTTCCTTTGAGATCTTCATTTTTTATGAAGGAGTAATACTCACTGTCTAGTTTGTCGTACTGAGGTGAAACGAAGATCCAGGGTGTCAAACTGTTTATGATCCCCTCATTAATCAGATTGATAATAGAGTCTGCACTTGCCCTTGACGGCACGGTCATGAGGGAGTCAAGAATTTCAAGTTCACTAATTGTTCCTAAAATATAGCCTTGACCATTAGATGAATTATAGACTTTGTTTAGCTCATAATTGAATTTGCCCTGGTTTTCCTGAAGGTCACTTTTGAAATCTTTGAGGTGGCGTATGTATTCATTATCCCTAGTGCGTTCGTCCTTGATGCTATCAAAATAAAAGGCACCATAAACGCTGAGGAAGATCAATAATGCCTCTCCGAACCACCGACCAACGGGCTTTCTATCACGTCTCATGGACGAAATCTACGAAAAACGGCACTATTTTAATACCAAGTCCAGGAGAATGGGTAAGTGATCACTAAAGCCGCCAATGTATTTCGGGCCCTGATAGGTTCTCAAAGGTCTAGTCGTCCCAGTGGCACCTTCGACAAGCAAAAAAGGCATGTCAAAGACTTGTGCGGTTTGTCCCAGAACGTGAGTGTTGGTAGAAAAACTCATCAAGTTTCCAGAAACTATAAATTGATCTAGAATACTCCACTTATTTTGAAAACTGTGAGTTCCGGTCTTAAAACGAATGGGATACATAAGATTATATAGGTCTGCTGACTCCAAACCGCTCAGGTCTGTCTTTATATCCAAACCGTCCATAATGCTAGCCGCTACAGGTGTGTCGTTGAAATCACCAGTGAGTAGGATCAAAGCTTTTGGGTTGGTCGAAAGGAGGGAGTCCACTTTGCCTCGAAGAAATTGAGCAGCATACATACGCTTAGGTGCTGTTTCAAATTCCCCTCCATATTTCGAAGGCCAATGATTAACAAAAAAGTGTAAAGTGTCTTGGTTGGGTAGTTTTCCAATGACATGGAGAATGTCTCTGGTTCGGCTTATCGAATCGAATGGGAACTGTACTTTGTAATATTCATAGTTGATCAACTCAAACTTCTCAGGTCTATACAGTGCTGCCACGTCAATCCCACGATTATCCGGAGAGTCTTGATGAATAATCTCATAACCTGCGGTTTTTAAAGCGGTAAAACCAGTGAGACTGTTCAGAACATAGCGGTTTTCTACCTCACAAAGCCCAATCAAAGCGGGAGCTTCCCAGCCTCCTAGTGCCATGATTGTCTGAGCCAGATGCTTTTGCTTGGTTTCGTACCGCGCTTTTGTCCAATACCTTCCTTGGTTTGGCAGAAATTCTTCGTCCATTTTGACAGAATCATCGAAGTAGTCAAAGAGATTCTCAACATTATAAAAGACGATCCTAAGCCGATCCTTTCCCCTTACAGATTCATTAAAGCTTTCTGAGGCTAAATAAGGTTTTGGTTGCTGACTTTGGCACAGAGGCATATTAATTATTGCCAGTAAGAGTATTAAAACCGACCTGACCAGAATATTATGATATGTAGATTCGAAGACCTTTTTAATCATACCTTTGTGCGTGTTTTAGTGAAAATACAAAGACGAAGAGACTTTCAATGATAGAGATAGGAAAAATTCAGAAGCTGAAGATCGCACGAGCGGTAGATTTTGGCTGTTATTTAAACGATGGGGAAGACCAAGCCAATGAAATCTTAATTCCTGCTAAATACTTGCCTGAAACATATGAAATAGGGGATGAACTGGAGGTTTTCGTTTACACCGATCATATGAGTCGCCCTATTGCTGTTACCCGAATGCCGATGGGCCAAATTGGAGATATGGTTGGCTTGAGGGTAAAGCAGGTTACCAGCTTTGGTGCATTTTTGGATATTGGACTTGAAAAAGATCTATTCGTCCCAAACAAGGAACAAGCGATCGAGATGGTTGAAGGGAGGTCCTATTTGGTTAGACTCTTATTGGATCATAAGACCAACCGTATGATCGGTACAAGCAAGATATCTGCCTTTTTGAGTAATGCTTGCCAGTTAGCAGTAGGTGATGAAGTGAAAGTACATATATGGCAAAGAACAGACCTTGGTTATAAAGTGGTCATTAATGAGATGTGTCAGGGACTGATTTATAGCAATCAGGTTTTTGAGCATGTCGACATAGGTGATGAAAAGAGAGCTTTTGTCAAGACGATCAGAGAGGATGGGAAGATTGATTTGTCCTTACAAAAACAGGGCTATGAAGCGGTAAAAGACATGAGTGCTGAGGTCCTGGGACGTCTTGTTGCGGAAGGAGGGGTTTTAGAAATGGGGGATAAAAGTAGTCCGGAAGAAATCAAGGAAGTCTTTGGTATGAGCAAGAAGAATTTCAAGAAGATTTTAGGAGGCCTATACAAGGCCGGTAAGATTGAGATTTTTGATTACCAGATTAGGCTTAAAAAAGTGGAAGGTTAGCCTGAGGAGTAGCTAACCTTCACCTAAACTACCTATAAAACTAAAACTAACTTTGAGCTAATTTTAATCTTTACTGACTTAACATTTTAACGAGTAAAACGATTGCACGAAAGCCAATAAATCAATCAGCTTATTCATCTGATTAGTTCTTAATTTATGTAATTTTTTCGATTTGAGAAATATTATTTTGGAAAAAATAGAGGCGAAAAAATATTCCTCTTGTAATTTCCGTAATAACCTTATTTTCTACTAAATAATTAGTTGGTTAGTTATTTGATATTCACCTCGTTAGCGATTCCAAGAGAGGTAAATCGCATCTCTAGAATTCTGGGTTCGTCAGTACTACTTTCACATCCTGGTGCTGGATCGATATAGTAGACATAATAGGTTTGACTTCTCTTGTACAGTTCCTGATCTTCTGGTTGCCCGAGTGACTTAATGATGGCTTTTTGGTACAAGCCTAGAAACTTCGACTTCACTTTGACCAATTCGTCAATCATTTCGGCCCGATCGCCCTTGCAACCATTGACATCCTCTTTCCACCTTTTGGTATCGAAATCACCTAGATCGGTTGGGCTTGAGCAGCCCACAGTAAGTATGACGATGAAGAGGGTGGTAAGTATAGATATACGCTGCATGTTAGCTGTTTTTCGCAGCCCGCGAAGTTAATGATCGGGTTCTCAGCAACCAAAACAATGAACCGAAGATAAATACTAATGTTGTTGATATCGTTATTGGAGACAGAGCAAAGCCTGTCAGAAAGTAGAGCAGAGTTATGGGCACCAGAAATAATCTTAAGATTTCAACGGGCAAGGCCCAAGATCTGGACTCAAATAATCCACCAAAACTCAGCGTTGATATAACAATCAATCCAGCCATTACTGATTTCTCCAAGATGTTTTCGTCCAATCGATCCATATTGAAAAGAAAGAACGCTGTGCCAGTCAAAAGAATAATATAATGAATAAATACGTAGATATTGACAGCCTTGATCGCATGTAAATCATACTTCTGATAGGTCTTTTTGTCGATATCATAAGGAGCACGATACCCCCCCATGCTTTTAGGCAGCCAACCCGGTTTTTGAAAAATATACCTGAATTTATCAGGTAGTTTTGGGATGCTTCTAATGTCTTTAATCATATCTGAGTAGTGAGCGACATTAGCCCAAATGGGGTTCCAGCTGTTTAGATTTTTGGTAATGCCATAAGTGGGCTTCTCTTCTTCAACCTTAAAGGTGCCGAACATCTTATCCCAAATGATAAATGTTCCAGCATGGTTCTTATCAATGTATTTGGGATTTCTGGCATGATGTACACGGTGATGAGAAGGTGTGTTCATAACTGCCTCAAACCATTTTGGGAGTTTGTCGATTGATTCAGTATGTATCCAGAATTGATAGAGGAGATTAAAACCCGAAACTGATAAGAGTACAAGCGGATCGATGCCTGCAAAGGCCATAGGTATATAGAAGAGTGATGTCCAAATAATTTGCGTAGAACTTTGCCTTAATGCCACAGAGAGATTGTATTCTTCGCTCTGGTGATGCACGCTATGCCCTCCCCAAAATAGGTTTACCTGGTGACTCATACGATGGGCCCAGTAATAGAAGAAGTCATATGCAATAAAAGCAATGGCCCATGTCAGCAAACTATTTTCTATTGTTTCAAAGCGAAATTGCTCATAGATATAAGTATAGAACCCAATAGAGAATACTTTGAGGAAAGCCCCGATAACTTGAGACGTTACGCCACAATTGATATTTGTAATGGCATCATTTAGCCGATAAGATTTAGTTGCCTTGACACGATGAACGATCAACTCAATGCCGATAAGGAGGAAGTAAACAGGGATGGCAATGACGGTCGGATTCAGACTCATTCCACTAACTTAATGAAAAAAGAATTCTGAATAAATCAGGCAGAAATAGTGACCACTTTTTGCTTTGTTGTATTGAACAAAATGGAAGAGGACAGGAGATATGTTGAGGCAATGATCAGCAGTGTGAAGCCCGGATTAAGTCCACCGAAGATATAAATAAAGCCGATTGACATAAACACAATTCTTATTGCTTCAAGCCCGCGGCTCCACTTTCTATGTTCAAAGAGAAGACCGAAAGAGGCTACCGAGAAAATGATCATGATGGCCGATATTACCTTTTGAGCGATATCCATTTCCTTGAGGAAATATAAAAATGACAGTGTGATGGCCATAATCACAACAAACTGAATGACAACATATAGATTGAGCCGAGCAGAGGTTCGGTTTTGGAACTTCTTGTAGTTTGGATCTATATCAGGAGCAGGTTGATATCCGCCTAGATAATCCGGTTGCCAACCCGGTTTATTCACCAAAAGTCTGAGTTTGTCCTTCAGTTTAGGGATTCTCCTAAGGTTCTTATAAATCTCTGTATAGTGAGCAAAGTTAGCCCAGACTGGATTCCAACTTTTCAAGGGCTTTGTGATACCATATTGGGGCCTCTCTTCCTCTGCCGCAAAACTGCCAAATAGCTTGTCCCAAATGATTAAAGTACCTGCATGATTTTTATCAATGTATTTGGGATTTCTAGCGTGATGGACCCTATGATGGGAAGGGGTATTAAAGACGGCTTCGAACCATTTGGGCATTTTAGAAATAGATTCAGTGTGAATCCAAAACTGATAAACCAAATTGATTCCTTGAGCAACAATAAATACAATTGGATCAACACCTAAAAGAGCAATTGGCAAATAGAATAAAAAGGTCCAGAGAATCTGAGTTGAACTTTGTCTTAAAGCCACAGAAAGATTGTATTCTTCGCTTTGATGGTGTACGCTATGACCTCCCCAAAAAAGATTAATCTCATGGCTCAACCTATGTGCCCAGTAGTACATAAAGTCGAAGGTGATAAAGGCTACTGGAAATGCCCACCATACCATGGGAATGTCGAAGAGTCCATAATTGGCTTCCATATAGGTATAAGCATTGAAAAGTACTACCATCAGAAAGGCACCTGTGATCTGTGACACTACACCGCAATTGATGTTGGTCATGGCATCCTTGAGATTATACGACTTGGTTGCATTAACCCTGTGAATGATGAATTCGACCCCTATTAATAGAAAATAAACAGGAATGGCAATTACAGATGGATTAATACTCATTTACCGATCATTAGTCAAGTGTACGGGTTAAAGACTCACAACTCTCATTAGAGGTTGCTGCAATCACCGAATATTAAATTGATTTACAATGAAACCAGTTGTATTAATTATCTTCGCGCTCGATTAATAGTGAGCGATGGATAAGTTTATTGGGTTCTTTAGAAATGTAACCATTTTGATATTTACGGGTGCTTTGATTTGGTCATATGCCTTTATGGCCAGTCAGGTGAATTATAGGTTTGATCCAGCAGGAGATGCTCTGGGTACGGCCAATAAAAACACCTATTTTTTTGGAGCCATGGCCATCTTTCTTCTGACCAACGTGGTTTGCTATTATTTCACACGCGTACTTAAGAGAATTGACACAACAGAAGACGGTAAAGGCATCAGGAATAGATCTCTAAAGAATGATCTAATCTCCTGGATTAAAGGTTTTGCCGGAGTGCTCAATTTGTTTTTCAGTCTGATACTTGTTTTCCTTGGTTTGATGAATATGTCAGCGGATTACAATATCAAGACTTTAGGCTTTTATGTATACCTAGGACCCCTGTTGATTTTGGCTTGGTTCTTTTACCTGGCAGTCATACTTGGCAAACGAAGAAATTAGTAATCTTCTCATTATCAGAGCATGAGCAATTGCTTCTTCGGAAGCTGGCATATTGACGTGCATTTCTAGATTTTTAATTCTAAATTCCGCTTTCAATTTTGTGCTAATGAGCACTATTGATTTGGAACCTTTTTGTTTTGAAATTTTGAATGGCGAATCAAGTAGCGAATTATACCGAAGATAGCATTCGGTCCCTCGATTGGAAAGAGCACATTAGACTAAGACCCGGGATGTACATTGGGAAGCTTGGCGATGGATCGGCTCAGGATGATGGCATTTACGTATTGGTAAAAGAAGTTGTCGATAATAGTATCGATGAACATATGATGGGTTTCGGAAAAACGATTGATGTCAAAGTTTCCGAACATAAAGTTGAAGTCAGAGACTATGGAAGGGGTATTCCTTTGGGCAAAGTGGTCGACTGTGTTTCCAAGATCAACACAGGTGGAAAGTATGACTCAGGAGCCTTTCAAAAATCTGTTGGTCTTAATGGGGTAGGTACTAAAGCTGTGAATGCCTTGTCTACCTACTTCAAGGTGCAATCTTATCGCGATGGAATGACCAAAATTGCCGAGTTCGAACGAGGCGAAATCACCAATGATGCAAAAGAGATTAAGAGCAGCGGTAGAAATGGCACTCAAATCGTTTTTAAGCCAGACGACACCGTTTTCAAGAATTACCACTTCATTCCGCAATACTTAGATGATCTCATTTGGAACTATTGTTTCCTGAATGCGGGCCTCACTATCAATTTCAATGGAGAAAAGTATCACTCTGAAAAGGGACTATTCGACCTGCTATCAAGAAAAACTGACGAAGACAATCTAAGGTATCCTATTATTCATCTCAAGGGTGATGACATAGAACTCGCCCTATCTCATACCAATCAATACGGAGAAGATTATTATTCATTCGTCAATGGCCAGTATACCACACAGGGAGGTACGCATCAAGCAGCCCTTCGAGAGGCGGTTGTCAAGACCTTAAGAGAATTCTACAATAAGAATTTTGACGCATCCGATATAAGGGCTTCGATAGTTGGCGCCATTGCTGTGCGGGTCCAAGAACCAGTCTTTGAATCTCAAA